>Ga0182735_1000307_pt1 | contig 44016 bp, 83 predicted proteins | sample eDN5th30CKraftMG_FD_128524 | JGI IMG/M metagenome (GOLD analysis project Ga0182735, IMG submission 128524) | Enriched Miracle-Growth compost microbial communities from Emeryville, California, USA - eDNA 5th pass 30_C Kraft MG (version 2) (version 2) ...
AGCATACAGGAGTCCGCTAATCTTGTTGCGGATGTCGCTTGTAAGATGATCCGAAAACTTCGTCATCTGAACGACAGTCGTATCCTTCAGATTCGCTCGGCGCAGCATTGCATTCGTTTCTGCGAACACAAGGTTCAGCTGATCCCGGAACTTGTGTTCGATTACAATGGCTTGAGCCCGTTTTGCACCTAGGACGAGAACTCTGGGCAGATCCTTGCGAGGCTCGCTGGTCGCCTGTGACAGCGGATACTCAGCCGTTCCATCCGATGTTCCATCCGGCTTGGTGATCTCTTCCAGTACTGAATGGTACACCTCATCGCGGATCTCTTCTTTCAGCCGATCGACTTCAACCTGCATGAGCTCCCGGAAAGCTGCGACTATTGCTGGTGCTATGATTTTACCGACTTGATCCAGGAGATTGGCTTCTGCCGATTGCACTTTCTGTTTAATGATCTCTTGCGCCTGCATAATAGGACTGTTTACAGGTTGTACAGCCCCGCCACGGCGAAGGATTTCCAACTCCTTGTGAATCATGGAAATCAGCTCATCCCCAATGGATGCTTGGCTCGTTATAGGCCGACGGCGAATTGGGATTCCCTCGATAGGTGAGGAATCTTGGGCGCGGTTCACTGCGGCGATGATCGATTCGCCTGGGAAGTCGAAGACAATCTGAGCAGCTTTCTTGGCAATGGCTTGCCGTTCACTGACAGTCCAAACAATGCGTTGACCGGGAAATTTGAAATTACGGGTTTGCATATTATTCACCTATACATGGGGTTTGAATGAAAGGGTACTTCCTGGTCACGCATCGATAGGAGGATGCGTGACTCACGAGTCAATCGTATTGATTGTGCATCACTGATTGCAGATAACTACCCGGACTGCGCCATACGGATAGATCTCAACCTTGATGTGACGAGCAGGGAGGTTCTTATCAGAGCCTCGCGATGATTTTTCTTTAGAGCAGATGGTGATGTCGTCAACATCCCAATGTTCATCACGCTCTACATGTAGATCCCAAGCATCTTGACGTGCTTCAGCCCACTGTATTGCAGACTTCTTGATTTGATCTGCATCAATACCCCTATCCAAATAGAACGCGATGACTTCGAAATCGCTTGCTGCTTCATTGTATTCAAGTGGGAGTTTGATGCCGACAAGATCCTTGACGAATTCGCTTGCTGCGATAACGACTGCCGTGCTATTTCGTTTTGCCATTTTGTACGCCTGAAGTTGGAGTTAAGATGGACGGACGTCGCCCTATAGTTATTATAACACGCCGTTACCAACAAAAAACTGGATGTTGCGGAAATACAACAGTGGTTGTATTTGCCTGTTAGATCCAATCCGCGTATCTGGCATCCGTCCAAGACTCATTTCTAACTGAGAAGGAGCTTGATGCGCTCCTTGAGTGATAAAGGGGTAAAGGAAACGCGACTGTTGAGATCTTCGGTTGAGTGTGCTTTGACCAAGATCCCTACCATGCTGATGCAATGGCCCGGCATCTTGACCTCAATTTTGCCGTTGGTCTCGTTAACGATGTGGGGAATATCCCAACCCTTAATGTACTTCCTGATCCCGTTAGCATTTTGGATCATGTGTGGATCAATTGTCATCTTAGTCTCCTAACTTCTTGGTCAATGACGTCTGATTAATATCCAGACGATGGTTGCGTAATCCGCTGACGGATAGATGCGAGTTCTTCATCAGTCGCTGTATCTTGCTCTTGAGCTCAGTTAGTTCCTACCATTACGGCATCCCACAATAGAGGATTCCGGCTATAAACATGCGCCATGCAGATGCATGCACTGGCGAGAATCCACCCTTACCGTCTTTGGTAGTAATCATACTTCAAATTGATCCGCGTTAGACAAATCAGGGAATTTGACTTTCGGCCCATTACCGGCTTCAGCAATGATCTTCAGGATTTGCCCGTCTTCATCCTGTCGTGTGACAGCAACTATCCTATCTTCGTGCCATGTGACAACGACTTCACCGCGATAGGTTTCGATCTCTTCTTTGATTAGGTTTCGTGCGTTTGCAACTGCATCTTTTAATTTGCTGAGTTGATCACCGGTCAGCTCTTCAGGATGTTCCAATCCGGAGATTACTGAGTCGAGAGCTTCCAACAAAAGTCTGGCTGCCATCCTATTCTCCTCAATAGTTCCTGGACTTTGCTGCTATCTTGGGTCGACGAACGGATGGACTTCCATCGAATTCATCATCGTCCTCGCTAATATCTTCGTCCGGGCCAAAGCGCTGATTTTCAGGATCTTCGTTCGGGTTTTGCATTCTGATAGTAGACAGAATTCCGTCGTAGAGAGCTTGCGTTTGAGAAGTTACGCTGTATACATCCTCTTCTTTTTCATTATAAACCACCTGGTCACCAGCCAACTGATAACGAATTCCTCTATCATTTATAGTGATAGATCTCACCTTCGCTTTACGAATTAGAAGACTACCACGTCCGGATTTGATCACGAATACTTCGTCGCCTACATAAAATTTCAGTTCCATTGTTATTCCGTATATTGGTTGAGTTCAACTTGAGTTGCTTCTTTCAGAAAGGTTCTATCAATACCCGGACGACAACTGCATGACCCGTTGTTGAATAGATGCGAGTTCTTCTTTGGTCGCAGTATCGATCTTGCTCTTGATCTCAGTCAATTCCTTCATGATCGAGAATTGGGCAGGCGACAGACGCTCAGCGATTTTGGCGATTGCGTACTTGAGGTTTTCTTTTTGGTACATGATTGTTGTTCCTGTTTTATCAGATGTTTTCGTCATTTCTTTACAGCATTCTTGACAATTTGTTCGTAGCTTCCGCGCAATGCTGCCGGAAGAACATTGTGCATATAATTTCCCTTGAATGAGAAGAACACGTTATTGTCGATGTCCCACCAGAGATTTGTTTTAGAACCGTAGTCTCGGGTTTCTAACTCTTGAAGCTCTTTCTCGGAGAAATTGGTCCATTCTTTGGTACGGATTGTGCCGCTGAATAGACTCTGGAGATGTACAGCATATTCTTCGAATTCTGCATCTGTCAATACAGATAGAATCTTCAGTGGAGTAAGTTTGTACTGGATAGATTCCAAAATACGAACTTCAAGTTCACGGCCCTCGTCAGCCAACTGAAAGAACGCACGAATGCTCGCTGGTAAAGCACCAAATTCGAATTCTGCGCTTCCCATGTAGTCCAGTTCCAGAGTGGAACTCAACGTTTTGACTGACATCTTGTATGTACCTTGACGAATCTGGGCACGTTGGATCAGATACGGAGTGCGCAGCTTGCGATGCACGAGGAAATGATTTCGGTCCATTGTATTATCCTAATAAAAGTCCCAGCGCTCGATTGACGAGACGCTCGTCTATGCCAGGACGAGATTTGACATTGCAACCAACTGATTGAGGAAAGTAAACAGCGATGGTGATGTCACCATCGCTGTTGACATCACCACTCAAGTATTTTTCCTTTGCTCAGGCTGCCTCCAGTTCGTCTTTTCTTTCGTTGATAACGACTATGTTCATCAGTGCCTTTTGCAAGGCATCCGCAACAGGACTATCGAATTTCACCCGCTTGCGTTCACGGGGACTGAGATGTTCGTATCCAGACCAACTGCGTACATCAGATTCCATGTTGTACCATACATTGTTATGGCGCATGATGAATTTGACATGATACGGTTCGCATTCGCTCGTGTCATTGCCATTGGCATATATCGGCCGACAAAAATCCAGCCGAATCTGGTTGGAATTGATCAGCGATCCGTAAATCCGCGATTGATCTACGTCGATATACATATCCTTGTGATCAGACCTGAATCGGAATTCGACATCCTGGGGCCGTTTGAACGAGCCGCCGCGTTCGGCGAACTCTTCGAGTGTTTGTTTCCAGTACTCTTCGATCGGCGGCTCGTCGCCATATCCATAGTCGTGATCCATATCGAGCCATTCATGATCCTGGTAGAGACGTTGTCGCAATTCGCACAGTTCTTGATACGCTCTGTATCGCGGCAACGCCTTAACGGCTGCCGATCGAGAGAGATAGAATCTCGGGACCCGATCATCGTAGCCGTGACTCGGCTCGACCGGGATGCCGAAATATTCCCGATCGATCTCGCTGTAGCATTTGCTATTGCGATTGGTCATGTCTACAGCCCAGAACTCCCATCCTGATCCATGATAAGCTCGGAAGGGGCGACCCATTACAAGCCGAGGAACAATCTCGTCACCATATTTGATTTCCCATACAGTGACCCCTTGTTTGAAATCGGAGAGACGAGCAGCACGATTTTTCTTTGACATGATCTTATTCCTTATTGAGATTCGTAGTTAATGAGCTTCGGATAGAAGGGCTTCAGATTTCTTCTCGTGATGTTCCTGAACAGCACGTAGATGGTTAACGTGATTTTGTATCACATCGAGGGCACGGTCCAATTTCTCTTTGTCGGTCAAAGGACTACCGTTAAGATGGGACAGACTCATATCAGCATATGCGCCTGACGTAATCAAAGTTTGCCAATATGTGATTTGCGCTTGCGTGGCAGCAATCTGACATTGCAGAGCACACATGATGTGAAACTGTCGTTCATTCATCGTTCAATTCCTTCATGCGTTGGCGAAATTCGCTAATTTCCGCCGGAAGTTGAAAATCCAAATCATCTGCATACAAGGAGACATCCATAGGCTGAGCAATCCAGCCGAAGCCCTTCACGGCCTCCTCAACTTGCTCCTGTGATTGAGCCGCGATCCAAAGGACTTGATGGTCTGTTTCGTCTGTCCCGCCGTTGAAATCAGGGCCAACAATTTCGAAGAATTTCATGATGATTATCCGTAAACCATGTGGCCGAAGTACGCGGCTTGCACGATCCAATCAATGTCATTGAGATCGACATATCCTGGATCGCCACCATTCTCCACTGTGAGTGCTTCGAAAAGAGATGCACGAGTAGTCACATGAAGCTGTGCGTGAGACTCTTGACTGGTGAAGTCGTTTTGCAAAATGCGCCGGATGCCTTCTTGGATGTCTTCCGTTCCGAGAACTTTCTCTGAGATCGGCAGTCTCTCGTCTCCGAATTCCCGCATATGAATCTTGGCTATGCGCCCCTGCTCTGCAGATAGATCATATTCAACGATTTCTGCCCAACTACATGCTTCGTCAGCGAGTTCCAACACGTTACGTAAGAACTCGTCAGACACCGCTAGACTAAGTTGGATATTCTGCATTGATGTCTCCGATTCAATCTTTGATGGTAGCAGCTTCGTCTGCAAACAGAAAATCGCCAGGACCCATGCGATCGACCAAGTTGGATCCGTCGGGTAGTTTCTGCTTGTCCCACATCGTATGGAGGAATTCTTCGGTGTGCCAGACACCATTCGTTACCGAATTCACCCAATCGACGTTGCCAACTTGGGGCAGCGGATAACCGAGAGTCGTCGCAGATTCATGTTTGAATGCTGCCAAGTACATGTTCAGAATTCCTGGATTTCCGTAACATGCAATGGTCGCCAATGTCGTCATCCCAGCGAATTGAGAGAACGGAATACACAGATAGTCTATCGTATTCAGACCTATTTTCATGAGAGGACTCACGTTCATATGACGAATCCGATCTGTGTCTACAAGAATGTCGTCGTTCACCCGCGCAATGACGTCGCTCGAATACAATAACCACAGTTCATTGAGCTTGGGATCACTGTCTTTACTGGACCAGAATTCATCTACCCATTCGGTCATGCGGGTGAGCAGTTCGATTTTCGTGTATTGTGCCATCTGTATTATCCCTGATTAGTGCGGATGATCCCGCTAACTACAATCTCCTGGCGGAAGTTTCCCTCATGCGTGGCAGTTTGCCACCATCTGCCTTTCTTCAAATCTTCCAAAGCAAGTTGGAGCGCAATCTGTGGGTCACCGTTGACATCACAACCTTGACCGATAATGCGATGCTTCCCCAAAGCGTCGACCACTTCCAAAGTGATCTCGTATTCACGTGTAGCCATGATGTGTCCAAAACGTAGTTAGCAAGAATGGAGACTTTAGTCTCCGGTTGTTTGACTAATTCACATACGGTTTGAGTAGACTCTGGTCTAGACTGACCAAGCACTCTCTCAAGAAATCGGGTTTGGCCCAACCAACGATTTGGTCTTCGTCGATAATTCGCGAGCGCAAGTGACGATCTTGAACATGATCTGTGTCGTTATGCAGGTAGAGAACCCGAAAACGTTTGCTTACTTCGATAATGAGCGCATGAAATTCATGCACACACAGACGATCTTCTATCTTGACCAAGACAACATCGCCGACTGCAATGTCTTCGATTGCGAATTCGTGTTCAGCTGACATGATGGTTCCTAAGTTAGGGAAAACTGGAGAGCCGAAGCCCTGTCGAACTGTTAGGCGATCTGGATCGCGTTCGAGGGTGACCGGATCTACGGTCACCCTCGATCACTTACTTGGCGAGCTTGGCGGACAGCTTGGCGATTTGATTCGCCGTGGCGTCCGCAGCCTTCTTGACAGCGATCACGGCTGCTTCTCGCCGCTGAGCCTCCCGCTTCAGCTCGGCCAGCTTCTTCTCGTCGGCCTTACGCTGCTTTTCGGCAGCGACAACCGCAGCGGCAGCCCTTGCGTTGGCTTCGTCCTGCGTCTCCAGACGGAAATCCCTCACGACCAGCTCGGCATACACTTCGTCCCGCCCGGACGGCCGGAACTCGACGTCAGTGTTGGGATGACTGTCCAGGTACGCGAGCAACTCACCGAGTTTGTTGTGCATGAATCGGAGCCGTTTGATCTTCCCAGCACGATCTCGATTCACCTCCTTGGTCTTGCGAGACCAAGAACTGGTTTTCTTATCAGCGAGCTCCTCGGCTGTCTTGGCTACGGTCTTGCGCAACAGGCCTCCCCGACTCGGTATGGTGACCTTCGCCATAACAACCTTGACCGGGATTGGCTTCGCTTGCTTTTGCTCTTGCATGTTAGTAGTCCTTTATAAATACGGGATACAGTACCCCGTACTTACATTATAGCATGGCAAACACATCTTGTGTCACACTGTTGTATTTTTACAACAGTGAAAAATCACAGCGCAACCGCAAAGAGGGGAGGTGAAATTCACCTCCCCTCATCTACTTGAACAGTCTACCGAGCAATCCTTTCGCCTTGACATGGACTGGTTCCATGTTTACGTCCACGTATCGTGGTAGACGTGTCTGCTCGCGTTTCGGGTTGATGTTCAACACTTCAGCTACTTGCTGCATCAGCATTTCACGAGTTCCCTCAGGCATATCACCGTAAGCGACGCAGTGAAACGGACGCAACTGGTCTATTGCACGACTGTGGGCTGAGAGTTGCAGCATCTCGCATAGATCGCGAACTGTGCATATATCGAATCGATCTCCACGGAACAGCTTCTTCAATCCCACTTGCAAGGCCGATATCTGCAACGGGGTAAGCGTATCTTCTTCAGGATTCGGCGGCATAACTTGCTCCCATGGAATTCCCATCGTTCATCCTTTGATTCGAATGCAGGCAATTGCACGTCGACATCCTGCCTTCCAATATTCCGTTTGTAGTGCAGACAATTTGGGAACTGCGATTGCGTTGACGCTCTTTTGAATTTCACGCATGGTGGCATCCTGCCCATAAATTGCTGCTTTATAGCAAGCGTCTTTCATTTCAGGACTTATGCCAGAGCGCTTGAACCACTTGTTGAATTTATCCTTGTTCATATCTATCCTTGTTTAACGAAGTTCATCTTTGTCAATTTTGCATTCACTAATCGTGACGTCTTCCAATTTCACACGGATCCGCAAGCTGTGACTTAAGTGCAGGGCCTCCACTTCAAGACGAAGATTGCGGGCGATGTAATCACGAACCTGACCGATCATTTGCGGAGGCATCTCCTCGTAATCATGTTTATCATCGTAGACGCATGGCTGCGTTTCATGATATCCACTTCCGTTTACCAAAGCCATCCCGGGCCTCCATTATTCGCTACTGGAAATTTGGACCATCTCGAATGAGTAGATGCGAACGGGCCGGACCATGTTGAATGGTATATGGTTTGCCCTTTGTGATACGCATCTCCGGATTCAAAGAATACTTTGACTCCGCCTCGTTCTATTACGTATGAACATGTCCCATGTTTCCGTGGTACACATATCCCGGTATCAGTCACTATCCAAGCTTCATTCTTGGCGTTACTCACGTAGTATGCGCCAGATTGTGATCCAAATGCAAAGATCAGAAGATGTATGAATCCAGTGACACCAACCAGCACAGCGATGCAGTAAAACAGAATAGTCTTAAGTGTGTTCATTTCTTTCAAGTTTAGGAGTGTTCACAGGCGCGTACACAGAGATAATCTTCCGCCCTTCGTGAGTAACAACGAGATCGTCTTTGCTTCGTTGACACTGCACATTGAGATCCGCTTTGTTCAAGAATTTAACCATGAACATAATCATGTCTTCCTGAGCAGTCCGTGCTATGTCGATCATTACCGACTGGATGAGGATTCTTACGCTCGCACTGTTGATAGCTTTGCGAAAAGCTGCAATCGCACCAGATGGGACAGGATCGTTGACAGACAGATCCCTAAAGGCTCTCGATCCACCATAAGCAAACAATGCTATTTCAAGATTGTTGTTCATTCCATCGGGAATTAAAGCTCTTTTTGATTGGTATCCATCTATCCGAATTGATGTTAGAAATTCACCAGATTTGTGCAGCAATATCACATGACCACTGCGGCCATCGTACGAAAGGAAGAATCTGTAGCCAACTTCTGGCGGAACTTCCTCGATTACTGATATAGGATGTGCTAGTCTTGGAAGTAAAGCGTATGATGATTCACCCATCATGCAACTCCAATAATTTCAATTGGAAATAGGGACCGAAGCCCCTTTCCAAGTTAGGTGGGAATGCGATCGTCCCATCCGTGCAGACGCATGCGGATTTCTGACAGAGTCTGGAATTTCAACAATTTCCCATTGCGGAATACAGGTTCCAGTAAACCACTATCGAATTGACCATTGTAGATGGCCTCTGCTGGAATGTCCACTTCACCGTCTATTAATTCGAGCAGTGGCTCCTGACCACTTCCAGCCATATCCACAACTGACAATAGACCAAAAGCACTTTTCTTGCCACCATCGCCAGTCTTGGGATCTTTCAGAATTCCACGACCGACACCATTCACCACACCGAAGGTTGCCTTCACTGCTGATCCTAGGGTATCGCGTGTCATGTACTGATAGCTGTAGCTCCCAATTCCTACAACGACGTTATTGCTGCTGTATCCTTTTGCAGCTAGACGTTCCAGGATTTCATCGTACAAGCGCGGATTGATGCTGTCTCCGTAGATGGTTCCCACTTTCGGATTCAAGTCTTTGAATCCCTTCTGGTTGATTGTTGTGCCGAAATGGAATCCCAGAGTATCAACCACACCACGCATTTCAGGCGTAACTTCCGACCCCTTGAGCATGCGCGACGCATAGAATACATTAAGCAATGTCGATGAATCACGCGTGATCGAATAGTAACGGCTGTCTTCGCGATTGAATACAACGAACTCTACAAGACCCTCGCGAGTGACGGGATTCACTGAAAGCAATGACCCAAAACTGAGATCCTCTACTCCGCGGGCTGTTCCGCACAGAATATCGGCTGGGTCCCCACTGTCAGGGCGGAATACCAATTTACCATCGCGCCCTTCGATCAGTTCACGCAGCGGACCCGGAGCCCACTCATTGATAACTTGCCATAGATCAAAGCTATCACTGACGATTGAGAGAATGCCAGTAGGATAATCCTTTAGTAGGCGTTTGAAAGTCTCCAATTCTCCAGTGCTACCGTCGATACACATGACAGAATGCTCGGTTGCAGGAACAGATCCACCAACGATCTCTTGCGTGACATCGGCACCGTAGAGAACCTCAGCCCGCGACAATGCGGGTAGCGTATCTGTTCCACTGAACGAAGCCAAGTGGCCGATACCACACGCGGCCGCGTCCTGGTGATTGGACATTCCCCGAAAACTAAAATCATGGCCCTGCCATTGCTTCAATTCAGGAATTCCACCAGTCTTCTTCGCCCAATATTCCAGAGTGCGGCGGAAATTGTATGCCAGCGTAGCGACCGTTGAAGGTTTCCACGTATCCGATGACATGACTGTTTCCAACATGTTCGTAACCCATCCAAAGTCAGGATGGGTGTTGTGAATTGTATAAACGGGAACTTTGAAAGGAACTAACGTACCTTCCGGTAGTGCTCGAATTTCGATCGGCAAATATCCCAGGCTATGCAGATCCATGATGTGGGAGACGGGGAAGTCCGTCATCAACACTGCATCCACATATCGCTTGTATATAGCTACCACTAGATCCATAGGACGATTGAAGAACGTATGATTCCAGTGATTGATCAGAGTTTCTATGATGAAACCTTGCAGGCCAATAAAGACCGATTGTCCGTCATATACACGGAGATTCACACGATCGCGTAAGTGCCTGTCCGATCGTGGAGTCATGTTGGAATAAACAAGCTCAGTATGTTTCGGGTATTGGAATACATGACCAATCTTGTACACGTCCTTCAATAGAGGGGCCATGTACATGAGAGACAGATCGAGTTCACCATTGTTGATAACGTCGAGGATTTCTTGTTTTTCGTATTTCATGATAGTCGTTTAGTAGTTGGTCCAGTCAACAGCCGCGATTACATTGTCGAAGATCCCTGCAAATACCTCTTTACCTTTGCTGAAGATCCCATTCGTCACATACAGATTCAAGCTCGCAACATTCGCACGTTCACGAATCACCTTGCCTAATTCAGTGAAGGTACGACCGCCGTCACAAATATCGTCAGCAATGATCACATGCTTATTGGCAAGCAACTCCGGTGTATAGATGGTAGACCCCGTGATTTCACCGGTTTCCATGTTGCGCACTTTCTCGCCTACGCATACAGTAGGAATTCGATACGTCTGTGCAATCTTGATGGTCTGTTTGAATGCTCCGGTGTCTGGGGCGACAAGGGCCATATTCTGACGTCCGTCAGCCAATGAATCGACTAGTGTGATCATACGACTAACGAGATCCACTCGTTCAATTACCTGAACGCGATCGATCAATGCAGCCGTGACATCGGAATGTGGATCGTACACCGATACCGAACTCCATTCCATGGCGTTGATTATGCGAGCGAATTCCTTCAATGCATGTGCCTCGTTCCCTTCTACGCCTATTGCAACTCGGTCCTGTCGTCCGTACGGAACATACAAGAGAACGAGGCCTGGCATTTTGCTGCCCTTGACGCAATGCCGACGATAGATGTTTGCCAATTGTGCCAATGCCATGATACCATCACTATCACGTATCAGGGCGAACACAAGACTTGGATGATTGCGCAATGGACCTAAGCGAACTTCGCCGCCAGGATACGTATAGATTTGAATTGGGTTATCATCTATTCGGTCATGCCAAATTTTACTCTTGCTCATCTTCAGCCCTGATGTAGAGTTGTGTACCTTCCGGCAATGGTTCTGGGACAACTGGCACTATGAGTCCGTGGACAACTACAGATTGTCCAATCTTGCCGACTTTCCTGTACTTCTCACGTTCTGCTTTAATCAGATCGTTTGCAATCTTAGCAAGACCATGAATTGTGACTACGCCGGATACGACGAATTCTCCGATTTCGATGTTATCACCAATCGGACGGCGATGCGGGTGCTTAGGGTCATCAATATTCATACTAGAGTCCACGCGTTTCTATTGTCCCGTCAACCGGAAAGTATTGCGAATGTGCATTGGCTGCCTCCAGTGCCGATACGTGTTGGTATTCATATAACCTTGGTGGTGATCGGTCGTGTCCTGGTCTAAAGAGTCGACTTTCTTGTTGTTGACGAATTAAATGATCGGTCGTTAACGCAACTAGATCATCCAAAAATCGAGGATTAAATCGCAGATGTGCATCCGGGTCCTGCATCCCATTTATGTATTTCTCGCCGATGCCAGGAATACCAAGCACACATTCCAAATGTCGTGCCAGTTCAGCATATTTGATTGGATTGATATTCTTGCTTGACTTAATATCTTTGATCTTCCACGTTAAGCGCGACGTCAATTTTCCATTTTCTATAGACGCAGGGCCTCGTGGTTCGCCCAAAGAAAGTTCTAGAGACAGAACGGCTTTCTGCCTTTCGCAGTCCATCACTGACAGGTATATATGCCGACCGTCTCTTAGTCTCTGATAATACCAATGCTTATCCAAGCACACATGCTGAATGATATGCTCATCTCTGAAATCCAGAGCATCCCGGAAGCTATAGACTGCATAGTCTTTATTGTCAAACTCGAATTCTGCAAGAAATCCACGGTCTACCCGTTTACGCCAGACTGAAGCTATGAACTCTTGTCGCTCACGCTCTTCAATTAATCGCTTCTGTTCTTTTTCGAATGCCGGAAGCAATTTCTCCGTGAGATTTTTGTACGATAGGCGACTAGGATCATTTACTTTCGTGCTGCCATGTTCCAGATATCGAATGACGCGCCTGAACAAATTCAGGTCCACCATCGAGAACGCAATATTGCACAGCGGAAATCCACGAGCAACGTGCTTTTGAATGGATTGCGTAACGTTACTAACTTCCTCAATGGGTGTCGGATGCACAGTGAAGTGTTTGAGAACGGCACGACGCCCAACTGTTCGTAGCCATTCTTTAGTGGATTCTTTAATCGCCTTGCCAATTTCTTCATCTATCAGCTTATCAATCTCGTCTGTATTGACTACACGATATTTCGGCTGCTTCTCCAGCGTTGGACGCGCGTGTTCACCTAACATGTCTGAGGTAAGAGCATCAGCTATGTCCGCAACTGAGTTAGCCTGGGTGTTCACAATCTCGGATGCTGAATTTACTGTCATAGATCGGCCAAGATCAGTAGTTAAACCTGTACCTGTACGAGAGTCACCGGATGCCGGATCGATGCCGATAGTTTGTCTAATGTTAGATCTCTCACGAACACGGGTGCGAAGAAGCACGTCGGCCCTTACTCGTGCTTCCAACTCTCTATATGAACTCAGACCGACTCTATTGCAAATGACAGGAATGCGGTCATCCTGTTCATAATATCCAATCGACAACCTAGGATCATTCAGTGATTGTCCAACCCTACTGGAACTACGACTCCTTCTCTGCTGCGATCGCATGCTGGATAAGCGATTCAATGTTCCAGGGTTGAAGCGATTTGGGCGCGGCATTACTTGTCCTTGTCGAAATTCAGTTCAACAAACTCGTCTGCTTCCACAACTTCTTTAATGTAACGACGGATCTTGCTGATCTTTTCTATATCAAGCATGATTCCTTGCTTGGCGTGTTGCCACTCTTTCTGATCTTTCTTGCGATACATTTGGCGTAGTGAAACATATCGTTCACCCCGGACAATGACACCTTCAATACGAATTGCTTTCGTATCAGAAATTTTCACGAGCTTATCCATTAGCATTCCTCAATCACGCAATTATTAGGCATGAACGGAAGTTCCAACACTCTCTGTGCAGACTCTCTCGTCTTAAATACGAATGCAGACTCTTTGGTTACTCCTAGTACCGGAGCTTGTCTTCTGTGCATATAAGACTCATAGTACATTACTATGGAGCCTTGCGTTACCTTGATGATATACATCAGTGTAGCGAAGCCTTGTTGAATGGACGATGTTCGATGGAAGTAGCTACCGAACCATCGAGTTCGCGTACAATTCCTATCATCGAATATGTTTTCGGATCATCCGTAGTGGCTTTGTGTTTCCATTCAACATTGTCCTTCTCGATAATGAAGGAACTGACTGCGATCGGACTCAACTTGAATTTGTAGCAGAATTCATACAATGAGAAGAATTCATTCTCCGGATCAGAGATCTCGTCTACGTAGAATGATCCGCCGCCATTGCTGGTCCGCAAGATTACGCCGCGCCCACGCAACGGAGCAAACACGTCGATTGGATCGACATTTTCTTTGATAATCTTGCGATATTCTCTTACGCCGTCTGCACTCAGCAGATACTGAGAATACAGAGGGTCATCTGCCACATCATCGTCAGTCTTCGTAAAACTTGTGCTTCTATTTTCGATTTTAAATTCGCGCCAATATCTTTCGAATTCTGCGCAAATTTCCCCGAGGGATTCTCTCATGTTATTCTCCGAATGTGCGAAAAGGGAAGGGAACATTAGTCCCCTTCCCCATCTATTTACAACAATGCAGTGAGTTCTTCAATCGACTTTTCAGACAGAGCTTCGTCTTGCTTCTTGGAGATTAACTCCAAGATCTTCTTGCGGTTTTCCGCCTTTTCCTTCGCAGCACGATTGATCTCGCGCTCTTGCAGACGAACCTCGATGATATGTTTCAAGATGTCGAACGTGAGCTGTGCGCTTTCGTTTTCAGCGCTCTGCTTGGTCTTGGTATCAGGAACAAACGACGTTTCGTCTTCGATTTCACGAACACGACGATGGAACGTTTTGGCAAGCGAGTCCAGGGACAGACGGCCGGTCAGAGGGAGATCCCACAGATCTTCCACAGTCAGCAAGCCACGATCAGTTTGGATACGCAGCTTTTGACGGGAGGCTTTTTCAAAAATGGACATTGTTAACTCCTTGATTAGAATTGAACTTTGATCAAACGAGAGAATTTACCGCTAACACGACACACAACCGAATTGCGTTGCGTAGAAGAGAAGCCCAGACCACTGAGCTGATGGTCGTCGGGTTGTGTCTTCACTTTGCTCCCAACCATTTCCAGTACCTTGCGATGCTTGTCAAGATCGGAATTCAGGAATTCATTGAAGAATCCACGTGCCACACCATCATTCACGCAATCAGCAAGCATGAACATATAGTGCTTGTTGCCAACCCCGTCGCCGAGCCAGTAGTTCGGACTCAACGAAACAAGACTCACCTTGTGGAATTTCTGCGTGTCCAGATTCCACACCTTACGTGAACGAGAATTGGACTTGAGATTGCCTTCGATCGTGAAGCCGTTCTCTTTGCTGTAATGAATCTTTGCCACATCAATGTATTGATTGTTGCGAACAGCCTTCTCATACGTGAAAGTGTACAACTCACCGTCGGCTTCTACCTCGACTTCAAACCCCACATCGTTGGATTCACGCTGACTGAAGTTGTGAACTTGCAGCCGATACGTACCTTCCTTCATTTTACGTCGATCACGATAGAAGATGTTTTCTACAGGTTCACGAGTGCGTCCACAGCCCGCGTTCATGTCAACATCTAATTCACCACTGCGCGAGGTCTTGCATGCGAAGAAGATATGAGATCCGTCCGGTTCATGCATATGGAAGTCCAGATCATCGTAGTTATGCCATGCCAAGCGGCAGCACAAATCACCAACGATGGAACCACCGGCTTTCTTCACACGTTCCTTGATGGAATCCGCCATGTCTCCATTGTATGCCCAGCTGAATGGATTGTCCCATTTGAACAGACGACCAGCGGTCGAGTCGGTCGGTGCAATCAGGCTGACAAAATTGGGGATGTGACGATTTTCTACCAAGACTTCCAGACTCTCTGCCTTCGGCAGAATATCTGCGAGAAACTTGTCGATCGACACTTCTTCAACACGATCCAGCTTCTTCGGATTGATCGAAGTTGTTTCCACTTCGTCGAACACATTGTCCTTCATCGCCTTCCTGGCATTGCGATTAGCGAACAGGACATCGTTAACACTCACATCTTCTAACGTGGCAAAACGACGACCAAGAGCAGAAGTCAAGCCAAGTTCTTCCACGTCCCTCTTAGCACGTTCCACCATTGCTTTCGTAACGAGAGCAGTCGGGCGCTTATAGTTTGCTGGAGCTACAACAGATTCAAAGGCACGAACTGCTTGTTCGAGCTCCTTACCTTCAGACAGATCGATCAACAAAGTGCCGATCGAAGTGTTGCGGATACGACTTACAGCGCCGTGGACTTTACATGCGTGATACCACGCGAACAGATCCCGCGACTTGTCACTGCGCAACTTAGAGTAAGTGTTCTGCAACTTGCGGAATTCCGTCAGCGACTTAGTATGCTCCGCACCACGATACAGACTGTTCTGTGAGATCAGTTCCAGCACCGTGTCCGTACTGTCGATTGTCAGTTCGTCCAGTCCGCGCTTCAGAACATTCTTGGACTCACGCATTGTGCCGAGTTTTGTTGGGATTTCCGAAGCAGGAATAACGACAGCAGCCGGAAGGGTAACGAAGAAATGTTCCCAAGTCTTCACACCGGAAGTGTGTTCCTCGAAATTCTTGTCGGTTCCGGCGCTACGCTCGTAGTGAAGAAAATAGTCCTTGATAGGAAGACTACGAACATAGGCAGCCATCGCGTCGGCAACGATTTGATATCCGGGTTCCTTGCTAACGTCCACATCCCAAACGGTGACCATCTTCCCATCGATAATGGCTACAACATCACCAATGGTACGGATGAAACTACGGCAGCACGAGCAGTAATGCTCGGTGCGTTCGCGGTAGATCGGATCGTCTTCTTTGCGGAAAGATCCGATATAAGTTTCCCAGATTTTGTCACGATGTGACTTTTCTGGATTCTCGTGCTTGGGACCAACCTTGAACAAGGTGTGTTTCTGCATCAACGCGAATTGATCAGCAACTGCTTTCTTGATGACATGAAAATCCATTTTATCCTCTAGTGAAACGGGAATAAAATCCCAGAATTGTTATTTGATACCGATGAAAGGCATAGCAGAACCCGGAACTTGAGTAGTAGGCAGTACGCCATTCCACTTCTCAACCGCATTCAGTTGGACCAGATTCGTGTTTGCTGCGAGGGCTTTGGCGCGCAATTCAATTGCTTCCGCTTCCGCCTTACCGCGCATCAGGATACCGTCAGCATCCGCTTGGAATTGAGCACGACGAGCGTCCGCATCCGCATTTGCCTGTACGACTTTGATCTCAGCATTGATCGTAGCCGTTTCTTTCTGTTGGCGTGTGGTTTCGATTTGAACTTGAGCCATCATTCGTTGTTCGATCGAATCTTCGTATGCCTTGCTGAAGCCGATTTCCTCAACCTGAACACCGACGACTTTCACCGGAGCCATTTCGAGAGCTTCGTGCATTGCCTGATTGACTTCGATTCCAAGCTTCTCACGTTCTTGAATTGCGCGAATGGCACTAAATTTACCGAAGACATTCTTCACGACATCAAGGGTTCGACGTTCGAGAATACGAACTTGAAGATTTTCCAGGCTGCCGTATTCAGTGTACAATTCAGCGATCTGTTCTGCAGGAACCCGATATGTGACTGAGACTTGCAAAGTCGCAGGCTGCTGGTCGTAACTGTAGGCTTCCAGTTTCGAGAAGGTGAATGTATGATCGCGAACCGAGATTTCGTGTACCGATTCTACGAATGGCATCTTGAATCCGAGACCAGGGTCTGCTACACGAACCAATTCACCGTTCCGAAGAACCACACCGCGCTCACCTTGATCAATCTGATAGAAAGATCCCAAGGCACTGAACAACAGGAGAATGAAAACGATACCGCCAAAGATGATAGACTTGCCGAACGTAGTGAGTTTCATTTGCGCTTTTTCTTTTGAGGTTGAGAGATAAAGGCATGAACGCCTAGGGTGATGAAATAGGCCAGAACTGCGGCCCCTACTAACATGAGAATGATTCTCATTCAAATTCCTTTTGTTCGCGATTCTTGCGGAAGAGTTCTTCGCGATCTGGCCATTTCTCGCGCAGATATTCATCGAAGACCGGTTGAAATTTCGTAATAAATGATTCTATGATCTGTTCTGCAGTGTCTTGCTCACAAATGTCATTCATGCGGTCAATGTGACTCATGACTAGATCAATCATAGCACTGCCAAACTTTGCTTCAATGAGAGTACGTTCCGATACTGATTGATGTGGCTCATACGTAACTTTCAATGCTTCACGCAGTTGCTGGATCTCCAGACGAGCATCATCTAGCATATCCTGGATACCCTGTGTTTCTTCCAAACGCCGGCTCAACCAGCGGATGCGTTCTTTCGCAGCCATCCCCAGCAGTTCGGGGTCAGTCATTGGACTCCCCAGCGCCGTGCCTTGCGCGTATCGGCGTTTGCGCTTCACCGGCTCGGCTGGTAGTTCAATGTCGGGAGTGTTCATCGCAATTCTTCCTCGCACAATTTGCGCAGGGCGCTAAGGGTTTCTTCACATGAGCGCCCTTGCGATAACTCTATCAATTCGACAGGCCCTCCATTGTCGTCCGTCTGCCCGATATCAGCGTAGACCGCGAACATGCCACCCACGTCTTCCATGCTGATAGCAATACGGTTTCGCGTGAAGTATGCTTCGTCGTCAGGCAGGACATTCTTGATGTCGATTTCCTGTGTCCTGCCGTCTGGCTGCTTGTAGAGCGTGATTATCATTCCCCATCCCCCTCAAACGCGGCGCGCTCTTGTTCGTCAGTCTTGGTTGTCATCGCTGCCCCCTGTTCCTGTGCGAGTGCGGCGCGCCCGGCCCGCGCTGCTGCGTCTATGGCTTCGTTCATGGACGGCCAGTTGCAAAGCAGTCGCGCGGATTCGAGTACCCTGACCGCCTCATTCAGCGCCTTGCGCATCCGCGCTATTTCCGCCCCTTGCATCTGATTGCCGTGCGGATCAGCTTCGCCTTCTTCACGCCATTTGGCTGATGGAGTGGATTTCGGTTTTTGTTGCTCAGTAGTCATATGATTAGAAGAAATTCAGATGAGATAATGTATTTACGCCTTTTCGAGTTTCAACTGTGCTGCTGCTACGCGACGAATATCTTCCAGCGCCGATCGCTCGTGTTCAAAGTACGAAAGATCAGCAGGACTTCCTGTTCCAGCCTGTGCATATCGCAGACAATCATCCCAGACTTGGATGTGCCCAATGATCATATCGGCCAGGGATGAATGTCCCTTCAGAAGAACTTCGATGGAAGGTGCTTCTTCCTCTACTGTCTTGCAATTCGGGCTATGCTCATGATGAATGCCAACGCCGCAATCTTTACAATCATAATGTGACAAGATCATTCTCCTTAATCGTTTTCATGTTCCCATTTGACTACGAGTTCGGCGTCTTGCGTTCTCGTATGGATTTTGTAAGACACGTGATGTGTCCTTCGTGGTTGTCATGGTAATGTTGCCTTTGATCTGTGTATGCGTGATCTTGCCAGAATTCAGCTGGACGCCAAACCATCATCAGCCCGCATCTCTCACAACAGCGACGTTCACTCCCATACGGTTGGTCGTCTTGAGTCATCAAGTGTAATGTTTTCACTTCTTCTTGTCCTGAGTGTAGAAAATATGTTGACCGATCTGAGCAATCTTGTAATCCTCAGAAGCCCATCGAGGTTGTTTGATGTAGTCAGTATGATAAAACAGACTCTTTGTAAGAGTAGGTAGCCGATCGCCTTTCAGGAAAATTCGGACAGCTTGTTTACTCTCTTCCCAAAGAGGGCCTTTAGGAACTTCCTTGCGTTTTCTCTTGTCTAACGTCCAGCTGAACTGAGCCTTCGCATATACTACTTTGCAAATAGTGTTCCCCCACCGACCCGACTTCAGGCGATTGATTGTGACCTGTGCGACCGCCAATTTTCCTTCCATAGGTTCTACACCAGCTTCATGGAAGACATTCTTCGCTAAACAATATTTATCTTCAGGCGACAGGTTTAGCGGTTGATCCAGGAGTCGAACTTTATGATTCTTTATAGGTTTGACAGGAAATACTACAGCACTAGGTTCAGCCTTCGATTCATGCTCAACTCCGTTATCAGCTTCATCGTCAGCAGGAATAGTCATCTTTTGAATGACTCGATCTGCGACCATGTCAACGATGAATGGAGCTATCCATCCAGCACCTATGGTGATTCCAGCAATCAATCCTAGGATAAAAGCGCGATGTTCGGGTTTCATATTAGTATCCAATGTCAGTAGAGTTCTAGCCCATATTTCTTATTCGCGGCCAGAGTTTAGTCTGTCCGTAGTGCCATTCGTACAAGCCCGGATGAATTACGAATATTCCACGCATTCCACGATAGTGACCCATATAAAGCCACCGACTTGCATTTCTTAGTCTTAATTTCCTGATCTTCATCGTATCTTCTTACTGGATTGATGACGCTCTTTCGAGGACCTTGTTCAATCCATCGACGCAATTCTGAGTTGCTTGCTTGTTCTGGCGTGGCCTCCACTGAAGTGAAGCAACACACTTCATGCAGGTTCTTCAGCAGTCGATGTGCTATTATGTTCAGCTGTATTATAGTCACGCTCGATTCCATCCATGACTTGTTTGTGAATTTTGTCTGCAAGCGTTTCTAATCTCCGCTGGAGGCGACGCTTACGTTCGGCCGTGACTGTGTCAAGTATCGCACTTGCCGCGTAATCATGAATGATCTTCGCCAGCCATTCCTTGGGAACTGTAAATTTCTTTGTTCCTTCGAGAGGACCGCGACCACCATGAAACGAATCTTGCATGCTATAGAAATTCACTTTGATCACAGTCGGTGAGAGAATCTTGCCGTCAGCTTCGTAGTACGAGAAGCGTCTGTGGTGCTTGCATTCTCGATTTTCGCCATTGCGAACTGGACCGTACACCCAATGGCCGAATTCTTCGTTCAACTCATCGTAGAATTTGTGTACGATCTTATTGATCAATGATGAATGACCGAATCCGTTGCCGTATGTATCGTGAGCAGCTAGAACTACATTGAACGGGAAGATCGCCTTCTTGATTCTTTGAATGTCCATGTTAGGCTCGCTTGATTTTAAGCCGTTCTGCGCCAGGAAAATTGCGTTTGATTATTTCCTTTACCTCGTCCATGTTCTTGGCCATGAGAAACATCTGCTTTCGCTTGGGCGTTGAATAATAGTCACCATAGTGTGGGTCAAATCCACTAACGGTATCGTTTTGATCGCTGAAGGATGCCAGATACTGGATCGTCAGGTGCATGCAGTTATCTCCAATAGGCGTTTGTATGTTAATTCGGCTTCTACTGTAGAATGGTACAGAAAGAAGAAGCCACCAACGTCGCGATCACGACTCAAATTTACGCGGTACTCTATTCCAGATTGTGTTATGACGCGTGACATAGTAACCTGGATGAGATCCTTACCTTGAGTTTGTGATTTGATTAATGTGATCTTTGAATCACCTAAAAGAAAGAGATACTCATCTTTTTCAATGAAATATCTTTGGAATCTCTGCAGATGATTTATAGAACAATATTCGGGCTGGGCGGATGGCAATTTCCAAACAAAATCCGGAACTTGGACTTCGTCTCCCAGTTTATTCTTGATTGGCGGATGTCCTTCTCTTTGGATGAAATGAGCGCGAGCTACGGAATGAAATGGCAGAAAGCGTTTAATCGAATCTTCGCCAGCACTCTTATTTTCGATGACTTCTAAACGTCCCCAAGTTGTCCCGTTATGGACGGCAATATTAATTCTCATCGTTGTGATTCTTGTCTGTTAGGTTGGATTAATCTTCACGTGCGGATTGTCTTTGACAAACTGTTTGACCGATCGCACAAGTATGGCATTGATGGATACAAGATCTCCATCTATTAAGTCTGCCCCACATTTCGGATTCGCACAACTGCGATAGAAAGTCGGCCAGTACATATCACCTTCTTTGGAGAACTTAGTCTCTACGCGCAATTCAAGTGAGAACGTTCCACATAGCAAGCATTCAATGGTACGTGGAACTGATAGATCAGTATCAGGCATCCTGTAGATCCTTAATGCGCAAGGAACTGGTCGTGACCCCAACTACTGGATGTTCGTCGGGAGTTGCTGCATGAACAATCAGTGCGATTGCGTGGCCGTTCATGAGATCCTCCAATTCTTGGGGTGACGGTTTCCAGAAAGAGATCATGACCGGATTGTCATATCCATCGATCTGCTCAACAACCGGAAGAGGTTCACATTCTCCGTCGATGTCGGGTTGCCAGTTGTCAGGTGGCGGGAGATCGCGAGTGGTTGCTTTGTGGCGGATGATATCCATCAGGACTCCAGAATTTCAAATGTGAACTCAAGCCGAGGCCCGAGCATTGTTTGCGGAAACTGCTGATTGAGGCGATTTCTGATTACATCTTCTATCTTGGAGAAGATATCAGTACCCGCCGTCAACTCATGCTTCGGAATGCCCAACTTTGTCTCGCACATTTCATCCTTAAACAAGACTAAAACTTTGACGAAATGCAGATGATCTGTACGTCCCAATTTATGGACATCATTGATGAGACATGCGTATTTACTCATCTGTAGAAAATCTGCAACAAAGCGTTGATAGGCTATGTCAAACGGCGACATTTCTGATATCTGCTCTTTTGCATATGTTGCGAGATTCATGGCTTCGTCGTAAGTTAGCCCATATTTCTCATTCAAAAATTCGAGCTTTCTAACGTCGAGCGACTTGACCTGAGGCTGTTCTTCCAACAGTTGTTGAAGTGTCTTCATGTCAGATGCGGGGTACGAGTTTGAAATGTCGTGGCAGCATCGGGTCTGGCACATTGCAGTAAGCCAGAAGCTCATATCCAGACAAATCCAGATGACTCCCAGTTGCCTGCATGTTAGGCAGGCACCAACGTTTCGCGACAGGTTGCCAAGCAACCACCATCGGGAATCCAGACATGCGACCGTCGGAATCGCGGAGTTGTACCCAATAGTGATTGGCTCTGTTCAGGTCTCGGAACGGAGGCAGCGGGCCTTGCACATTGCTGTATTGTTCGAGAACTTTTGTTTCTTTCCAGGACCGTTGATCTTCAGGAAGATCTTTCAGCTTCTGAATGTCAACAACTGGAAGTTGTTCCCGAAGCAGGGATTGAAGCATATGAATCTGATCTTCAATTCGCGTCTTGTGCCAATTCTTGTATTGCTCACCGCACACGCAGATAGATTCATGGCAGCATTCGGCTTTCATTATTCGTCCTTGTTTGAATTGTAGAAACCCAGATAGAATTTCTTCGGGTCATGGAGATCCTCGTCCAGGAGAATGAAGATCTCATTACTGTCGTCCTTGGTAATCAGGGTGCCACTCACATCGTACCCATGTTCACGGAGAACTTCGATCACATGCTCTTTCTGAGATTCGCTCAGCCACATGTCCATTCCAGCGGACACGCAGTATTCCATATTCACTGCAGGAATGCAGGGCTGGATGAGTTCGATTGCGGATCGGATCCAATCCGGGAGTTCGATTGCAGAATATCGCATTGTGTCCTTCATTCGAGACGAATTCATAGGTGCTCTCATAGATTACCACCCAAATTTAGACCGGCAGATAGGTCCAATGCCTGCTTCGATACTTTCACTGTTAGTTAGCAACCGACGGCAACACGAACATATGCCAGTCCGCTTACCATGTTCGATAGCACGAGTTAGAGGATCTTTGCCAATCTCGACGATCCGTCTGGAGATTTCTGTAGCCAGACCCTGGATCGGAACAAATAGATTCCCAGGGGTTACTTTACCCAGATATGTGCCGTCACGATGTTTGACGTATAGCGCACCGGGATTCGCTGAACGGTCACCGGCCCGAGTAATGACAAATTCGTCTATAGACAGCGCAGGACGCGCCAATCCGTTCTGGAATGCCTTGTCCATAGCAGCCTTGAGCTTTGCCATATCAAAGCTGTGAGCCTCTTGCTTAGGTTTCGATTGATTTTCCTTCTCTATGATGCGACGAATCGCCATGACCATGTTGTCGGTCAACGACCCAGATTCTTCCAGACGAGCCTTCATGGATTGCGCGAACGAGATCTTCGAACGATGCAGCCACTCAGCTATGTCGGGATTTTCCAATTCCCATTTGAAGATTTCATCAGCAGTTGGACGCGGACGACGACGGAAGTTCATAATATTAACCTCACACTAATGTGATTATCCAGAATTTCGAATGCGAAAGCTAAGGTTGGACAGCCTTTTGGTGACCAAGAAGGCGGAGCGCGGCGAGAGCGCCAACTTTTCCACTGATTTCGCCGTCCACAATCTGTCGCATGTATTGCACCAGGATTTGGTCTCGCATCTTGTGGCGACTCTCAAAGAGCTTCACGGTTCCGTCGAATATATCGGTGCGAACGAGAGTTCCGTCCTCACGTGTGACGAAGGAGAAGAAGCGCCCAGATGTCCGGTCAGCTTTGATTTCCTTTGCAGCGTCACGGGCAACATCGAAGCGCACATATTCTTCCATGATACCGAAGTTGTCCACAACGCCAAAATACATCGTATTGAGATTCATGTCAGTGCTCCTTGACGTTAGACATCAGCCGTTACTTGACAGCATCTTGCAAGCGGCCGCGAGTGCTTTCTGCGGAGTGGGCCACCGTTTAGAACGCCAAGATCGAACCCAAGCCTCGTATCCAGACCGATCGAACGGGTTTCTTCCGGCTCCTTTACAATAAGCGATTTTGATCTTGGCTGGAATTTCGCCAATGGCGATCTCTATCATATACTTCGTGTCACTGTACTTTGTGTATTTGGCGGTTGTGAATTTACCCGAAGCCAGAACTTGCTTGGTGATGGTATATGCCATGATGTAGATTCCTTATTTGAGACGACGACCGTGAGCCCAGACGCCATCGATTTTGGGCTCGATATCAACAGCCAGTCCAATGTCGCATAGGTCAATGGCAAGCCGTCGATCCCCAAGAATGACATAACATTTGAACTCCTGGATTGAATAGTCCCGAACAGTAGCGAACGCCTTCTTTGCTAGTTCAAAATCGGTAAAGGTGTCGATGTACTTCCAGTTGATTTCGTTAAGATCGTATTTCCCAGCCGCGACTTCAAACACAACTTCGGCTTGGTTATTGAATCCACTTTTCATAGTATTATCCTCGGTGTTGATCAGTGATCACGATTGGACCTGCGATTGAACTGCATGATCGTCACTTCTATTGACTTACTGTCGTACCACTTACGTTCCAGTGCGATACGCTTGCTGTTTCTTGTTGCTACTGATATCTGCTAAGAGTTCCAAATCCTGAGCATCTACATCCATAACTGCGGAGAGGAACTCCGTAGCACCCTTGACGGGTTGCTTGTTCATGGTACTTCCTAAGCTTGGTTGTTGATAGATAGACTGCCCGTAATTTATTATAGCACGTAACTAACCCGTTCAGTCAGTTAGTGTTGCGAAAATACAACACCAAAATCGCCCATAAAACGCAAAGAGGGTGGATGTAGACAAAACATCCACCCTGCTCTACATATGGGAATCGAGCTCTGCTTTGAACTCTAGAAGCACTTCTTCAACACCGTCATGACGAATACGACCAACAGGTACTTCATATCTGACAGTAGTCTTCTTGCTATCGTCTTTCGGATATCCTACAAGGAAGAGTTTATTGTCCTCTCTGTATATGTCGACAACTACTTCGCCACATTCAACGGTCTTGACTAGTTCCTTGTCAGACATTGGGCCTCCTGTTATGAGTCAGTGTCCTTCATGTTCCAGACTTTATGAATGGCCTGCGACATACGAGGTTCTGCAAGACCAGTCCCGTACATCCAAGATAGCGTTGGGCCGAGCTTCTTCGTTACGCGCGCTCCGTAAGAACCTACTTCGATACCGCCGAGTTCAAAATCGAATCCTGTCGGTGTCGAGACAATCTCGAGCTGATCCTTGTGAGGACTGACGGCTTGCTCCATGAAATGGAAAGCTGGTCTGGCTATCTCGTCCATTAACGACTGAAGTTTATCGTCATCTTCGCTGGTGTCCAGTGGGATGAACAATTCAACTTTCATAAAATGAAGTTGATGGAGTTCGTCAAACTTATCTTCAGCACGAAAACATGGAGTACACGCAACATATTTCTTGTGTGTCTCTAGCTTCCCTTTATTCAGTAAACTTATGAACGCCTGCTCAGCACTTCCTACCAGATCCATCCCGAACCTGACGCTCGGGCTGTAGACAATACCCAGAGTTGTCGTTACACGACTGACATCCTTCGTCACAAAGTATGGCAGTTCGATGTATTCAAACCCCTGACGTTTGTAAAAAGCTATAGCATCCGCTATGCGAGCCCAGTCAATGGGATAGAAAGTTTCATTCATTTTATCGACGTCCGTTTTCGAAGGCGCGTTTGGTGATGTCGCTCATGTGGACCAGATCACCAATCGAAATTGAGGGATGATATTTGTTGAGGTAGGCCCGGATAGCACCTACGAGGTCTGAGAGTTCAGTCAGCGCCATAACATTGGATTCCTGTTCAATAGCATCGGCGAATTCCTGACATTCCTCAAGGATCTTGGAGGGTTCACCAAGTTCACCTTTCTGGATCTCAGACAGATGATATCCGGGCCGAATCTTCGAAATGGAACGTGCCATGTATATTCCTTAGTAGAAGTAAGAGGTAATGGATAAAATGAATGATGTTAGCAGAACTATTCCTGCTATTATGGTCTTACGATTGAGGCGCAAGAGGAACCCCTCTTCGCCACATATTTTACACTGTTCTAGTGGTAGAAATGTCTGCTGCTCAACAGTCTCAAGCTTCCTATGCAATCCGGCACGACACAATATAGGCTTCATCTTATACGAATCCATAGATGGATTGGGCGACATACAGGTGTCGTCTCTGGATTTTATCTCTAGTTTCTATCGCAACCCGACCTGCAATGGTCAGATTCTCGACCCTTGTAGTGTTCAAGTGTTGGCTGCTTGAATATCTTCATTGGACATCAGGTGCTCTAACTCGGAACGGGTGATTGTGATGCGTTCTACTGGAATGGCGTTACCACTAGAGAATTTTTCTGCTATGAATCGAGTGAGAACTTGAGCAGTCTTATCTACCCTTACAGGAGCATCGTAGTCAGTAGGAGGTTTAGGAGAGTTCTTCACCATCTCACTCCACATGTTGCGGCATTGAGTGTGATCGCAGTTCTCTATTTGCGCAGAGTTCAACATCTCGTCTGTCGGCTCTATCGGTACGAGGGCCCATCCTTTAGGAATCGTCACTGGTTGTGCCTTCCGATATAGCGGAACTACAACAAACGGATCACGATCCATTCGTTGCAACGCATTTACGTTACGGGCGAAACTCCTCGCTTCGTCTAGCGTATTGTGCGTGATAGAATGCAAACATCCATTAGACTCAATGGTATATAGAACAGGGACATCCTTCGCTCCCAGCCGATTAGCGATCCATTCGTTCGTCGACTCGTCACCAAGAACATGAGCGAGTTGGTCAAACGTGATAGGTGCGATTGTCCCTCGCAGCATGTTTACGTGGACTGCCGAAGGGTCTTTCAACTTAGCCAGAATCTCTTCATTCGAAGAGTGAGCAATCTGTGAACTGCACGGAGCGTCTTCACCTGTCATCGTTGGATCAGTCTGCATAGACTTTAGATCATGGCTCCTGGATGGATTCCCCCAGAGATCTAGAAGAGCATAAGCAAAGGTGAATAGGTTTGAACCGAGTTCGGTGTAATAGCGAACACCCCAATGTTCATCGGACTTGTTGAATCCGCACTTGAGCGCCAGAGCTTCTATCTCCATAGAACTCGGCCCAGCAACGTTTTGGCTTGTTTCTTTGTCTGTATTCATTTCGTTTCCTCGATTCTAGGCAAGTCTTCTATTAGAACTTCACACCAGACTACTCCTGGATTATCGACTTTTTCAAACTGATACCAGTAGCGAATATCGCCAGGGTATCGGGTTCGCCCTATGTAGATCAATCTATCAGACTGGCCGATCCAATTATATTTCCTTCCGACAATAGGTTCACTCATTGTTTTCTCTTATCCAGCACGGGGATCGTAGCTTCTATAGTTTCACGAATAATACGCTACCGCAGTTCGGGCATACACTTTTTACCTGTTTCTGTGCCTAGCAGTTCCGTCCTTTGTGATTGTGACACTCAGGTCTATCCATTCAAATGGCTCGGTGATTGTGACGTTCGCGTCCACGATCATTCGATGATCACTCGTAAAGGATGTAGAAAGAACGTCAATCTTAATGGCATGTCGCGGGACAGTTGCGCAGTCGGGCACATCATCTGGTATACGCGTGCCACTAGCGCGTAATTCCCCAGCGCTAATACGGTCTTCCGTCATCGAACACCTTATATGTTGTGATTGTCACTATCTACTATGTTGCAGTATTGCTCTGCAGGCCCATCAAAACTTGCGTACACGCTTTTCTCAGCGCTCCACACAAGTGGTCGACTACACTTCATGCACACAGTTTTGGGGGCCAATTTGGTCGATGTACTCCATTCGATCGAAGTCATCCATATGATCGATGTACGCCATTCGGGCGAAGTCATCCATATGGTCGAGTGCTGACCGCGCTTCATCGATATCGATACGTCTCTCATTCATTGCTTTTCCTTTCGCAGAAGATAGCGCGATCGCTGACATGGGGTACAGAGGCACCATGACGTGATGTCGCCTTGATCCCCACACTCCACTTTCGGCTTAGGAGGTAGCGTGACATTACGCCTCCCTATCGTTCGCAAGGGCAGCGCGCAGCCAGAACACTGGCTCCTGGTTGTCGAGCCGGCGCACGAGACCTTGTTTTTCCAGACTCAACAGCCAGGACCGGACGGCAGCGCTGTGCATGCGGTTGCTGTTACCGAACATGGGGCGCACTGCGGTCGCGACATCACTTGTCATCATTGCTCCATGTTCGTCCAGCGCGGCCAGGACTTTCTTTTCGTAGTCAGTCAGGGCTACCCCCTCTTCGCCCTTGCGCTGTTGATCTGCCATTAGAAGAACGCGGTCATACACAACGACTGCGCGGGCCTTGTAGTAAAGAGGACGTGCGCCCTTCCGAAGCATTTGCCGGTTTTCCCATAGAGTCTGCCATCCTTCGGATACCCATAGCGCGGCGAAAATGATTGCTTCGTGCGTCACGATTGGCCACCCTTGCGCTGCTGGGCGATGGTGGCGTCAGATGCTGCGTTCAGCGCGATGTAATAGGCGCTATGGGCCTCCGCGCAATCCTTGCATACACCGTAGAGCGTAGACATGTAGATGCCGACGTCGGTGACTACCTTGCCACTGGATGAATGGTTGCAGTGCGCCATCTTGCCGCAGCTCGCGCATGGGGTGGATCGGGTTGGCTCAAACATCACGTACTCCATTAGCCTTGACGGACTTCATGGCGCGAATGGCGTCCCCCGCATCCGTCGCATCCCACTCTACCGGCTTCCGCGCGGCCACTGGTGCGGCATAGAGCATGGTGCCGTTTGGGAGATATTCGCTTATCTCATCGCTCATGCCTTCCGGGCAGTAAGGATTTTCTCTAACTATCGCCACCGGCTGCGCATCCCCTGCGGGCCTGCCGTAGCGGGACAGAAGGGTGCGGGCGAATTGCCGGAGCGTCAGCATCCCGAATTCATACCGGGAGGCAGACGGGTCGTCGGCGTGGGTGTATTTCGTGCAGACACGATGCGCCAACGCTTCGATTTCCTCGTCGCTCGGCTCCGCGCTCGTGGATAGCTTCCCCTCCGCTTCCAGCGCCCGCGTTTGCCAATGGTCGATAGCGCCGTGCAAGGTGCCGTCCCCTGCCGCAGTGGCGTCGTTCATCGTCGGCCCCTTGTCGGCAGTCTGGGCGTTACGTGGGCATACACAACCAACCCCGAATCCGGGCGTCCCCAAGCATTTCTCACAGTGCCACATGCTCATTTGTTTTCCCCTTTCGTAGCGGACAGGTCGGCGCGCACTAATCGACAGGTAACAGTCCATCATGCGCCACCGGCTCGACATCATTTGGGCGTTGTTCGCCTATCAATTCCTCTTCCATTTCTTTCAGATGCATTTCAAGTAATTTCAAAATGGACCTCCTCGTTCTCTACCTCAGGGTAGAAGCTGCCCATAAATGTTTTGTGGTCTGTGTACCAAATTGTGATGGCGCTGTTTCTATTACCAAGCTCCCTGTACACAGAAACGATAACTCCTTTAGATATGTTCTCATGTTTCCCCACACCTTTTTGGAATGTATCAGGGTAGATTGTGTGGACGACCACAACTTCTCTCCCCACATACTGTTTCCAATAAGCCAGTGCGTAATCAAAGTTCTTAGGCTTCTTTTTAATCATTTTCTTTTCTCCTCAGCGCGTCGGGCGTGACCGCTGGGCGGCCAGGGAGGCAGCAGGGGCGGCGTCATAACCACGATCAAAGCCGGCCTCAAAGATGCGCCGGTTGTGTGGCGTATCCATCATGGTGGCGCGCGCCGAGAAATACCTGAAGGCAGATTCGTTGCGTTCGCCTTCTTTGATCGCGTGGCGACGTTCGTAATCCATCGGCTCCGCGCTCGTGGAGGGTTGGGCAGCCAGGGCGGCGTCCAGCCTGCGGAGTACCGGACCATCCAGCGGGTCATCGAACGGCACGGCCGCCCGCGACAGATTGGCGATGCGGTGCCGGGCATCTTTGAGTAATTCCCGCACTTCCCCGCAAAACGAACACGGCAATATAGTTTCGTTGTTCATGACTTTTCCTTAGGATTCATGGATGTTCTGTTTTGATGTAGTTCAGTAGACCATTGAAGATGGGTCACTTCAGTTGGTCCCACACGACAACGTTGATCCCGTCGGCCTTAGCCTTTTCAACCTTGGCCATGAATTTGCCTTCAGGATTATAGAAGAGATGGGTTGTCTTCTTGCTCAAGCTACTAACTGTCCCGCCGTTAGCGATCCATTCGGATTCCTGTTCCTTACTACGATATCCGGTCCAGGACCCGACGAATCCAGAATACTTACCCTTCTTAGGTTTCGATTCTTTGACGACCTTAGTCGGTACTTCGATTTGTAGCAGGTCTACGATCTTCTCGTGCAATTCACGGTATTTGACGATTCCTGACCAGATTTCCTGGGCTGTCTTGTCGCCAAAGCCTTTGATAGAAGCGATGTTATTCATCAATTGACTCTTCGACCAGGACAGCAATTTGGACAGCGGATAGTGCTTACTGATCTCAGACAAACGACGCTCGCCTACTCCCTGCTCGAATACACCACTTCCAACGATCACCTTCTGCAAGTGAACGTTTTTCAGCTTCGAGAGTTCCTCTATTATGATCTGAGTTTGCTTTGCGCCGAACCCCATGTTCTGGAGTTTGGTAGCTTGCTTAACCTTGTTGAGTGATGCAAACTTGGCAATCGCTTCGATTGAATTCACCCCATTCTCATACATCGTTGTGACTGTTGAGATCTTTACTCGTTCAACCCCACAAGTCGACAGGAATCGAGTGATGTTCTTCGTGTCACTGTCAGCGTTGCGTTTGATTGCTCGAAAATGAACACCCTTCTGTCGATATTCACCAGGAGGCATCTTCAAAGTCTTAGCTTTCTTCACGACGCCAACAATCTTCGGGATAACGCCGCCACTACGAACTATCTTGATGATAGAACCCGGACCAATTCCACGATCAACCATCCACTGCGCATTGTGTACAGTAGCGTACTTGACCGTAACTCCGTCAAGACGCAGCGGAGTTATCTCTACCTTCGGGGTCCAGCGCCCACTGTGCGACAGTTGCCAGATGACATCTTTGACCTTAGCTTCCGGGGCTTCGTCCTCAGACAGATTTTCCTTGAATGCAACTGCCCACTTCGGGCGGCTGTTGTTCTTGTATTCGAAGACTTCGTATTCACCCACTAATACGAGACCGTCCATCTCATAAGGGGTTTCTTCTCGCATGCGTTTCAACTCAGCGCTGAGTTGATTCGCCTTCAATTTGGAAGTCAACTTATACGGGACTACATCAAATCCCAATTTTCTTGCTTTTCTAAATCCAAGAGAGATATCCCTGCCGAAGACGCCGAGTACGATAAAATCGACGAACTTGAGTTGTGTTGTGGATTCCTTAGTCAATTTGCGATTGAGGATGCCAGCAACCAAGTTGCGCGGATTTTCCGCTTCTTCACTGAAGTTCGAATTAAAAATACTCACCTTCATCACGGCTTCCATGCGAAAGCTGATCGGCTTCTTATATTTGATCTGCTGAGGGAGCATGCTGTGCGGAGCCAGGAATGTGATATCTTGGCCAACTTCACCGTCGCCGCGAGTAATCAGCGATTTCAATCTGCCGTTCTCGTAGTTTGCCTGGACCGAGGAACCGTCAAGCTTCGCCATGACAATAGCGCGACCTCCGACGTTTTTCTCCACCCATTTATCTACTGCTTCTGGATAGACCTTGCTGAGCGAGGGCATGAAATACGGCAACTTGACTTTCTGTTTCTTGCTGATCTTGTTGGTGCCTGTCTTGGACAGACCAGACCATTTAGGATCAAGAGCGCGAATCCGGTCTTCCAGTTTGTCGAATTGCGAATCCGACATAATAGGTTCGCCGTCGTAATATGCAGTTTGCGCGGCTTTGTATTTCTTCTTAAGTTGTGCGAGTTCCATGTTATTTTCCATTACTGAATTACGATTGATGTGTCCGATGCCATCAATTTGGATGGCAGAGAAGTCTACGGTCAAAGACTTCTCTGCCATGGTTATCCAATAATCATTGGGGCACTAGGCCCCAACTTTTTAAATGTGTTTGTTGTCTAGTAAGAAGGCTTCTAACTTATCAAGTGAATCTGTTTGGAATTCGACAAGAGTCGGCATTACAAATTCTTCACCCTTCTTTGTACGCGCCTTCTTCGGCGGAAAATCCCAAAAGTTTTCCTGCACCACAACATCAATCTTTTCACCTTCTACATCATCCCAGAATGTAAGCAACAGTTCCGATCTCCCATCCAAGCATGTAATGTGCATTTCAGTAGTGCCCACCCCAAGTTCTTTGGACTTGAGGGCAGACTTCTTGAAGTGACGAAATTGCTGTCGTGTGATTTTCTTCATTGATATCACCATAGAAAAGCGGACGGAATGGCCGCACTTACATTATAACACGTAAACACGTCCTGTAAGTGATTGTTGTATTTTTACAACAAAGTGATTGTTGTATTTTTACAACATTAAGTGATTGTTGTATTTTTACAACATTAGACGGTTTCACGTGTCGCCTTCTTGAAGACTTTGTTGATGCGTTTGTCGATTAGAAGCTTCTGTTCTTTGCGCTTCAATTTGCGAGTCCGCTCGAAGTACGATTTATTTACAATATCATGTACGCGCATGGACAGGAAATATCCAAGGCCCGCAGCGACACACGACCACAGAACAATCCACCAATCAGAGGATTTCGCAATCATAGTGACTACGACTAGTTCGCCGCCAGTCTGCAGTGCGCCAGTGATAGATGCCTGCCATTTCTGACCAAGCGCAATACTACGGCTGCGAAATCCTGAGAGAAACGTGGACAGGAACATGGCAAGAAAAGATAGCAGGATAATCAACGGCGGCTCCAAAAGTCACGGACAAGAACTTCAAATGCCAACCCAGGATGTTTCTTAGGGTTGGTCTTAACCAAAAAGTTAGAGTCAGATCGTAATGAACCGACATATCCTTCTTTGGTCTTTTCAATTTTGATTGGGGATTTATTAACACACGCAGCGGTGAAATGCGTTTGCGATAGACGCGTGAATGTTACGACCCGATCTCTGCTGCCGATTTTGACTAAAACTTGCTTGTCGACGATTTTCATCGAGAGGTCTCAATCCTTTGATGGTCGAGTTCTGACAGGGAGTGCCAAGGCACGTTCTTTGATTAACTCCCAATGGATAGGAGTTAAATCATCGGTTGTATCCACACCTACATCAATACGCCGACAATCGGTAGTGATCAATGATCCGTGAGTATGTCCATGCAGGTGAATGCACCCGCGTTCCATCCAAGGCCATTCCAGGATAGGCGCATGAAACATAGAGATCATATGACCATCCAGCTTTACAGTCTTGAAGTGATCGGTCGATGCAAACTTTGCCCGAAGTTCGGCGGTATCTCTGATTTTGGAATCATGGTTGCCGAATATCAAATGGATTTGGCCGTTTAGCCGATCGATCACTTCAAGAATCTTAGCCTTGCTACCGAATGAGAAATCGCCGATGTGACATACAACGTCGCCTGGCTTTACTTTCGCGTTCCAGCGCTCGATCATGAGCTCGTTCATTTCTTCAACAGTATTGGATTGGCGATCCATAAAGTTGATGATATTCTTATGATCGAAGTGCGTATCGCTTGTGAAGTACCATTCTGTCACGGCAGGTATCCAATATGGACGAATCGTTTGTAGAACCAATCCAGAACAACATCTTCGTTCGTAGAATAGAAGATCTCCGGATTGACTTCAGTCGGGCACAGTATGTTCATTAGCTGCTGTCCCAAACGGGTCCCCTGAACCTTCGCGTCGGTACGAATTTCCGACAAGAAGGCGCCTGCTTCTGCATATGTGAATTTCCGATCCATCATAGTTTCCTCATAGGTTCAACGCCAGAACTGAAATGGTGGATCACGACGTCGAAGGTCAATCCAACATCCAGAACTTTAAACTCTTCAATTTGCTTACGAAGCAAGGCGTCAGGGATAGGGTTTACTCGGTTTTGATGTCGAGCCAGTATGGTTTCCACATCGGCATCAACAATGACTGCTATCTTCTTGAAGCCCAATTCATCCGCGAGTTTTATGTATGGGTCACGATGCTCAGAAATCAGGTTCGTGCCGTCAACAATAATTACGTCCGCGTTTGAGAAATCTTTGCGCTTGCGCTTCTCATAAAACTCCAGGAATTTATCCCGGTCCTTGGAGACAATGGCGATCACTTTGTCGATAGAAGGAATCGAACCAGAAGTGGTTTCACGCGAAGCAAAGTATCGGCGACATTTGGCATAAGAGTGATAGCAGATGCGAGGAGGATTCGGCTGAGCTCGTAATTCCTTAGTCTTATTAGCGGCCCATCGCGTTTTGCCTGATCCACTCACTCCGATCATCATGTACATGGTCTTTTGCATTTTACAACTCGATTAGATCGTACTTCAAACGTTCCCGCATCGTGACTTCGAAGACTTTACGCAATTGCTCAGGGTAAAGTTCATCGATCATGAACAGAGTCGGCTGAAGGTTTTTAAACGCCATGCTGCAAAATAGAGATGGCGATACAACCTGAACATCCGTTATCTCATGTTCTCCGAGCGTCTGAAGCCATTGGTTATGGACATTTTGAGGTGAAACGATCACGCAGCGATTGTACTGCGAAGTTGCATGGGGCCGTTGCCATATGTGCAATTCTATTGCTATGGATCGCTGGAGTCGGTTTCCTTTGAAGATTCTAACTTCGTGGGTATTTTGATTTCTTGATTGCATAGTAGCCTAGTCTTCTGAAGTGATACTGATCTAACGGGAAAGCAGTCTGCATTCCATCGTCGACCCATTGTCGAATAGCAGAAGCACAAGCGGCTCGATATTCGCTCTTAAAGGATTTAGACGATAAAAGCTGTCGAACTATCTGCTGCTGAATAGAATCCCTCAGCAGACTATTCATCATGAAGAACAGATGTCGCTGTATTCCGTATTCTACGAGATATTGGTCGTCTGGTGCAGCATGCTCAACAGACTGTGCGCCCTCTGATGACTCTATTTGGAGATTGTGAGTGTCTGAACTCGCGTCTACCATGGAATGTTCTGCTATACATGCTACTGTCTGGTAGCCATGCTCGGTCTTGACTATCGCGTGTCCAGTGATTTCCCACTCACGCTGCGGGAAGACCTTCACTACGCAACCATGATATCGATCACGGACTACATATCTTGAATCTAGCAGACAGTATGCTCCTATTGCGTATTGCGAACATCGCTGAACTATAGGCACGATAATCTCCGGGTGACCTCGTCAACTCGCGATGGATTTAGTTCCTCGCGTGAGGCGATTCCAAGCTACCTCGGAGAGGAGAGAAATCCATACACTGCTGGAAGTCATAACCAGCTGGATTGGATATTTCGTGTAGAGTTGACGATAGAAGATCTGCTTAACGCCGAGTGAAGCTTCTTCCTTTAGAGAAATCGGTATGAACCCCTTCAGAAGCTCGGCTAATTCTTGGTCGGAACCTTCGTATAGATACGAGTACGAGAAATCATTGCTTTCTTCATCGTGCGTACATTGAAAGAACACCCAATTCCCGCCAAAGGTCGCTTTCAGCCAAGTCTGACCTTGCTCCTTGTATTTAAGGTGATTATCCATCATATGTCCTGTCATTTTCGGCGGATGGTAGACGCGCATACAACGTATGCAATCGCCGGATCGTCAGCTTCTTGGCTGAGCACTCGGTACTTACCATCCTTGAGTAGGAAATCCAGTAAAAACTCAAGTACATAGTGTTCACTGGAAGGAATACTGCGCACAGCGACACCGAACTTCTTCAAATCTCGCTTAATTACACGCAAGTGCGAACGGGCGACTAAGAACCGGCGAAACCTGTCAATCAATCTCATAGTAATTCCTCGAATGGGTCGAGAAGCGTTCGCTCTTGCGGAGTGTCCCGTGTTTTGCTGGGATGTCTACATTTTCTGGGAGAAGCTTAATGAAGTATCTCCCAATTTTGGTACGGACTACACCTGAAAGTGTCTTCCATTCATCAGGGTCAAACAGATCCGCCAGGGAGAATTCCCCTCGCTTCCTTTGCATTGCAATGTTCAGTGCCCGGATGGCTATCAATTTAGGATCACGTTCCTCGCCAATAACAACCTTCGGTTGCGGTTCTTCGATTCGCTTCTGAAAATCAATATCAATGGGAGAAAACCATGTTGCGTGACGCATTCTACTTTCCTACTTATTAGAGTAAACTGAGGAGTTGGAAATCACAGCATTGACTGAATCGCATCGTCAATGCGACCGGCCAGCAGATCGTCTGGGCTGATCCGTTCGCTCGCCTCGCGCAGCAACGGAACTATTTCGGATTCCATCTGGCGTAGTCGCTGTGCTAATCCATCTATAATCCACTTAGCCTGGGCTTCGCGATGATTGTCGTACGACAGGTTGCGCAAGGCTACGTCTGCGCTACGAAGGAGCTCGGTAGTGCTTAGGATTGGTTTCATCTAGATTCCTCCAACAGAAACGCGGAAAGGGATCCGAAGATCCCTTGTCCAAAAACTTATCGCTGAGGTTGGAGTCCCAGACGCTGGATAACGATCGGATCGCTGCCGGTATAACGAGAACTCACGACAATCGGGCGCTGTGCTGCGACGCCCTGATGGTTCTGCGCTGACTGTTCGTTGCTGGAACTGCAAACACCCTGTCGCTCAAGAGCGCGACGAGATTCTTCCGTCACGTCGCACAGCATGTCGAGAGCCGCAGTGTAGACACGACGGGCGAGTTCTGGATCTTGGTTAACAAGAGTGGAAGCCGCCTGCATCGTCCGCTCAAACGTGCGCAGATGGACACAATGCTTGTCGATCACAGGAGCACCAGCCGCGAATGAGAATCCAGGAAGTCCGAGACCACCTTGAGCGGTAGCACCACAATAGTCAGAACTGAAGGAGCCCGAAAAACCCCCAAGGATTACTCCCGGAGTATTCTTCAACGTCTGCGTATCTGCTGCTTTGCTGTTGAAGTTGATGTTCTGGGCGTTCCCGGCGTTTTGCGCAGCGCTCGTCGCTGTGCTATTCGTATTGGATTCTGCGTTCACATTGTTGTTGACGTTCGCAGCAGTAGCCGCGAAGCTGCAAAGGAGAGAAACGATTCCAGCGTAAATCTTGAGGGTTTTCATTTTGTTTTCCTATCTATAGTGTGTGATGCAGGAGAGGGGAAGCGGATATCCGCTTCCCCTCGGTCCTAGCAGTAGCTCATCGTCTTGGGATTAGAACCCGACGATAGCGCCAGCGCCGCCGATGCCGACGATCCCGCCGATCTGACCGACTTGGAAGTTGGTCTTACCACGAGCCATGTTTTCGCTGGAACCGAAGGCTTGCGAACCGTTGACGATAACTTCGTTGCCGTTCACCCACTGAGTGCCGACGGCGTTGCCCGACATCGAGCCCGAAGTGTTCGACGTGGCGAATTGCGTCGTGTTCGTAGCGATAGTGGAACCGACAGGGGTCACCGCACCGCCGATCGTAGCAGTACCGCCAGCGATCGCGTCAGCGTGTTGCTGCGAAGCGAAGTTACCCGAACCTTGAGCAGCCGCAACCGCGCTGCCGTTGGTGATGGAAGTGGCCTTGCCGGAGACATCGCCTTGCCAGACATTGGCGACGCCGCCGACAACGATACCACCGACGACGCCAGCCGCTTGAGCGGAAGCGATGGTAGCCAGAGCCAGGGCCGAAACGAGGGTCAGGGTTTTGATAGCTTTCATGATATTTCCTTTCTAGGATTGTGCGGAGTATCCCGCGATTTGTTGGACTTACTAGGAATGGACCGGAACAGGGTATTGCTCCGGGTACTGCTCCATGGGGTTAGCCTTTTTTGGCCGAGTTACCCCATGTAATCATTATAAACGTATGGACAAATTACGCAATCCCCACGTGATGCTCACTGTTGCAAAAATACAACAGTGGCCATTGCTGGATTTTATGGCGAATTTGCCAGCCAGTGTGCGCACGAACGTTGATTAGTACTCAAGCGCGGTCGTCCAACACTAGTCCACAAACGAAGTGAGCATGGTGACCACTGGCGCAGGCATCTTCTTTATCGCATCGTTTACGTCAAACCATTTACGCTTTCGTAGCTTGCGCTCCGGATAGTGTTTTGTGGTGAAGACAGACTTCATGAAATACACGGAGACGTGATTTGGTCGCCCCTCTTTCTCAAACCGATACGCTCCCATCAGACTTGTGATGTGGCCGATTGCACCCGCTTCTTCGAAAACTTCTTTGATCGCATTCTCCTCTGGAGAAAGCTGATATTCAATCCCACCTTTAGGAATAGTCCACCCTCCACTGTTGGACTTAACCAGCAGGATTTGCTGACGACCTTTCTTCATGCGTGATACCACGCATCCACTGCAAAGACGAACTTTCATAGTTGTCGTATCTTCAAAAAGAGTTTATCAACTTGAGCCCGAGTTACACCAATGTATTTCTGTACATGGGCTTGATAACTATCAAACCTCATCTCCAGAGCGGCCTTGCAATTATTCATTCCTAAGAACTCGCTAAACTCAGGATGAAAATCGCCGGACATCAAGGAGATGAACAAACGAACGCGAGGACTCGCCCTAGTCTTAACCTTCTCTAGCATTTCCATATGAGGATTTATGGATTCTTCCTCAGTAGAAAGAGTATGGATTACTGAATCCAATGGCACATGAACGCTGGAGAAAGTACCATCCGAATTAGAAAGCAATCGTTGAGCCTTCTTGGTAGTGCGAGCTTTGATTATAGAATGTCCATGCTTTGCAGCGGCTCCTTTTCCAACGTTGCACATATGCAGATAGGAATCGAAATACGGATACACGCGGTAGATGTTGTAGAGCGCGTGTAGTCGCATGGCCATGTCAAGACTGTCTTTGGTTTCTCCGTAGGATTTTATCAGGAATCTCATCTTCTTGTTGATGAACTTCCCCAATAGCGAATCGAAACTCGAACTGGACAAGAACGAAGCTATTGCTCGCTGGAATTGCGCGAGGGTCAGGGATTCGTACTTGGTCGGGATGTGGCTAAGATCCAAATTGCGAAGAAATCTTACGTCCTCCGGGTGAATGTCATACAACTTTGGGTTTGGCTTCCTCAGGTTCTTCTGCTTCGCCTTGTAATGAGCGAATGCAAACAACTTGCAATTCAACAAGATGTAACCGCTACGATCCAGTTTTCTCTTCAGTGCCAGACTATCCTCGAAGTGGTCTTTGAATTGTCGAATTGTGATCTTCCGAAACAGATAGTCGAAAACGACAATCAAATCTGCTTTGGATAGACCTAAATCGCTTAGTTTAGTCGTCATCTTTCAGCCGGTACTCGTGAGTTGTGGTGTTAGTGGCTGCTCGCAATGCTTCCTTTAGAGAATAATGCGATGAGTGGACTTCCCATTTTGGGGATCCGTAACGGCGACGCTCTACTACAAATGGTGGGGGAACTTTGTGATGACTTTTTCCTAAAGTCTGCTTCTGCGTAATAATCTTATGATGTGAGTGCTGTGCAACTTCGAGTTGCCGAACGAAGTGTCGAAAGGCTGAATCTTCGCTACGGGACATCAGCGAATCCTCATTACATCGTAGCTATCTTTGACAACACGTTTCTTTTTCTTGGGTTCTTTTTCCTTGTTGAACCATTTGTCCGGAACCGTATCAATGGTCTTTGGTTCATACAGATTCGGATCAATGTTCTTGGGGAACTTGCGGAGCGGTTGTTTTGGATCCTCAACACGACCCTTCTCTACCAGAATCCTGCGATGCTTCGCCCACTGCTGTTCGGTGAGTAGATTGTCAGAATCGGAAAACACAGCGGTGTATGCGCTGCCGCGACGGGTCTTATCTGGATCGCCACCGACGATGGTCTCCCCACTGCTAGTGGATCCGAGTACGAATCCGGACAAGTAGTTGGAGACGTAATCCTGACCTACTGCCTTGAAATATACCTTTGTACCGAACTGGAATTTCTTCTTACGTCCGCGCAACATTCCGATTAGGATGCGGCGTTGCTTATAGGTGAAGTTGTTGAAGATGGAAACGATTTGGATCAACTGATCCGATCCAGCGGCCAGCTTGGTAACATCAGGGGTGAAGCATTTCGGTGCGTTGGCAAAATGCCGAATCCCTTCTTCCTTGCAGGGACGGGACTTGCTTCTCAATGGATGTGTTGCAAAGTGCAAGCATTCACCACATTTGAACGATTCCTGCATGGACTTCACTTCGTCGTCCAGCGTATCTTTCTTCTGCATTAAGACCCTCTGTTTTGAAAATGTCTATTATAAAGATTTTCCAAAGCTAGGTGAAGTATCTGTTCTCGACTTCTCAGCTGAGGATAACAAGTCTGGAGTGCTTTGATCATAGCATCCAGTTTGGGGTTTAAGGTCAATACAACTACACGCTTCTTGTTTGGATCATCCTTCGTCAACTTGAAAGCATTTGCAGCAGTTGTCGCGAGATACAAGATCTTCTTCTGCTGATCAGCGTTCAGATCGGCGATCAAATGTGTGTAGGGCTTAGGGTTTTTGCTATTGAGAGTCATGGCTATCTTATGTAAGATGCCGTGATGACGCTCACACAAGCTGACGGTCGGCCCATTTACTCCGCCAGCTTGACGCGGAACTATGTGATGCTCTTCACGATTCTCTGGCCCAGGAGGACTGGCATCTGTGAATCGGCGTTCACATATCCAACAATGATCAAGACGTATGGAATTCATCGATAAAGCATAGCGGCAACATTCTTCATCTCCTGGTCATAATAGTAATCCGGCGGCATTGGGAACTCCACAGTCTCGACCGTCTCACCTGAGAATTCTAGGATGAGATCCTCGTTACGAAAAATCCCCGACAGGCTGTTAATCCAGGATCGAACATATTTCTTCATAGGAGGAACAGCGTCCACCATCGTCAGGTGTGGGCTGTAGAAAGTATCAAACGCAGGAGTAACACCTTGCTCCATCATGGAACCGTGTTCCAGGACCATCTGCGGACTGATCAATGGCATGATCAGTGACGAGCCGCGCAGCGACGGATTGTAGAACAACCGAGTGTTTCCTGGCTTCGCTTGGTACACAATAGTCGGGTCCGGTTCGATTTCGTCCTGAGTCACCATGAGAGTGACCTTGAATTTTTCAGGATGAATTGCGAATGGACACCCACTGATGATACGACTGAAATATTCAACCGTTTCGACAGTAGGCACTACGAACAGATGATTACAGATCATTTGAAGCCCCCAGAATCCATACCGAAGCCCCATCGTTGAATGTTCAAACGATTTCCAGCAGCCTGCATCAACTTGTTGACAAATTCCTGAGGAGCGATCCAGTACCACAGAGCACCTTTAGCAGGATTCGGCTTATCTACGACCATCACCAGCTTCCTACCAGTCTGCTTCCTCAGCATTGCTAGAATCTCGTCTGCCGCTTCAATCGGTTTCTGAACCTTACGACCCTTCTTCTCGAGGATCTCTCGATTGATTCCGATTACCATCTGATTGTGAATCAGAGGATATCCTGCGAGGTCTTCAACATGGACACCCATCTTCTTCAACTTTTCACTGTTGATAAACGGATCGGCGATCGGAACAATCGGCACACGTACAACTACGAACGGACGGTCCTTGATCGATTCCAAACGCTTAACTTCACCAGCGTTCTGCTCAATGATTTTCTCAGCGCGTCGATACGCTTCTTCACTGGCGTCCGTCGCAGATTCCAACTGTTTGTGCGTATCCAAGCGAGCCTTAGCCAGTTCCAGCATACGCTCTACTTCGGCAATTGCCGAAGGAAATTGATGGGTGATCAGTTCATCCTTGGCAACTGAGGCCACGACGCCTTCACGGATCGACACAAGTTCGTTGCGAACTTTGCGAAGATGACCAGAAGCACCCTGAGGCAAATTCTTTTTGTCACGGACGGCTTCGATACGACGAAGGACAGAGGTCACTATCGCCATACGCTGCGAAGAACTATCAACAACCGGGATAGCGGATATCTTCGCGCTTTGATCTTTTAGAAATGCGAGCAACCGGGTGAGGTTGGTTACTCGAACTTCGAGTTTACGTTGAGTAGCAGCCTGGAGTTGCTGCTCATGTGCTTCGCTAATACCACGCTCCGACAGTTTGGAGAACTGCGACAGGTTCTTCGCGGCTAACCCCATCTTCGCTTGCAATTTATCGAAATTGTTTTCCATAGTCATCGTGTTCCCCAATAGAAATGCAATGAGGGGAGTGAACTTTAGAATTCACTCCCCACTGTACGTCTTACTTAGACGAGCATGTAGCTCTTGTCCTTCTTGGACTTCTTACCTTCCTTGGCAGGCTTCTCAACGACGTCGTTGTTCTTGGCCTTCTTCTCGGACTTAGCAGGCTTCTCAGCTTTCTTACCAGCCTTCTTGACAGCCTTCTTACCTTCCTTGGCAGGCTTCTCAGCCTTCGCTTGCTTCTTACCAGCCTTCGCAGGCTTCTCGGCCTTCTTACCCTTTGCTTGCTTCTTGGAAGCCTTCGCAGGAGCGGCTTCTTCGTCGGTTTCTTCCGCGACCTTCTTGCCCTTCTTGTTGGCCTTCGCGTTTTCTACCTTCTTGTTAGCCTTAGCTTGTTTCTTACCAGCCTTCGCAGGCTTCTCAGCTTTCTTACCTGCCTTCTTGCCAGCTTTGCCTGCCGAACCTTCGAGCTTGGCTTCCAGCTTCGCGACTTGCTTTTCCAGCTTTGCCTTTTCACGGGTGAGCTTTGCTACTTCACGGTTCTGCGTCTTGACGGCTTTCGAGAGGGTCGACAGGGATTTTTGGATTTCGTTTGCCATTGTTTTATTTCCTTGGTTGAGAGAAAGTGCCGGGCTTGCCCAGCTGAAGTTAAATTACAAAGTGTGGCAAGTTATTATACCACGAAACACAGGTGTGAAAACACACTGTTGTTTATTTACAACATCATGAATTTCAGTTGAAAGGCAATCCGTTGCGGTTCTTATCGGGGTTCTTTAGGTACTGCTTGACGCGAGATTCGGTGTCGCGAGCGGCACGGCCCCCAGGTTTCTTCTGGTCAATTTCCAATTGCTTGAGTTCTGCCCGAAGTTCCTTAATCTTGGATTTTAGACTGTCGGCTTCCAGCTTGGCAAGTTGCCGAACCTTTCGATCCAGAATGATCTTGGCGTCTTCGATAGACATCTTCAATGCTTTCGCAAGCGTACTATCCGGATCCTTGCTGACCAGCACTTTAGGCAAGATCTTGAGGATCTTCGGCATGTTCTCCACAGCAAAGAGGTAAACTTCTTGCAGATGGAGCTCTTCCTTTGTCTTCTTGATCAAATATTCAATTAGACGAAGTTCGAGTTGAACACGATAGCGGATCCAGTTAGCAAAGAACTGAGGGAATCCCATGTAGCGGAAATCGTTGGGCTTATCCGCGTGGCGAACTGTGACACCCAAGCGATAATTGACGCTATTGGTAATCTGCTTTATGACCCGCGCAGCCAATGCTTCAAATGCAGTCTGGTCCAGCTTCTTCTGACATTCAACAATGAACAGAGCGCCGTAAGGCCCGCTGCCTACAGACTTCTTA
>Ga0182735_1000313_pt1 | contig 43211 bp, 37 predicted proteins | sample eDN5th30CKraftMG_FD_128524 | JGI IMG/M metagenome (GOLD analysis project Ga0182735, IMG submission 128524) | Enriched Miracle-Growth compost microbial communities from Emeryville, California, USA - eDNA 5th pass 30_C Kraft MG (version 2) (version 2) ...
CAGAGCTTCCGCCTTCTGCTGGTTGCGCACGCGCCGCTGTATGCTTTCCGCGGAATCTGTTGCAGCATGGTTGGTCATCGCGAAGTCTTCCCGTTTGCGCGGGCGGAGCCCATCCAATAGGCCTCGCCCGTCAAGACGCAGCTTGCAGCCCGGATTCGGCCATGTCCTGGCCGAAACAACGCTGGTAGTATTCAGCGACGGTGGCGCGCTCCGTCTCTTCGCACTTGTTCAGAAAGGATAGCCGGAAAGCCAGTTGGCTGTCGCCGAAAATCTGGATGTTTTCCGCCCAGGTGATGACTGTGCGCGGCGACATCAGCGTAGAAATATCGCCGGCTTCGAAACCCTTGCGCGTCAGGTTGGCGACGCAGACCATGGCCGTCAGCAGGCGCCGGCCGCGCTCGTCGTCGAGCTCGGGCACGCGCGCGAGCACGATCCCGGCCTCGTCTTCCGGCTTCAGGTAATTCAGGGTAGCCACGATATTCCAGCGATCCAACTGGGCGTGGTTGAGCATTTGCGTGCCATGGTACAACCCGCTCAGGTTGCCCAGCCCTATGGTGTTGGATGTCGCGAACAATCGAAAACCCGGGTGCGGACGAATGACGCGGTTCTGGTCCAGCAGGGTGAAACCGCCCTCCCTTTCCAGTATGCGCTGGATCACGAACATGACATCGGGCCTGCCCGCATCGTACTCGTCGAATATCAGCGCGACGGGCCGCTGCAGCGCCCAGGGCACGATTCCTTCCTGGAATTCGGTGACCTGCAGGCCGTCGCGCACCACTATGGCGTCCTTGCCGACCAGATCCAGCCGGCTGATATGCCCGTCCAGGTTGACACGCACGCAGGGCCAGTTCAGCCTGGCGGCGATCTGCTCGATATGGGTGGACTTGCCCGTCCCGTGCAGGCCCTGCACCATGACGCGCCGGTTGCGCGCAAAACCCGCCAATATCGCCAGGGTGACATCGTGATTGAAGCGATAGACTTCATCGACCTCGGGAACATGTTCGTCGCGGTCGATGAAGGCGGGAACCATCAAATCGGAATCCAGGCCGAACAAGGCCCTGACCGATACGTTATGCATGGGCGGCATGGCCGCCGAAGCCTGAGACATGAGAAATCCTTTTGATCTGGGGAGAATGCGCCGGGCCCGCCGCCGGCCGGCCCTAGCCTTCCAGGCTATTGGCCTTTTCGATATCGGCCAGCGCCGCCGCGGCGCGCTGCAACGCGGGCAGGCATTGCAATGACTTTTCCGCGGTCATGCGCATGATGGGCGCCTGTATGGCGACCGCCATGTTGGACTTGCCCTCCGCCGCCGGCACCAGCACCGCGACGCAGAGCAGCCCCGGCAGGAACTCTTCGTCGTCCAGCGCATAGCCGTCGCGCCGCACCCGCTCTATTTCCGCCTCCATCTGCTCGACCGTGGTCAGCGTTTTGTTCGTGTAGCGGCTCAGGCTGGCCTGGGCCAGCAGGCGCCGGCGCTGCGATGGCGTCATCTGGGCCAGGAACAGCTTGCCGCTGGCCGAGCAATGCACAGGCACGCGCGAACCGGGATGCAGGTAAAAGCGCAGCGGCGCCACGGTTTCCACCCGGTCCAGATACAATACTTCGTCGCCGGAGCATGTCGTTATATTGCAGCTTTCACCCACTTCCTCGACCAGTTGGCGCAGCACCGCATGGCGCGCGCCGTGCACCGTGTCGTTCAGCAGCAGGTTTTCCGCCATGCGCCGCAAACGCTGGCCCGTGCTGTATTGGCGGCCGTCGCCGTCGCGCTGGATCATGCCGGCGCCTTCGAGCTGCTGCAGCATGCGGTGCAAGGTCGGCTTGGGCAGGCCGAGCTCGTCGACCAGGCTCTGCAACGAAAAATACTGATTCTTCTGGGCAATGACCTCCAGCAAAGCGAAGAGACGCATCGTAGGGGTATTGCCGTCGATTTTCTGCTCGTCGAGGATAATGGGATTTGCTGTAGTCATATCAAGGAAATTTGAAAAATAGGAATAAATTGTACCGTTTTTTAAAAATAATGTTGACTAATTTATTTTTAAGGCCGAAACTTTAATCGGTTTCCGAATATGGAACGGGCGTCCCGGACGCCTCTCTTCACACACTCTCAGGCATACAAATGAATATTGGCATTGCTGGGGCGGGGCTGCTCGGGCGCCTGCTTACTTATTTATTGACCGAGGCGGGCCATCGGGTCAGCGTCTTCGACCCGGCGCCCGGCCCCTTGGCCCGGGGCGCGGCCGGCTGGACGGCGGCCGGCATGCTCAGCCCCACGGCTGAACTCGAATGCGCCGAGCTCAATGTATTCAACTACGGGCTGCGTTCGATGCAGCGCTGGGCCCAGATCATTCCCGCCCTGCCCGGCCAGATTTCATTGTCGCAGGCGGGCAGCCTGCTGCTGGCGCACCGCGAGGATACCGGAGCCGCGCGCCGCATCATCAGCCTGCTGGAACAGAAAGCCCCGGCCGAGCACAAGCCGCAAGCCATTTCGCAGGAGCAATTGGCCGAGCTCGAGCCGGACATCCACGGGCCCACGCATGCCTGGCTGCTGCCCCACGAAGGGCACCTGAATACCGTGGATGTCATGCAAGGCCTGCAGGCGGCGGCGACTTCGGCGGACTGGCAGTGGGGCAGCCCGGTCATCTCCGCCGAACCAGGCGTGCTGCGCACGTCGGACGCCAGCTTCGAGTTCGACCACGTTTTCGACGTGCGCGGGCTGGGCGCCAGGCAGCAGCCGGGCGCGGCGAACGGCCAAACCCTGGCCTGCACGAATGTGCGCGGCGTGCGCGGCGAAGTTTTCTGGCTGCACGCGCCGGGCGTGCGCCTGCAACGCCCGACGCGGCTGCTGCATCCCCGCCACCGGGTCTATCTGGTGCCACGCAGGGACGACATCATCGTGGTGGGCGCTACCGAAATCGAAAGCGAAGACCGCTCGCCCGTATCTTTGCGCAGCACGGTAGAATTATTGGCGGCGGCCCACAGCGTCGTGCCGGCGCTGTCCGAGGCCAGGGTGGTGCACAGCGAAACCAATCTGCGGCCCGCTCTGGTCGACAACCTGCCGCGCACCGAGCACGAAGACGGGCTGACCCGCATCAACGGGCTGTTCCGCCATGGCTGGCTGATCGCGCCCGCCCTGGCCGACGATGCGCTGGCGCATGTTTTATCCACTACATGACACACCGAGCATAAGTAAAGTGAGTACTATCCGTATAACCGTCAATGGCCGGGAACATAGCATCGCCCCGTCATCGACCCTGGAGACGCTGCTGCGCAGCCTGGGCAAAGAGGCCGACCGGCCCGACTCGCCCATCGCCACGGCAGTCAACGGCCGGCACGTGGCCAAGCAAGCGCGCGCTTCTTTCGTCTTGAATGACCAGGACGAAGTCACCACATTCGAACCCATCAGCGGAGGCTGAGCATGAGCTGGACTATCGCCGACACTGAACTGAACAGTCGGTTTTTTCTGGGCACCGCGGGCTATCCTTCGCCGCTGGTGCTGCAACAGGCCATACAAGCTTCGGGCGCGGAAGTCGTCACCGTGGCCCTGAAGCGGCAAATGGCGGTTGCGGGCACGGATACCGGCCCCACCGGGCAGCCTTCTTTTTTTCAGTTGATCCGGCAGAGCGGCGCGCGCCTGCTGCCGAACACGGCGGGGTGCTACACCGCCGCCGAGGCGGTTTCGCTGGCCCATATGGCGCGTGAAGTCTTCGACACGCATTGGATCAAGCTGGAGGTGATAGGCGACCAGTACACGCTGCAGCCCGATCCCTTCGAGCTGGTCAAGGCGGCCGAGGTCCTGGTCAAAGAAGGGTTCGAGATTTTTCCGTACTGCACGGACGATCTGGTGAGCTGCCAGCGGCTGCTGGATGTGGGCTGCCGCATTCTGATGCCTTGGGGCGCGCCCATAGGGTCGGGCCAAGGGCTGATCAATCCCTATGCGCTGCGCACGCTGCGCGAGCGGCTTCCCGATGTACCTCTGATCGTGGACGCCGGCATAGGCTCGCCCATGGACGCGGCGCAGGCGATGGAGCTGGGTTTCGATGCGGTGCTGTTGAATTCGGCGGTGTCCAACGCCCATGATCCAGTGATGATGGCGGAGGCCTTCAAGCTGGCCATCGAGGCGGGCCGCAAGGGCTGGCAGGCAGGGATCATGGCGGAACAGGACATGGCGGTGGCCACCACGCCGGTTACGGGGCGTCCGTTCGTGCTGTAGGCTTGCGCGCGCGGCGCGGCGCGGCGGCGCCCGATTTTTCCAGCCACGCGCGCGGCGAAACCTCCATGCGCTGCCGAAAGGCCTTGGACAAGGATGCCGTGCCAGCGAACCCCAGATCCGCAGCGATCAGCTTCACCGGCCGGCCGGTCCGCATCATCGACGCGGCCAGGGTCAGCCGCCAATCGGTCAGATAGGACGCCGGCGTATTGCCTGTCGCAGCCTTGAATGCGGCCGCGAAGGCGCTGCGCGACATCCCGGCAATCGCCGCCATGCGCTCCAGCGGCCAGTCCTCTCCCGGCGCGCGGTGCAACGCCACCAGCGACTTGGCCAGCCGCGGGTCGGACAAGCCCATGATCAAGCCGCTCGCCACGCCGACCTCCGCCGGATGGTCGACGATCCAGCGCAGCAACTGGATCAGCACCACCTCGAACAGCCGATTGGCGAGCAGGCGCGAGCCGCAGCGCACATGGTCGGATTCCGCGAACAGCAGGTCCAGTGCGGGCCGTAGGCCCTCGATTCCGCTCAGCGGCACGCGTACGACCGCAGGCAGGGATTGCACGATCGGATTGCGGTCGCCGCCGTCGAAGTCGAGCGTCGCGCAGGTGAAGTCCGCGCCTTCTTGCGGCGGATTCACGAAGACATGGTGCAGCGGCCTGGGATAGAGCAGCAATGTGGGTTCGGCCAGATGCAGGACTGGCATGTCGGTCTCGCCGGGCAGATGCCTGACTTCCATTTCGCCCCGGCGCAGCACATGCATGAAGGCGCGCCCCGGCACAGCCTCGAAGCTGTGATTGCCGCACAGCGCCCCTGTATGGAACAGCCCGGCCCGCACGCGAAAGCGCTCCAGCACGGCGGATAGCCGATCTATCGAAGACGTGGAAGACTCAGTGTGAATCATGGACTTTAAGACAACTTTAACGCATTGAATTGCACTCCAGGTCCAATGATTTTATCTATTATTTCCATCGTGCGCAGCATTCGGCTGCGGCACTCACCGACTTCAAGGAGTGTCATCATGTCCCGAGTTCCTCTTATCGAGACCCGCAACGCCACCGGCGAGCGTCACGCGCTGCTTGCGCAAATCCACGGCGCTTTCGGCGCGACCCCCGCCATGTTCAAGGCAGCCGCCAATTCCACCGCCGCACTCAAGAGCCTATGGGGGTTTTTCGGCGCCCTGGGCACGGGGACCATCGGCGCCAAGCTGGGCGAGCAGATCGCGGTGGCCGTCGCCGACCGCAATGCTTGCGAATACTGCCTTGCGGCCCACACGGCGCTGGGCCTCAAGGCCGGCGCGACGCCGGAAGAACTGTCGGCCGCGCAGGCCGGCGCGTCGTCCGACCCCAAGACCGCCGCGGCCCTGCGCTTCGCGCTGAAGCTGGTCGATGCGCGTGGGCAGACGAGCGATGCTGACGTGCAGGCGGTACGCGACGCCGGTTTCAGCGACGAGGAGATCGTCGAGATCCTGGCGCACGTCGCCCTGAACCTGTTCACGAACTATATCAACATCGCTTTTGCTGTACCGGTGGATTTTCCGGCGGTGAAACTGCGCCGCGCGGCATAAGCCCGCGTCCAGCGGCAAAAAAAAGCGAGGCGCCGCGCCTCGCTTTTTCATCAGCCCGCTTCGCGCGACATGCGTCGGCGTTCGTGCTCTTGCAGGTAGCGCTTGCGCAGCCGTATGGATTTGGGCGTGACCTCGACCAGTTCATCGTCGTTGATGAATTCCACCGCGTACTCCAGCGTCAGCTGTATGGGCGGGACCAGGTCGATATGCTCGTCCTTGCCGGAAGCGCGTACGTTGGTCAGCTTCTTTTCCTTGATGGGATTGACCACCAGATCATTTTCGCGGCTGTGTATGCCGATGATCATGCCTTCGTACAAGGGGTCCTGGGGCGATACGAACATGCGGCCGCGCTCTTGCAGCTTCCACAAGGCATAGGCCACGGCCGTGCCATCGTCCTGGCTGATCAGCACGCCATTGCGCCGGTCGCCCACGCCGCCTTCGCGCATGGGGGCGTAGTCGTCGAATATGTGGCTCATCAAGCCGGTGCCGCGCGTCAGGGTCATGAATTCGCTCTGGAAACCGATCAGCCCGCGCGCGGGAATGCGGTATTCCAGGCGGGTGCGGCCGCGGCCGTCGGCCTGCATATCCTGCAGGTCGCCCTTGCGCCGGCCGAGCTCTTCCATGACGCCGCCCTGATGGCTGTCTTCGACATCCACCGTCAGCAATTCGTAGGGCTCCATGCGCACGCCGTTTTCTTCCTTGAACACCACGCGCGGCCGCGACACGGCCAGTTCATAGCCTTCGCGGCGCATGTTTTCCAGCAATATGGTCAGATGCAGTTCACCGCGCCCGCAGACTTCGAATACCGTATCGTCGTCGGTATCATGCACCCGCAGGGCCACATTGGACTTCAGCTCGCGTTCCAGGCGGTCGCGCAGTTGCCGGCTGGTCACGAACTTGCCTTCCCGGCCGGCCAGGGGCGAGGTGTTCACCATGAAGTTCATGGTCAGGGTCGGCTCGTCGATACGCAGCATGGGCAGCGCCTCGGGCTGGGCGGGATCCATCAGCGTGCAGCCTATGCCGATCTCTTCGATACCGTTGATCAGCACGATATCGCCGGCCTCGGCCTCGTCGACCAGCACACGCTCCAGACCCTGGAATTTCAGCACCTGGTTGACCCGGCCCTTGATGGGCTGGCCGTCGGGGCCGAACTTAATCACGACATCCTGCCCTGGACTCAGACGCCCGCGATTGATGCGGCCCACCCCTATCTTGCCCACATAGCTGCTGTAGTCCAGCGAGATGATCTGCATCTGGAAAGCGCCTTCGGCGTCGTCCTCGCGCTGCGGCACATACTTCAGTATGGCTTCGAACAGCGGCCGCATGTCGCCTTCCCGCACATCGTCGGTCAGGCCGGCGTAACCCGCCAGGCCGGAAGCGTAGATCACCGGGAAATCCAATTGCTCTTCGGTGGCGCCCAGCTTGTCGAACAAGTCGAACGTGGCATTGATGACGAAGTCGGGACGGGCGCCCGGGCGGTCTATCTTGTTCACCACCACGATGGGCTTGAGGCCCAGCGCCAGCGCCTTGCGGGTCACGAAACGCGTCTGGGGCATGGGCCCCTCGACCGCGTCGACCAGCAGCACGACGCCGTCGACCATGGACAGCACGCGCTCGACCTCGCCGCCGAAGTCAGCGTGTCCCGGGGTGTCGATGATGTTGATGTGCGTGCCCTCGTACTGCACCGCGCAGTTCTTGGCCAGGATGGTAATGCCGCGTTCCCTCTCGATATCGCCGGAATCCATGACCCGTTCGGAAATCTGCTGGTTCTCGCGGAAGGTTCCCGACTGGCGCAGCAATTGGTCCACTAGCGTGGTCTTACCGTGATCGACGTGGGCGATGATCGCCACATTGCGCAAAGCGCGATTCATAATTCATCCTTTTGTTTGGGAGTTGCCGGCAGCAAGCCGGCGGGCAAGGCATTCATGGCCATCAAGGCGGCCTGGGGGTCGGGCATGGCCTGCAATGCCTCCAGCCCCACCGCATCTTCCAGGCGGAACGGGCCGACCGCTGTGCGCCGAAGGGCCGCCAGATGCGCGCCGCAGCCCAGCCGGCGGCCGATATCCTGGGCCAGCGTGCGTATATAAGTACCCTTGCTGCACTCGACCTCGATCCGCGCCTGCATGCCGTCCAGCTCCAGCAGTTCCAGCTTGTGCAGGGTGACCTGGCGCGGCGGCCGCTCCAGCTCTATGCCCTGGCGCGCATATTCATACAAGGGCTTTCCGTCGCGCTTCAAGGCCGAATACATGGGCGGTATCTGCTCGATCCGTCCGCGGAATTCAGCCAGCACGCGCTCCAGGTCGGCGCGCTGCACGCCGGTGAAATCCGACCCGGCCTCGCTGACGATATGGCCTGTGAGATCGCCGCTATCGGTTTCCTGCCCGAAGCGCAGCGTGGCGATATAGCTCTTGTCGGCATCGAGCATATGGCCGGAAATTTTCGTGGCGCGCCCCAGGCAGCACACCAAGAGGCCGGTGGCGAAAGGGTCGAGCGTGCCCGTATGGCCGGCCTTGCGCGCATCCAGCGCGCGCTTGGCGCGCTGCAGGGCGTGGCTGCTGGATAAACCTTCCGGTTTGTCCAGCAACAGGACACCATCGAGCATCTGCCCGCGTCGGGAAGCCATCGTTTTACGAATCCATGAAAAAACGACAGCCTCAAGGCTGTTCGTCGGGGTCCTCGGGTTCCGAGGGCTTGAAGATCTCGGCCTGGGGGCGATTGGCCTGGTCGATGAGTTGCGACAGCGCGATGCCGCGAGCGAGCTGGTCGTCGTGGATGAAGCGCAAGGTGGGGACGGTGTGAATATGCAGCAGCTTGAAAAGCAGCGAATGCAGCCAGCCCGCCTTTTCGGTCAGCGCCGCGCGCGCCGTTTCCGGCTCCGCGCCCATGACGGTGAAATACACCTTGGCATGGGCGTAGTCGGCCGAAAGCTCGACGCCGGTGAGCGTAATGAGGCCCGCCCGCGAAACATCGATCTCGCGCTGTATCAGGCCGGCCAGATCTTTCTGGATCTGGTCGGCCAGCCGGGTATTCCGGCCCGCGGCGGGTTTGGATTTATGGCGACCCATGATTACAGTGTCCGGGCGATTTCTTTGATCTCGAAGAATTCAAGCTGATCGCCGATCTGGATGTCGTTATTGCCCTTGAGCGTAATGCCGCAGTCGAAGCCGGACTTGACTTCCTTGACGTCATCCTTGAAGCGCCGCAGGGAATCCAGCCAGCCCGTCCATTGGACCACATGGTTGCGCAGCAGCCGTACCTGCGCATCGCGCCGCACGACCCCATCGGTGACCATGCAGCCGGCGATGTTGCCGACCCGCGAAACATGATAGACCTCGCGGATTTCGGCCATGCCGATGACTTCTTCGCGCTGCTCGGGCGCCAGCATGCCCGACATGGCGTTGCGCACGTCATCGATGGCGTCATAGATGATGTTGTAGTAGCGCAAGTCGATGCCGTTGCTTTCGGCCAGCTTCTTGGCGCTTTGTTCGGCGCGCACGTTGAAGCCGATGATCACCGCATGCGATGCGATCGCCAGGTTGACGTCGCTTTCCGATATGCCGCCGACCGCGGCGTGCACCACTTGTACGCGCACCTCGTCCGTGGACAGCTTGACCAGCGAGGACACCAGGGCTTCCTGGGAACCCTGGACGTCCGTCTTGACGATGAGCGCCAGGGTTTGCAGGCCTTCGCCGATGTTGTCGAACATGGATTCGAGCTTGGCCGCCTGCTGGCGGGCCAGCTTGACGTCGCGGAACTTGCCTTGCCGGAACAGGGCGATTTCGCGCGCCTTGCGCTCGTCGGCCATGGCGATGACTTCGTCGCCGGCGGCCGGGACCTCGGTCAGGCCCTGGATTTCCACGGGAATCGACGGGCCCGCACTGGCCACCGGCTTGCCGTTTTCGTTCAGCATGGCGCGCACGCGGCCGAAACTGGCGCCGGCCAGCACCGCGTCGCCGCGATGCAGGGTGCCGCTTTGCACCAGGATGGTGGCGACGGGACCGCGGCCCTTGTCCAGCCGGGCCTCGATGACGATGCCCTTGGCGGGAGCGTCGACCGGCGCTTTGAGCTCCAGGATTTCCGCCTGCAGCAGGACGTTTTCCAGCAGGTCGTCTATGCCCTGGCCGGTCTTGGCCGACACGCCGATGAAGGGCACGTCGCCGCCGTACTCTTCAGGCACGACTTGCTCGGCGACCAGTTCCTGCTTGACCCGCTCGGGATTGCCTTCGGGCTTGTCGATCTTGGTGATGGCCACGACCAGGGGCACGCCGGCCGCCTGCGCGTGGTGTATGGCTTCCTTGGTCTGCGGCATGACGCCGTCGTCCGCCGCCACCACGAGGATGACGATGTCCGTCGCCTTGGTGCCGCGCGCCCGCATGGCCGTGAAGGCTTCGTGCCCCGGGGTGTCCAGGAAGGTGACCATGCCGCGATCGGTCTTCACGTTGTAAGCGCCGATGTGCTGCGTGATGCCCCCCGCTTCGCCGGAGGCGACTTTGGTGCGCCGCAGGTAATCCAGCAGGGAGGTCTTGCCGTGGTCGACGTGACCCATGACGGTCACTACCGGCGCACGCGGCAGCGCTTCGGCCTCGGGGGCCTCGGCGTCTTCCAGGAAGGCTTCCGGATCGTCCAGCTTCGCCGCGATGGCGGTATGGCCGAGCTCTTCCACCACGATCATGGCCGTTTCCTGGTCCAGGATCTGGTTGATGGTGACCATCTGCCCCAGTTTCATCAGATGCTTGATGACCTCCGCCGCCTTTACCGACATCTTGTGGGCCAGATCGGCGACCGAGATGGTTTCAGGCACGTGCACTTCACGGGCGATGAATTCGGTGGTCGGCGCTTCCTTGCGCTCGGGCTGCGCGTTCCTGCCGCGGCCGCGCGCACTGGCGCCCTTGGCGCCCTTGCCCGCCTTGCCGCCGGCGCGCCAGCCGTCCCGGCTGGGACTGGACGGAACGGCGTCGGCCTTCGCCGCGGGCTTCTTGCGCCCGCTGTCTTCGGTCCACGAGGATGAGACCTCGGACGCCTTGATGACTTTCTTGACTTCCCCGGCGGACGCCTTGCCTTCCTTCTTGGCGCCCTTGGCGCCGGCCGGCTTGTGCAAGGTGCCCGATATGCCCGCGGCGTCCGGCTCGGGCGCCTTCAGCACCTTGCGGGGACGGCTGAGCATTTCGCGCAGCGCCGCCGCTTCGGCCTCGGCGGCGCGGCGGGCGCGTTCGCGCTCTTCATCCACGGCGGGCTCCGCAGCGTGCTGGCGCTTGCCCGCCTGGCGCGCGGCGCCGCGGGCCGGCGCGGCCGGCTTGACCGGCGGCTGCTCGGCCGGCTGGGCGGCGGTATCGGCTTGCGCCTCGGCGTCCGTATCCGCCTGCGCGCTTTCAGCTTCTTGAGCGGCCTTTTGAACAGGTTCGCCGGCCGGCTCTTCGGGCTGCGCGGACTCGGCGGCCTGCGGCTGCTCGGCAGGCGCTTCAGGTTCGGCGGAAACCGCGGGTTCCGGTTCCTGCGCGGCAACGGCGGGAGCGGCCTGGGCCGGCGCTTCCGGTTGGGGCGTTTCGGCCGGCGCGCTTGCCGCGGACTGCTCGGCCGCGGGCGTTGCAGTCGGCGTTACGGCCTGTTCCGCGGACGGCTGCTCGGCTGCGGCAGCCGATGCTGCGGCAGCCGATGCTGCGGCGGCCGGGGCCGCGGCGGGGGCTGGAGCCGCAGCCGGCGCTTCGGGCGCGGCTTCAGCCTGCGCGGACTGTTCCGCGGCCTTGGCTTCGGCGACAAGCTCGGAAGGATCGCGTTTGACGAATACGCGCTTCTTGCGCACCTCGACCTGGATCGTGCGCGACCGGCCGGACCCGTCCGCCTGACGGATTTCGGATGTCTGGCGGCGGGTCAGGGTGATTTTCTTGCCCTCGTTCCCGCCATGGGCGCGGCGCAACGAATCCAGGAGCCTCGCCTTGTCTGCGTCGGTGACAACATCGTCAACCGACTTGAGTTCAACGCCGGCGTTACGCAACTGCTCCAGCAGTACGTTCGCAGGCATTTTCAGTTCAACAGCGAACTGGGCGACGGTGTTACTCGGCATTCGACTCTCTCTTGCTTGCTACAACTAATTTCAATAAACACACCCTAAGCGGCACACGACACGAACATCAGGCGTCGTCATCGAACCAGTGAGCCCGGGCGCGCATGATCATCTGACTTGCTTCGTCCTGGGACAGGCCGGTGATTTCCGATAGTTCGTCGGTCGACAGTTCCGCCAGGTCGTCCAGCGTCAGCACCTGGGCGTCGGCCAGCTTGGCGATCAGCTCGGGAGTGATGCCTTCGACTTCCAGCAAATCCTGCGCCACGGTCTGCACCAGTTCTTCCTGGGCGATGGCCTCGGTCAGCAGGGCATTGCGTGCGCGCGTGCGCAGCTCGTTGATCGTGTCTTCGTCGAAGGCTTCGATCTCCAGCAGCTCCTGCATGGGCACGTAAGCGATCTCTTCCAGGCCGGTGAAGCCTTCGTCGATCAGGATGTCGGCCACTTCTTCGTCCACATCCAGCTTGCTGATGAAGGTCTGGCGCAGCTCGCTGCGCTCTTCTTCCTGGCGGTTCTGGTTTTCTTCCGGCGTCATGATGTTGATCTGCCAGCCGGTCAGTTCGGACGCCAGGCGCACATTCTGCCCGCGGGCGCCTATCGCCTTGGGCAGGTTTTCCGCGTCGACCACCACGTCCATGGCGTGTTTGTCTTCGTCGACGACGATCGATTCGACGTGGGCCGGCGCCAAGGCGCCGATGACGAATTCCGCCGGGTCTTCCGCCCACAGCACGATATCGACCTGTTCCCCGCCGAGCTCGTTGCGCACGGCGGTGACGCGCGAGCCGCGCATGCCCACGCAGGTGCCGATGGGGTCGATGCGCTTGTCGTAGGCGACGACGGCGATCTTGGCCCGCACGCCCGGGTCGCGGGCGGCAGCCTTGATTTCGAGCAGGCCTTGCTCGATTTCCGGCACTTCGTTTTCGAACAGCTGGCGGATGAACTCGGGCGCCGTGCGCGACAGTATGACCTGCTGGCCGCGGGCGGCATGATCCACCTTCAGCACCCAGGCTCGTACCCGATCGCCCACGCGGATGTTTTCCTTGGGGATCATTTCGCTGCGTGGCAGACGGGCCTCTATCTTGCCGGTTTCGATGATGGCGTCGCCTTTGTCCATGCGCTTGACCGAGCCGGACACGATGTTTTCCCCGCGTTCGAGGAAATCGTTCAGCACCTGCTCGCGCTCGGCGTCGCGGATTCTTTGCAGAATGGCCTGCTTGGCCGCCTGCGCGCCGATGCGCCCGAACTCTTCGGGCTCCAGCGGCTCTTCGATGTATTCGCCGACTTCGATCCCCGGCACGATTTCCTGGGCATCGGAATAGAGCTCCTGCTTGTCGGGCTCTTGCAAGCCCGCATCGTCGGGAACCACCAGCCAACGCCGGAAACCTTCGTGCGCGCCCGTGACGCGATCTATGGTCACCCGGATGTCAGCGTCTTCCTTGAAGCGCTTTTTCATGGCGGATGCCAAGGCGTTTTCGAGCGCGCTGAAAACGACTTCCCGCGACACGTTTTTCTCACGCGCTAAGGCGTCCACCAATAGAAGAATTTCGCGACTCATCGCTTTTTACCCTTGAAATCGAGAATGGGATCCAGTTTGGCACGATCGACATCGCCGAACGTAAAGCTGAGCACCTGCCCGGCCTCGCCCCCTTGGGCTTCGACTTCCAGGCTGAATACCGGGGGTTCGGCCGAGTCGGTGCTTGCGCCCGCGGGGACGCGCAACAGGCCGACGAAAACCTTGCGGTTGCCGACGGCCTCGCGTAATTTGATTTCAACCCGTTCGTTTGCAAATCGGATAAAGTCGGCAAGCTGCTTCAAAGGCCGGTCCGTTCCCGGCGAGCCCACCTCGAGACGCTTGTAGTCGATGTTTTCAACCTCGAATACGCGCGACAATTGTTTTGAAACCTGTTCGCAGTCTTCGATTCGCACACCCTCCGGGCGGTCTATGGTGACGCGCAGCAGCCCTAGCGGGGCGCGTTCCACATCGACGAGCTCGATATCCATGCCGGCCAGGGCCTCTTGTGTCAAAGCGAATAAATCTGCCATAAAATCCAAAAAAAAATGGGCTGCACTCTTCAGCCCACTGCGATATAACCATTGCTGTATAAGGCAGGGCGCATCGGGCGCCGCGCCGCCATATTGCCGCCAAGGCTGAAAGTGCATGGCAAAAACAATATAGCTGTAAAGCCCTATATTCTAACAGAAAAACACAAAATTTCCTGTCATGCCTAGGCTTTACATTTAAAAAGCAACACAGGGCGCCGCGCGGGCGCCCCGGCCATCGGTTCAGCGCCCGCGGCCGCCGCGCAACTTGCCCAATTGCGATTCGTGGGCCGAGGCGCTGCGCGGCTGCCAGTCGTCGCCGCGAGGCGTTGCGGACCGCGTACGCGCGCCGCCCGCCTTGCCCGAGGACGGCTTGCCGTCGCTGCGCGCCGTGCGGGCGCCGGACTTGGAGGCGCGCGCGCCCGGGCCGCGGCGGCGCCCTTCCGCGCCGCTTCCTTCCGCCTCGTGCGCCGGGCCGCGCGGCTGGCCCGCCGCCTTCTTGCCCCGGCCACCCGGTTTGGAACGCGCCGGGCTATTGGGATGGCCGTTGGCCAGCCCGCCGCTGAACATTAGGCCGGTGCCATAGGGATCCGAAGGAAAGCTTTCGCGCGGCGCGCGCGCCGGGCTGCGGCCGCCCGACAGCTTGCCCCGGCGGCTGACCTTGGCGCCGTTCATGCCGTTGCGCTCCAGAGTGCCAAAGCCGGGAGGCAAAGCGCTATCATGCGAGGCCGGCTGCCGTTCGCGCCGGCCCCTCCCTTCGCCGTCCGCGTCGTCTTCGCGCAGCAGGCCCAGTTGCAGCATCAGAGCCGTCACCAGCGTGCCGTCCAGTTCTTCCCAGCGTCCGCGGCGCAGATTGCGCGGCAGGACGACTTCGCCGAAACGCGTGCGTATCAAGCGGCTGACCGTGACGCCGGCCGCTTCGAACATGCGGCGCACTTCGCGGTTGCGCCCTTCCTTCAGGGTGACCCGGTACCAGCGATTGCTGCCCTCCCCGCCCAGATATTCCAGCGATCCGAATGAAGCCGGGCCGTCCTCGAGCTCTATGCCCTTGAGCAGCGCGGCCTGCTGTTCTTCGCCCAGTTCGCCCAGCACCCTGACGGCGTATTCGCGCTCGGCGCCATAGCGGGGATGCATGAGACGGTTGGCCAGATCGCCCGAGGTCGTGAGGATCAGCAGGCCTTCGGTGTTCAAGTCCAGGCGGCCAACGGACAGCCATTTGCCCACGCGCACCTTGGGCAAGCGCGCGAACACGGTGGCGCGCCCTTCGGGATCGTCGTGACTGACGATTTCGCCGGCCGGCTTGTGGTAAAGAATGATGCGCGGCGGCTTCTTGGCGTTGGGGCGCGCAATCGGGCGGCCGTTCACCCTGACCTGATCGTTCGGGCCGACGCGCTGGCCTATGTGCGCGGGCTCGCCATTGACGGAGACACGGCCGGCGATGATCAATTCTTCCATCTCGCGGCGCGACCCGATGCCGGCGTCCGCCAGCACCTTGTGCAGCTTGGGCATCAGCGCATCGCTGCCCAGGTATTTGCCCAGACGCTGGGCGATGGGCGCCGCGCTGTCCAGATAAGCCAATGCCTGATCGGCTTCTTTCTCGCTGTCGGCGCCGTGCGCGCCGCGCTTGCCCGCGCGCGCCTTGGCGCGAGGCGCCTCGGCGGCCTCCTGGCCGGGGGCCGTTTCCACCGCTGCAGCGGCGGGCTTGCGGCGGCGCGTCGTGCGCGCCGGCTTGGCGGCGGAATGGCCCGGCAAAGCGCCGCCTTCGCCCTCCGGCGCGACAGGCGCTTCGGCCGGCGCCGCTTCAGCGCTCACCCCCTCGGCTTGCGCATCCCCCCTGCGGCGGCGGAATGGCGTCCTGAGCTTGCGCCCGCGGCCGCGCGGCGTCGCCGGCTTGGCTTCGTCATGAGTGGCCTCGTGGCTGGGCAAGCTTGGAGCGGCTTCGTCCGCCACGTTATAGTTTGCTTGAGTTTCAGTCATTTTGTTTTAAATACTCCGTATCAATCTCTGCTTGCGGCGCATCGTCCTCATTGGCGTTTTCATCGATCGCCAAGGCATCTCGCGCCCGCGTGGCGGCATCGCCGCTTTCTTCCCGGCTCGCATCGGGCGCCGGGCCTTCCCCTGTTTCTTTTTCTTCGGCATCCGCCGCGGAAGCCATGAGTGCCCCGTCATGGTCGCCGCTTTCGGCGTCGCCGATGACGGGCTCCATGCCGGCCGGACCGCCGTCCATGCCCTGCGGCGCCTGGCCCGATTCCTCGACCGCGGCACCGGCCGCCGCGGCATCGGCCGCCGCAGCATCGGCTGCCGCAGCATCGGCTGCCTCGTTTACAGGCTCCAGATCCAGGCCGGCGAGGGCGGCGACGGCGTCCTGCGACTCGAGCTGAGGCAGGTCATCGAGCGCCTTCAGGCCCAGGTCGTCGAGGAACTGCCTCGTGGTGCCCAGCAAAGCCGGGCGGCCCGGGGCGTCCCGATATCCCAGCACTTCTATCCAACCGCGATCTTCCAGCGTACGCACGATCTGCGAAGAAACGGTCACCCCGCGGATGTCTTCGATATCGCCGCGGGTCACAGGCTGCCGCCAGGCGATGATGGCCAGCGTTTCCAGGACGGCGCGCGAATACTTGGGCGGTTTTTCGGGATTCAGGCGAGCCAGATAACGCTGCATCTCGGGGCGGCTCTGGAAGCGCCAGCCCGACGCCAGATTGACCAGTCCCAGGCCTTTCCCTTCCCATTGCTGTTGCAGCAGCTCCAGATAGCGGCGCATGTCATCGTTGGAAATGTCCTCGACCGCGAAAAGCTTGCGCAGCTCGGCCACTGACATGGGTTGGTCGGCGCATAGCAGCGCGGTTTCCAGTACGCGAATGATTTCGTCGTCAGTCATCAAAATCAAGGACGGCGGTAAGGCCAGTTTGCATAAAATTTCTATGTAGGTTAATATCTAATTCTTCAGACGCGGGGTGGAGCAGTCTGGCAGCTCGTCGGGCTCATAACCCGAAGGTCACAGGTTCAAATCCTGTCCCCGCAACCAGTATTCCAAGTGGGCCTATCGCAAATCGCGATGGGCCCATTTTCTTTGCCCCATTATTTTGCATGCGGGTTTTTACATGCGGGTTCTTGTTGGCACAGGATGCCGCGCCCGCGAAATCGCCACAGGCGGCGAGCTTTGCCATGCCGGCCACAAGCCGGATGACGGCCAAAACCTCGGCCAAAAGCGCCATGCCCGCAAACACGGCCGCGGCGACGACAGCAGCGGCAGCCATGACAGCCCTCGGCGCATGTAGCTTTGCGCCGCCTACCGCGCCCGCGGTAAAGCAAGCGATGCCGCGCAGTATGCCCGGCTTGCGGGTAATGCCTGATTCCGGCGTACCGGAATGATCTGGGTTAAGAGCCATTATTCCTGTTTCAATGAGCTTGGCTGGCCTCAGGCGCCTGCCGGAGCAAGCCGGCATGGCTGTACGAACTCGGGACACGCGCCATGCTGCGCATGGGCTGCGACCGGCTACGGTGAAATATGCGATCAGGCGCCTTTAGCCCCATGGGCAGACCGAAGCATGCGCAAACCGCTACAAGCGGCCTTGACACGCGCGGAAGGCGTCTGCTTAAAAATTATTCATTTATATTGCGTTGGCCGGGAGAATCAGATCATCACGGGCCGGACCAGCAGGTGCCTGAAGTACGTGCATTGCATGGGCAACGGAGCACGCAAAGGCGGGAGAACGATGTTTGACGGCAACGAATCCAGCCTGGTGGCCTTATTGAACGACATTACACCATCTGCTTGCCATCATTGCAACAATTCATGCGATAAAGTTGCGCTCTGGCGACAAAGTTGCGCATCCGCCCGGCAAAGCGGCGTCGATGGCCGCCTCCAGCGTCCGGCTGTCGGGCCCGCGCGCAATGAATACCAGAACCGCGGACTGGCCCATGAAAGCCCCGGCATCCGGAGCCGGGCGCGCCCCGCCCGATCCGGATGCCTCCGGCGCCCCCGCCCCGCGGGCGTGCGCGGGCGTATCGGAGGATTCATCCAGCGGCGTGAGGGGTGACGCCATGCATCCTGGCCGCGGCCGGGCGAATAGGTCGAACGATTCATCCAGCGGCATGAGGGGATACAACTGCCGGTGCACGCCGTGAATGCTGCTGGGCCTGTCGTCGCCGCTGAGCCTGGCCCAGCCCTTTATCCTCAGCATGCCCAAACGGTCATCGTTCTGCAGGTTTTCCAGCCCGCGCAGCAGCGCGGAGCGCCGGAACGGCGCGTCCCAAGTCCTGACGACGGCGCTTACTTTCTCATGGGCGGATTGCCCCGCGCCTGGCGGGCGCAGGCGCGAACCTGCGGCCGCCGCGCTCGAGCCGGGCGGACCGCCTGCTTCCCCATTGCCCCAGATACCGGTTCGCGCGCGCGGCGCCGCAGCCCCAGCGCCGGTTTCAGCGGCGCGCAGCAGCTCGTGCAGCGTCAGCGCCGACGGCAGGCAGTGTTGCGGGGCCGCCGGGTTGATGCCGGCCAGCGCGTGCCGCAAGGCCTGGACATCCTCGGGACCGGCCAGATCGTTCTTGCTGATGAGCAGGACATCGGCCATCGCTACTTGCTGCGACGCCTCCGGATGGTCGCGCAATTGCCGCAGGCCATGCAGGCCATCCACCACCGCGATGCTGCCGGCATAGCCATAGCGCTCGGACAAGAACGGCTCGTAGCGCAAGGTATACATGACGGGCGCGGGATCCGCGATTCCGGTGGTTTCGATGATGACGCGGTCGAATACCGGAATGCGCCTATGCAGCGCCTCCATGAAGAGCCGGCGCAAGGCCTGGACGAGGTCCCCGCGCACCGCGCAGCACAGGCAGCCCGACTCCAGCAGAACGACCTGGCCGGCCACATGAACCAGGCGCTGATGGTCCAGGCCCACATCGCCCAGTTCATTCACCAGGACGACGACACGTTCCGCGGCGGCTTCGCCGGGCTGCCTCAGCAAGCGGTTCAGCAGCGTAGTCTTGCCGCTGCCCAGAAAACCCGTGATCACCGTTACGGGCAGCTTTCCTTCCATATCTCCATCCGCATGAATCCCGCCCCGCATGGGGCCTATGCGGAAACTTTAACAGCAAACCGTTGACTGCAAGCCTGGACGGCCAGTCTTTAGCAATAGGCCTTTAGCAGGGCAGGCCTTTAACGGCACGCCTCTCTTCGTGCATGGACCGCTGCTTCAACCCCGGCCAGCCGCCTTGCGGCACGGCTCGCCCGCAGGCGGGAACCACCGCCGCGCCACGCAGCCGTGCATGCCGCGCGCCATTGACCTACACTAGCATCCTGAGATCCGCCGGCGCGGAAAGCGCCCCGGCAGCGGCCGGGCGGATCGTCCGTTCCGTTCTTCATGCCCCCTGATTCCGCACGCGCTTTGTCTGTCACGTTTACCCTGATCCGCGATCTGCGCGACATCGACCCGGCTTCATGGAACCGGCTGGCCGGCCGCCATCCCCTGGCCAGCCATGAATTTCTGTCCGCCTTGAGCCAGACCGGCTGCGCCTCGGCCGCCACGGGCTGGGCGCCGCATTACCTCGCGATGCGGCGCGGCGGCGAGCTGGCCGGCGCAATGCCGCTCTACCTGAAATCGCATTCGCGCGGCGAATACGTCTTCGACTATGCCTGGGCGCAGGCATTCGAGCGCCACGGCCTGCCCTACTACCCCAAGCTTTTATCCGCCATACCGTTCACTCCCGTGCCGGGGCCGCGGCTGCTGGCGGCGAACCATGCCGACCGGGTTTTGCTGGCGCGCAAGGCCGCGGACATCGGCGCGGAGAACGGCGTATCCTCTTTGCACATCCTCTTTCCCGACGAAGCCGATCAGCGCGCGCTGCGCGAGGCGGGCTATCTGTTCCGCGAGAGCGTGCAGTTCCACTGGTTCAATCGCGGCTACGCCAGCATGGATGAATTCCTGGCCGGCATGACCCAACAGAAAAGAAAGAAAATCAGGCAAGACCGGAAAAAGGTGGAAAGCGCCGGCATCCGCTTTCGCTGGCTGCAGGGAGACGATGTCGACGCCGCCTCGCTGGACTTCTTCTACCGCTGCTACCGCCGGACTTATCTGGAGCACGGCAACCCGCCCTATCTGAACTCCGCCTTCTTCGAACAGCTACGCACTTCGATGGCGGACAGCATGGTGCTGGTGCTGGCCGAACAGGATGGCCGGCCGGTGGCCTCGGCGCTGAACATACTGGGCCCGCGGACGCTATACGGAAGATACTGGGGCAGCCTGGCCTTCATTCCCGGCCTGCATTTCGAGACCTGCTATATGCAAGGCATAGCCTACTGCATCGCCAAGGGCGTCGCCGTCTTCGAGGGCGGCGCGCAGGGGGAGCACAAGCTGTCGCGCGGCATGCTGCCGGTGCGTACCTGCTCGGCGCACTGGATCTCGGACCAGCGCTACGCCGCGGCCATCGCCGAATTCCTGGAACGGGAAACTCCCATGGTCGAGGCCTACCGGGACGAGCTGCTGGATCATAGCCCCTTCAAGAAAGCCGGTACGGACCAGGCGCCGTCGACGCAAAAATAAAATCCGCGCCGGGCGGCTGGAGGCGCGCGGAATGCAGGCCGCCGCGGATCTCCGCAAGCATGAGCGCGGCCAGGATCCGCCATCGCGCCGCCGGCTATTTCTTCTTGGCGTCCTTGGGCGGCGCCGGCTGGAAGGGAAATACCGAGAACATGTTGCGGGCCTGGTCCTGCATCTGGTCCTGCATCTGCACGAACAGGTTTTTGCTTTGGTCCACATAATTGTTCATCATGTTCTGCAAAATGGGCGTTTGCACATTCATGAATTGCGCCCAGGCCTCGGGCCCGAACTGAGTGCCGTACAAGCCCTTGGATTGCTCCGCCATGCGGTCCTGGATCTCCATGAAAGCCTGGATGTTTTTTTCCAGGAAGGAGCCCATTACGCCCTGCATGGCATTGCCGTAGAAACGGATGATCTGCGACAGGGCCGCCGACGAAAACATGGGTACGCCGCCGCTTTCTTCTTCGAGGATGATCTGCAGCAATATGCTGCGCGTGATGTCCTCGCCGGTTTTGGCGTCGACGACCTGGAAAGCCTCGCTATCGAGCACCAGCTTCTTGACGTCCGCCAATGTGATGTAGGTGCTGGTTTGCGTATCGTATAAACGCCTGTTCGGGTATTTTTTGATCAGGCGCGGTGAACTGGATTGAGCTTGCGTCATAAGTGAAACCAAATACATGATGTAGCGGAAAAAGTGAAGGGCGGGCGCGACGCCGCCCCGCCCCGGCCATAGCCGCTACCCCATGTGCAGCCCGCCGTTCAGCGAAAAGTCGGCCCCCGTGGCGAAGCCCGATTCGTCCGATGCCAGCCATGCCACCATCGACCCGATTTCATCCGGCGTGCCCAGCCGCTTCACGGGGATGGTGGCGACGATTTTTTCGAGCACATCGGGACGGATGGCGCGCACCATGTCGGTGCCAATATAACCCGGAGAGATGGTGTTGACCGTGACCCCCTTGCTGGCCACTTCCTGGGCCAGAGCCATGGTGAAGCCATGTATCCCCGCCTTGGCCGTGGAATAGTTGGTTTGCCCGAACTGGCCCTTCTGGCCGTTTACGGAACTGATGTTGATGATGCGCCCCCATTGCTTGTCCACCATGCCTTCGATGACCTGCTTGGTGACATTGAAAAGGCTGTTGAGATTGGTGTCGATGACGGCGCGCCAATCTTCCTGGCTCATCTTGCGGAACATGCCGTCGCGCGTAATGCCCGCATTGTTCACCAGCACATCGACAGTGCCGTACAACTCGCGCACTTGCTCGAAGGCCTTGACCGTGGAATCCCAGTCGGCGACATTGCCCACCGAAGCGTGGAAGGTATAGCCCAGCGCCGATTGCTCTTCCAGCCATTGCGCATAATTGCGGCTGGGGCCGCAGCCCGCCACGACGGTAAAGCCTTCTTTCGCCAGACGCTGGCATATGGAAGTGCCTATGCCGCCCATGCCCCCCGTTACGTAAGCCAGTTTGCCGCTCATATGATTCTCCTTGAACTTCCGGCCCGTATGACTGCAGCCCACCCATTGAGCTGGAGCATCGCCCCGGGTTTATAACTTATCAGCGCTTCACACTTCGATGGTCGACTAGTCGTCTGCTCATGCGGATGCCTTTTCACCTTTGTTGATGTATGTCAGGTTGCGCGAACCTTCACGTAGCTGCCCGGCGCGTCTTCCAGGGGAGGATGCCTGGCGTCGCCCAGCTTGGAGCGCGCCCGGACCAGCGGCCCGGAATGGCCGGCCAGCCATTGGACCCAGTCGGGCCACCAGCTGCCCTCGTGGCGGGCCGCGGCTTCCAGCCAGCCGTCCGGATCGGCGGGCATGGGGGCCCGCGCGGCGGCATCGGCATCGGCATCGTGCGCCCAGTAGCTGCGCCGGCGCTTGGCAGGCGGGTTGATGACCCCGGCGATGTGCCCCGACGCACCCAGCACGAAACGCACAGGGCCGCGCACCAGGCCGGTGGATGCGTAAGCGGACGGCCAGGGCACGATGTGGTCTTCGCGCGAACCGTAGATATAGGCGGGCATCGTCAATGAGCCGAGATCCAGCCCATGCCCGTCCACCCTGACGCGGCCCGGCTCCTTCAGATTGTTTTCCAGATAGGTATTGCGGAAGTACCAGGCGAAGAATGGGCCGGGCAGGTTCGTGCCGTCGGCATTCCAGAACAGCAGGTCGAAGGCGGGCGGGGCCTCGCCCTTCATGTAGTTGCTGACCACGTAGTTCCAGACCAGTTCGCTGGGCCGCAGGAAGGAAAACGTGGTGCCCAGTTCGCGCGCCGACATCAGGCCGCCCCGGCCAAGCTGATATTCGCGCGCGCTTGCATGGAATTCGTCGACGAAGACGTCCAGCACGCCGGTTTCCTTGAAGTCCAGCAGCGTGGTCAGCAAGGTCAGCGCGCCCACCGGCTGGCGCCCCTGCGCATGTGCAAGGGCCAGCGCGGCCGCCAGCAGGGTGCCGCCGACGCAAAAGCCCAGCGCGTTGATCCGCGGCTGCCGGCTGATGTCGGACGCGACCTCGATGGCCTTCAGGACGCCTTGTTGCAGATAGTCGCCCCAGGTGGCGGCGTCGACGCCGTCGGCGTCCGTCGGCTGGGGATTGCGCCATGAAATCAGGAAGACGGTAAAGCCCTGTTCGACGGCATGCCTGACGAAGGAATTGTCGGGCTGCAGATCGAGTATGTAGAACTTGTTGATGCAAGGCGGGACGATGAGCAAAGGCGTTTTGTGCACCTTGGCGGTCAGCGGCGCATACTGGATGACCTGCATCAACGGGTTTTGATACACCACCGCGCCCGGCGTGATGGCCACGTTGCGGCCGAGTTCGAATCGGCTTTCGTCGGTTTGCGTCAGCCGGCCTTGCTGCATGTCGCGGAACAGATTGCGCATGCCCTCGGACAGGGACCTGCCTTGCGTATCCAGGATGGTGCGCAGGACTTCAGGATTGGTGGCGACGAAATTGGACGGCGCCGCGGCTTCCACCCATTGCATCACGGAAAACCGCAGCCGGTTGCGCGCCGCCTCGTCCAGTTGCGCGGCATCCACCATTTGATGCATGGCCCTGGCCGCTAGCAGATAGGTATGCGCGGCCATGAGGGAAGCAGGGTCTTGCGCCCAGGCCGGCGCGCTGAAGCGCCTGTCGGATGGCGGCTGCAACATGCCTTGGCGCGCGAGCCCGGCGATCTTCAGCCATTCGCTGGAGAATTCCGCCTGGATTTCCGCGAGCTTGTCCGGTGCGACGCCTGCCGGCACAGGCCATCCTGATGACGACGGAATTCTCACTTTACAGGCACCTTAAATGTATCCATATCCTGGTCCAATCTTGGAGGTCAATCAATACCGTGTCAATCAGGGTAAGTCGCTAGAGCCCGTCTACATGCCGCTTTCGGGAGAATGGCGTATGCCGCGGTTCATCGCAGCCAGGCCAGGGTGGCCATGCGTCCCGTCGGGGAAGCGCGCCGATAGGAATAATATTTGTCGGCCTGCGCGTAGCTGCATTCGCCGGACAGCTCCACCCGGGCCACGCCCGCCCGCTGCAGGCGGCGGCACGCCAGGGCGGGCAAGTCCGCCAGCCACTTCCCCGGCCTGCCCCGTGGCGTAAAGCATTGCGCGGCCTCGGCATCCTGGTCGACGAACGCCGAGAACACATCTTCGCCGACCTCGAAATGCGGCTGGCTGATGGCCGGGCCTATCCAGGCGCGCCAGGCCGTGCCGGGCGCGGCGCGCCGCCGCAGCGCTTCCAGAGTGTTTTCCAGCACCCCCGCCGCCAGGCCGCGCCAGCCCGCATGCGCCATGCCGAGCGCCCGCCCGTCCATGCCGGCCAGCACCACGGGAAGACAGTCGGCCGTCATGATGGCCAGGACCCGGCCCGGCGCGCAGGTAACGGCCGCATCGGCCCGCGGGACGCCGGCCGCGCTCCGCGCGATATCCGCATCGCAGACTTCGGCGCCGTGCACCTGGTCCAGCCAGACCGGTTCGGCGGGCAGCATGGCGCGCAAGGCCGCGCGGTTGGCCATGACATGATCGCGGTCGTCGCCTGTATGCAGGCCCAGATTGAATGAGCTCCAGGGCCCCGCGCTGGCGCCGCCCCGGCGGGTGGTGCAGAAATAATTCACGCCATCCCACGGAGCGCCTGTAATGGTATGCGGAGCGTTTGCAAAGTTCATTCGATCCACGCGATATGGTCCAGTACCTGTTGAAAATCCTGCGCGAGCGGAGCTTGAAACGACACCCTGGCGCCGCTGGAAAAATCATCGAAACTCAACGCGCGCGCATGCAGCAACTGACGCCGGGCGCCGCCCACCGGCCTGCCGCCATACAAGACGTCCGCCACGAGAGGATGGCGCAAGCTCATCATGTGCACGCGTATTTGATGCGTGCGGCCTGTTTCGAGCCTGCATACGACTTCGGTGACGAGCGCATCGCCGGCGCGGCCCGTGCGCAGCGGGGCGTAGTGCGTCACCGCGGGCTTGGGGGCGATGGGGTGTTCCACCGCCATGCGCACCGGCACCCGGGGATCGCGGCCTATATCCAGCCTGACCGTGCCCGCGGCGGCCAGCTTTCCATGCACCAGCGCGATGTATTCGCGGCTGACGCTGCGCGCCTGCAATTGGCGTATCAGATGGGTCTGCGCTTTTTCGTGGCGCGCCACGACGAGCAGGCCGGAAGTGTCCTTGTCCAGCCTGTGCACGATGCCGGCGCGGGCGACCTGGCCCAGTTCGGGATAGCGGAACAGCAGGCCATTGAGCAGCGTGCCGCCCCAATTGCCCGCGCCCGGATGCGTCACCAGGCCCGCCGGCTTGTTCACGACGATCCAGTCGGCGCTCTCGCCCAGGACCTCGAATCCCACATCTTCGGGCGTGAAAGCCTGCTGCTCGGGCGGCTGCTGCTCGTACACCAGCAGGCGGTCGCCCGGATTGGCCATTTGCTTCACACGGGCGGGCTGCCCGTTCAGGAGCACGTGCCCGGCTTCTATCCAGCCCTGCAGCCGGCTGCGGGAATGCTCCGGAATCAGCTTCGCCAGGACTTTATCCAGGCGCTCAGGCAAAGCCGACAAAGGCAGCTCGAATTCCAGCGGCGCCGGCAAAGAATAACTTTCTTTGTCAATATCTGTGTCAGGCATGGCGACAAATCATATAATCAGCGAGCAATGCTAACACCAAGGACGCTTTTGTGACTCGCAAGGACTTCAAATTTCCCCGCCTTTCCCGCCGCTTGCGCAACGCAGGGCTCGCTTTGGCCGTCGCCGCGCTGGTGGCGGGCTGCGGCACCATCAAGGGCGAGCAGGACAAGACTGCAGGCTGGAGCGCCGAACGCCTCTACCAGGACGCCCGCACCGAAATCAGCGCGGGCAACTGGAAGGATGCCCGCACCCGCCTGGAAGCGATCGAGGCCCGCTACCCGTTCGGCGGCTATGCCCAACAGGCGCTGATCGACCAGGCCTATGTCAACTGGAAAGACGAAGAACCGGAACAGGCGCTGGCCGCGATCGACCGCTTCCAGCAGCAGTACCCCAACCACGCCGGCACGGACTACATGCTTTACCTGAAGGGCTTGATCACCTTCACGCCCCCCAGCGCGTCCTTCACCAAGTTCACCCGCCAGGACCCCAGCGAGCGCGACCCCAAGGGGCTGCGCGAATCGTACGAGTCCTTCAATGAGCTCATCAAGCGCTATCCCGACAGCCGCTACACGGCGGACGCCAAGAAGCGGGTCACTTGGCTGGTCAGCACCATCGCCGAAAACGAAGCCCATGTCGCTCAGTATTATTACGAGCGCGGCGCCTATGTGGCGGCGATCAACCGCGCGCAAACCGTCATCACCGATTTCCAGGGCGTGCCGGTCGCCGAAAAAGCGCTGTACATCATGTATTTGTCCTACGACAAGCTGAACCTGCCGCAGTTGCGCGACGATACCAAGCGCGTGCTGGACCAGAACTTCCCCAACAGCAAATACTACACGGAAGGCCTGAACGCGCGGCGCGGCAGCTACTGGAACCCGGTCAACTGGTTCTGAGGCCGGCTCCGCATCCATAAGCCGCCGCGCGCAAGGTCGCGGCGATCCAGGCCTGCGCCCGCAAGCGCGGGCTAACCGGCCCCGACCGCCACGCCGCTGTCCTCCCCCAGGCCCTCTTCGCGGGCCTGTTTGTCGTGCATGAAGGCCAGCACCTGTTCAAGCTCGCGAGTACGCGCAAAAGGCGGCAGGCCGCGCCACAGCAGCTTGCCGTAAGGTTTTTCGACCATGCGGCGGTCGCCCACCATCAGCACTCCCCAGTCGCTTTCGCTACGGATCAGGCGGCCGGCGCCCTGTTTGAGCGCAATGGCGGCTTCGGGCAACTGGTATTCCATGAAGGGGTTGCCGCCCTGGCTGCGGCATAGATTCAACCGGGCTTCGAGCACCGGATCGTCGGGCGGCGCAAAAGGCAGCTTGTCTATGGCCACGAGCGTCAGCGCTTCGCCCGGCACATCGATGCCTTCCCAGAAGCTGGCGCTACCCACCAGGACCGCATTGCGCCCGGCGCGGAACCGTTCCAGCAGAGCGCGCCGCGAGCTTTCCCCTTGGCGCAGCAGCATGCGGTCCAGGTCCTCGTCCTCGAAGCATTCCTCCAGCCTCTGGGCGATGTTTTCCACTGCGCGCAAGGTCGTGCACAATACCAGCACACCGCCCGTGGACGCACGTATCAGCGGCAGCAGCGCCTGGACGAAGCGCTCGTTGAAACCCTGGTCGCTGGGCAGCGGCAAGGACTTGGGCACATACAGCACCCCCTGCGCAGCGTAGTCGAAAGGCGACTCCCAGCGCAGCGTAGCGGCGTCCCACAAGCCGAGCTGGCGCTGGAAATGGCCGAAGTCGCCGTGCACCGACAAGGTGGCGGACGTCAGCACCCAGGCCTGGTCCTTGCCGCGGTAGCGGGAAAATATCTGCGCCACCGACAGGGGAGCGCTGTGCAGCCGCATATGATGCTGGCTGTGCTCCACCCAGCGCACCGCGGCGCTTTCTTGCTCCGGCCTTTCATCCGCCCATGCGCCGCCGTCGGCATCCGCCGGAACGCCCGCGCCGCCGCCCGGCGCCGGACGCAGGGCATTGCGCCCCTGGCGGTCCGGCTGGCTCCATTGAAACAGGCGGGCGCGCAAGTCCAGGCAAGTCTTGGCCACCGCCGCCAGATCAGGGTGCTTGTCGCTGACCACGGCCAGCAATTGCGAGCTCTTGTCCAGCACATCCAGCAATGCCGCAAGCGCCTCGTCGAAGGCCTGGGCGTCCGGTATGCTTTGGAAAGTCGCCTTGCGGCCGGGCAATTTTTCTATCGGCGCTGCGGCCAGCCGCAGTTGGCGGGCGGCATGTTCTATGCGCTTGCCGGCTTCGCTCCAGTTGGTGGCTTCGCGCGCATGCGCCAGGCCCGCCGCTTCCGCCGCGCGCGCCAGGTCCAGCAACTGGTGCGAAGACACGCTGGTTCCCAGAAAACGGGTGGCAATATCCGGCAATTGATGCGCTTCATCGAAAATCACCAGCTCCACGGTGGGAAGCAGGTCGGTGATGCCCTCTTCGCGCAAAGCCAGATCCGCCATGAACAAGGCATGATTGACGACCACGAGGTCGGCATCCTGGGCCTGGCGCCGGGCTTTCAGGACAAAGCAGTCCTTCACATGCGGGCATTCCTGGCCCAGGCAGTTTTCGCGGGTGGACGTAACCCGGTTCCAGATATCGGCGTCTTCGGGCACCGCGGCGAGGTCGGCGCGGTCGCCGCTTTTGGATTGCTGCGCGAAAACCTGGATATCGCGCAACTGCCCGATCTCGGCGCGCGACTTCAGCGCCCGGTCGTCGCCGGACAGACGGCCCAGGTGATAATGGCACACATAGTTGCCGCGCCCCTTGAGCAAAGCCACCTGTATGGGCAGGCCCAGCGCTTGCCGCAGGCGGGGCAGGTCGCGGCGGAAAAGCTGGTCCTGCAAAGTGCGGGTGCCAGTGGATACCAGCACTTTGCCGCCGCCCAGGAAGGCGGGCACCAGATAAGCCCAGGTCTTGCCAGTGCCGGTGCCGGCCTCGGCGATGAGCGTGGAATGGTTCTGCAAGGCCTCTTCGATGGCCTCGGCCAGCTCGAGCTGCGCCTGGCGCGGCCGGTAATCGGGCACCGCGCCGGCAAGCGGGCCGTCAGCCGCGAAAATACGGGAAAGTTCTTGCAAAAGCATCAAAAAGTAAATAAGAGATAAGCCCAGCGTAGGCCGCAAAGCAAAAAAGGTAAAGTATGCGCTCGCGCCGCCCGCATGGGGGAATGATACTCGCCTATTTTTTCGCCTTGGGGGCCATTGTGGCAAAATGCGCCGCGTGTATTTAAGTTTCTGAAAGACGGACGAATGACTGATACCTCTGCCCGAGCAACATCCGAACCTCTTGCGCATGGCGCGGACCCGGCCCGCATCGTCGCCCTCCTGGCCGCCGAACTGAATATCCGCCCGGCGCAGGCCGCCGCCGCGGTGGGCTTGCTGGACGAAGGCGCCACGGTGCCCTTCATCGCCCGCTACCGCAAGGAAGTCACGGGCGGGCTGGACGATACCGTGCTGCGCAATCTGGAAGTGCGCCTGCTTTATGTGCGCGAACTCGAGACGCGCCGCCTGGCCATACTGGATTCCATTGCCCAGCAAGGCAAGCTCAACCCCGAACTGCAGGCGGAAATCCTGGCGGCCGACACCAAGCAGCGGCTCGAGGATCTTTACGCACCCTATAAGCCCAAGCGCCGCACGCGCGCCCAGATCGCCCGCGAGGCCGGCCTGGAGCCGCTGGCCGACGCCATACTGGCCGACGCCGAGTGCGATCCCGCAGTCCTGGCCGAAGGCTATCTGAACGCCGAGGCGGGGATAAAAGACGGCAAGGCGGCGCTGGACGGCGCCCGCGACATCCTGGCCGAGCGCTATGCCGAAAACGCCGACCTGCTGGCGAATATGCGCGAGCATCTGTGGAATACCGGCCTGCTCTATTCCAAGGTTGTCGAAGGCAAGGAAACCGAGGGCGCCAATTTCCGCGACTGGTTCGACTTCAGCGAAGCCCTGCGGTCCCTGCCTTCCCACCGCATACTGGCCCTGCTGCGCGGCCGGCAGCAAGGCATGCTGGACATCCGGCTGGGCCTGGACGCCGAACTCGAAGCGCAGACGCCCCACCCCTGCGTGGCCCGCATCGCCTCCTTGCTGGACATCGGCGCGGACTTCGCTCTGGATGCCCCCGCGCGCGGGCGCTGGCTGGCGGAAGTCTGCCGCTGGACTTGGCGCGTCAAGCTGCTGACGGCTTTCGAATCCGAATTGATCGGGCGCCTGCGCGAGGCCGCCGAGCAGGAAGCCATACGCGTCTTCGCCGCCAATATGAAGGATTTGCTGCTGGCCGCGCCGGCGGGCCCGAAATCGGTGCTGGGCCTGGACCCGGGCATACGCACCGGCGTCAAGGTGGCCGCCATCGACGCGACCGGCAAGCTGCTGGAAACCGCCACGGTCTACCCTTTCGAGCCGCGCCGTGACCGCGAGGGCAGCATCAACACGCTGGCCGCGCTGGCGGCCCGGCACAAACTCCAGCTGGTGGCCATCGGCAACGGCACCGCCTCGCGCGAGACCGAAAAACTCGTCGTGGACATGCTGGAGAAATTCCCCGAACTGAAGCTCACGCGCGTCATGGTGTCCGAAGCGGGGGCGTCGGTCTATTCGGCTTCCGAACTGGCGGCCCACGAGTTTCCCGACCTGGATGTCAGTCTGCGCGGCGCCGTATCCATCGCGCGCCGCCTTCAGGATCCACTGGCCGAACTGGTCAAGATCGAGCCCAAGGCCATCGGCGTCGGGCAATACCAGCACGACGTCAATCAGCGCGAACTCGCCCGATCGCTGGACGCCGTCATCGAGGACTGCGTGAACGCCGTGGGTGTGGACGTGAACACCGCCTCGGCTCCCTTGCTGACGCGCGTGTCGGGCCTGAACGCGCTGCTGGCCAAGAATATCGTGGCCTGGCGCAATGACCATGGCGCGTTTCCCAACCGCAAGGCCTTGCTGAAGGTGCCGCGCTTCGGCGACAAGGCTTTCGAACAGGCCGCGGGCTTTCTGCGCATACCCAATGGCGACAACCCGCTGGATGCCTCCGCCGTGCACCCGGAAGCCTATCCCGTGGTCGAGCGCATCCTGGACAGGATCAAGGCCGACGCGCGCCAGATCATGGGCCAGCCCGGCGCGCTGAAAGGCGTTTCGCCCTCCGAGTTCACCGACGAGCGCTTCGGCCTGCCCACCGTCAAGGACATCTTCCAGGAACTGGAAAAACCGGGCCGCGATCCCCGGCCGGAGTTCAAAACGGCGCAATTCAAGGAAGGCGTGAACACCATCGGCGACCTGCACGCCGGCATGATCCTGGAAGGCGTGGTCACCAATGTGGCGAACTTCGGGGCTTTCGTCGACATCGGCGTCCACCAGGACGGCCTGGTGCATATCTCGGCCCTGTCCGACACCTTTGTGAAAGATCCACGCGATGTGGTGCGGGTCGGCCAAACCGTCAAGGTGAAGGTCCAGGAAGTCGACGTCGCCCGCAAGCGCATAGGCCTGACCATGCGCCTGAACGACGACTCCGCGCCGATCAAGCGCGGCGGCGAGGAACGGCGCGGCCCGCAGGCCGGCGCCCGGCGCACGCAGCAACGCGCCGCCGAACCCGCAGGCATGGGCGCCATGGCCGCCGCTTTCGCCAAAATGAAGAGGTAAGCCACGATGGCCGCGATGGATGATGAAACAAGCCTCTATCGGTCCCGGCTCGTCCGGCTGGTCGACCTACTGGCTTGCGGCGACCTGGACGCACCCGAAACCGAACGCATCGTGAACACCTGCATGCGGGCCAAGCAGGATGCGGCCGCGACCCTGCTGAGCCACTATGGCGCCGACGCCGCCAAGGTCGCCGAGTACGATGCCCCGGGGGTCACGGCTTTCATCATCTTCATCGAGCTGGAAGATTATTTCGCCGTCGCCGATACCGTCGACGAGCTGTACGAGCAGGTCATCGAGGCCTTCGAGCGGCCCGCCCTGCCGGGCTATCCTTATGACGACAATGATTTCGTAACGGTATCGGACTTCTATCGCTGGGTGGATAGCCAGCTGCTGGCCCACCACCCGAAATATTGCCTGATCGGTTTCGGCGAAAGCTATAACTACGACTTTCAAGTCATTCTGGTGCGTCGCGACGACGTGGATGAAATCCTGGGCCTGTGCGAAGAGCTCGGCGTGCTGGCCGAACGCTGCGCCTGAGTCCTTGTCCCAGTACGCCGGTGCATAGGCCGGCGGTGACCTTTCCCGACTTTCGCGCGGCTTGTAAGTGCATGAATTCGAGACCCGCTATCAGACTTGCGATTGGGCCATCGCACTGAATCCGCCAACAAGGAATGGCAGCATGCGTTGGTAAACATGATCTGGACGCGTGGACTTGAACTTGCCATATGAAAGATTTTCCACCCGCCCCGGTTCTGCGATGAGAGCCAGCATGGACCCCACCATAAAACTGAAGGCATGGTGAATGTCCTCATCCTCGACGTCGGGAAGAGTTTTACGAAATTCGACGATATACTGCCGTGCAATAGGATCGTAGTAATCACTGATGACTTTCGCCCAGTCTGGGGTGTTGCCTAGCCGCGCGACGAGCAAGGAATAATTCTTCCAACCTTGCCCCCCATGAGCACTACGCTCAACAAATGGCCATACATATCCTGCCACGAGCTCCTTGAGCGGAATGGGGCCGTTTTTGGCCTTGGCCTTCGCAGCGTCAAGCGCAAGTATCCGCTGATGCGCCATGTATGAAGCGCGACGTTCGACGACTTTACTAAAGAGGATGTCCTTTGTGCCGAAGTGATAGGTGACAAGGGCAATTCGTGTATTGGTGGCATTGGCAACATCGCGCATCGAAGTGCCGTGATAGCCATGCATCGCAAACAGAGCCTCGGCACCATCAAGCATACGATCTCGAGTAGCGTCGCCAGCCTTCCTCGGCGAAGAGCGACTTACCCCGGGCACGCTGGCACGCTCTGCGTGGAAAATAGGATCAACCTTCTTCATAGAAAAACCAGTCGTTCAGTATTTGATAATAGCTCAAGTGTACTGTAAACCTTAATCCAACATCCCCAGCATGGCAACTTATCTCATAGTCTACCTGCAGACAACAGGCTGGTAGAAACCCCATTGTATTTGGTCGAATGTACAGTTATATATTAAAAATACCCCAAATCAAGGAGACACCATGTTTTATAAGTCGAGTTTAGTAGCCGTACTTTCAATATCCTGCTTATTCGCCGCTCCTACCGCTGGAGCTCAATAATATGGACGCATCGTCTTGCCGGGCGGCGGCGGAACCATTGCAGCCGCCGAAGTAGCGCGCGCCAAACCGGACGGGCTTGCATTGCTGATGACTACGGGTGGCATGCCACGGCTGCGGCGCTCTATTTTGAACAGCATCCACTGATCGACTGGGCCATTCTCGTCTACAGCCCGAACCGCTGATGGAAAATAAGCGGCCTTCCGTTCCTTGTGCCATACGGCGCGGGCGAAACACAGCTTCCATCCGATGGTGTCAGGAGAATAAAGATGCGACGCCTTAGGAGCCTTCCCCGCTTGACGACTGCGAACGAGCAAACAAGTCAACGCCATACCACAAGGTCAACGCCGCCGCGGCCTGTCGAGCGCGACAATTCGCTGGCTGCCCTTACCTAGTCCGGGCATATCGACCGCCCTTAGGGTTTGCTCACTTCGGCTGACGCCGGATGAATATACGCATTTATTGTTCAATCGAACAGTTTATAACCCAAACACTCTGCTTCAACCTATCCGGAGTTTTACAGCATAAACCTGGTGAAAACCCTAGATCTATATGCCGTAGACAATTTGGTCAAATGTACAGATAATACCACTACCTAACCGGGCACGACCTGCTCATCCAGCGTGTGACCGGGTTGTTTTAAAGTCAATTCAACGGAGAGTTCGACATGACGATTACCGTGCGCGGTATCACTTACCAAGAGAACCTGAACAACGACATGGGTCTCGAGTTCTACGACTTGAGCCATCCCTGGGGCCTCGGCCAGCCCTGCTGGCCCTATTTTGAAGACGTGAAGATCGAGCGCCTGCACAGCATGGCTAAATCCGGCGTGCTGACTCAGAAAATCACGACGGTCATGCATTCGGGCACGCACATCGACGCACCTGCGCACGTGGTGGAAGGCACGCCCTTCATGGACGAGGTACCGCTGCCGTACTTCTTCGGCACTGGCGTGGTCGTCTCGATTCCCAAGGGACGTTGGGAAGTCATCACCGCCGAAGACTTGGAAAAGGCCTCTCCGCAGATTCGGGAGGGCGACATTGTCATTGTCAACACTGGTTGGCACAAGCACTACGGCGACAATCGGCAGTACTACGCTTATTCGCCGGGCTTCTACAAGGACGCCGGCGAATGGTTCGCCAAGAAGAAGGTCAAGATGATCGGCACCGACACCCAAGCATTGGACCACCCTCTGGGCACGGCCATCGGACCCCATGGTCCGGGCTGGCCCAACGGACTTCTGCCTCACGTCAACATGGAGTATGAGCGCGAGACCGGTCGCAAGGTCATCGAAGACTTCCCCTACTGGGAGCCCTGCCACTCCGCCATTCTTGCTGCGGGCATCTGCGGCATCGAAAACGTTGGCGGTGAACTCGACAAAGTGACGGGCAAGCGCGTGACCTTCGCGGCCTTCCCATGGCGGTGGAAGGAAGGCGACGGCTGCATCGTTCGGCTGGTGGCCATTGTCGACAAGAGCGGCAAGTATCGCATCGAGACGGGCGAGCGCTGAAATCCTTGCGTCGCCAAGGGCCAAAAAGTCGGCATCTCTTCAGGAGGGCGGCGCGCTCCTTTCTTCCCTCTTTCGCTACGGACTGAGCATGAACGAAAAGCAGCACATTGCAGTTGTCGGGGCGGGTCTCATGGGGCATGGGATCGCGCAGGTGTTTGCAGTGGCAGGCCACACCGTCACCGTCTATGACCAAAGCGTTGAGGCGCTCACGAGCTTGCGCAAGCGAATCGCGCAGAATCTGACGGACCTTGGCCACGACGCGTCCGCGGCCGACCGGGTGTTCCCATGCGACGCCCCGGGTGAATGCGTTGCCGGCGCCGACATCGTCTTCGAAGCGGGGCCCGAAGACCTGCAATTCAAGCAGAAGATGTTCCTTCAGCTTGAACTCATGGCGCCACGCAAGGCGCTCCTTGCAAGCAATACCTCAGTCATTCCCATCAGTCGGGTTGTTGAGGAGATGCGCACACCGCACAGGGCGATGGGCACTCACTGGTGGAATCCACCCTACCTGGTGCCTTTGGTCGAGGTCATCAAAACCTCAAAGACCGATGCCGAAGCGGCGCAGCAGATGTTTGCCTTGCTTGCCGCAGCGGGAAAGACGCCGGCAATGGTAGAGAAGGACGTCGCCGGATTCATCGGCAACCGTCTGCAGCATGCGCTGTGGCGAGAGGCCATCGCGATTGTCGAGGCGGGCATCTGCAGCGCGGAAACGGTGGACACAGTGGTGAAAGCCAGCTTCGGTCGCCGCCTCGCCGTACTGGGCCCGCTCGAAAATGCCGACCTGGTCGGCACCGACCTAACGTTGGCAATTCACCGCACCGTGCTTCCCGAAATCGACGGCAGGGCCGGGCCGTCGCCGTATCTTGAACAATTGGTGCAGGAGGGCCGCTTCGGTATGAAATCCGGCGAGGGTTTCCGGCCGTGGACCCCTGAGGCCCAAGCATTACTGCTGAAGCGGGTCAGGCAGCACCTGTTGGCAATGAACCGGGCTGATGACGAAGCAGCCCGCGAATCCGCATAATCACCTTCATTTAGGAACAGCCATGGCCAAGTCCAAGGTTATTGTCACATGCGCCGTCACGGGCGCGATCCATACGCCGACGATGTCGCAACACCTCCCGCTGACACCCGCATCGATTGCGCGTCAGGCCATCGATGCGGCAAAGGCAGGTGCAGCCATTTTGCACCTGCACGCTCGCGACTCCAACGACGGCCGCCCGAGCGCCGACCCCGATGTCTTCGCCGAGTTTCTCGGCCCCATCAAGGAGGCGACGGATGCGGTCATCAACATTACCTCCGGCGGCTCCACGAAGATGACGCTCGAGGAGCGACTGGCTCCGCCCCTTCGGTTCAAGCCCGAAATGGCCTCACTGAACATGGGCTCGATGAATTTCTCCATCCATCCGGTGGCGAAGAAAATCAAAGCGTGGAAGTATCCATGGGAGCAGGCCTATGTCGAAGGGACAGAAGACACCATCTTTCGCAACACCTTCCGTGATATCCGCCACATCCTGCGCGAACTCGGTGAGGGTTGCGGCACCCGCTTCGAGTTCGAGTGCTATGACGTAGGGCATCTGTATAACCTCGCGCACTTTGTCGACGCGGGGCTGATTAAACCCCCCTTCTTCGTTCAAACCATTTTCGGGATTCTTGGCGGCATCGGGCCGGACCCGCAATGCGTCACCTTCATGCGCGACACGGCCAACAGGCTATTCGGCGATGACTACCAATGGTCGGTGCTCGCCGCGGGGCGGCATCAGATGCCGTTGCTTACTCAAGCGGCGGTGATGGGAGCCAATGTTCGGGTGGGTCTTGAGGACAGCCTGTACTTGGGGCGCGGCGAACTCGCGCCGGACAATGCTTCGCAGGTCAGGAAGATACGCCGAATCCTGGACGAACTAGGGCTGGAGCTTGCCACCCCCGACGAGGCGCGAGAAATGCTCGACCTCAAAGGAGCCCGCGAGGTCGGATTCTAGCCCATCCATCCGGAACCAACAAAATGCAAAAAAACAATATTGGAGACAAGGCCGCGGGATCAACTCCGCAGCCCTTGCTGCAGCTCAGAGGCATCGGGAAGTCTTTTCCAGGCGTCCACGCGCTAAAAGACGTCTCGCTGGATGTCTATCCCGGTGAAGTGCACATGCTTCTCGGCGAGAATGGCGCTGGAAAATCGACCCTCATGAAGGTGCTGTGCGGTGCATACCGTGCGGACAAGGGCGATATTCTCTCTAGCGGCAAGGCGATCGATGTGAGTTCGATATCCGCGGTCCGTGCGCTGGGAGTCGCTGTCATCTTCCAGGAGTTCTCCCTGGTGCCGCATCTCAGCGTCGCGCAAAACATCTTCCTCGGGCGCGAGCCGAAAGGAAGCATTCCGGGAACGGTGGATGTTCGAGGAATGCGCCGGGCCGCGCTGGAAGCGCTACGAGCGCTCCAGCTCGACATAGATCCCGACGCGCCGGTGCATGCGTTGAGTCTTGCGCAGCAGCAAATGGTGGAAATCGCCAAGGCGACCTCGCAGCAGACTCGTGTGCTTGTCATGGATGAACCCACCGCAGCCTTGTCGGAGCGGGAAAGCGCCCGACTGTTCGAGCTCATCAAGCAACTCAAGGCGGCGGGCGTCGCAATCATCTACATTTCGCATCGGATGACCGAGGTGTTCGAGCTCGGCGACCGTATCACCGTGCTTCGCGATGGCAATCGGGTTGCCTCAGTGCTGAGGGGTGAAGCCACTCCCGACATGCTTGTGCAGATGATGGTTGGACGGACTGTGGACATGACCTATCCCCGTCACTTCGCGGACAAGCCTGGCGACGTCCTCCTTCGGGTTGAAGGGCTGACTGCATCGAACGGGATTCGCGACATCGACCTGATGGTCAGAGCAGGTGAAATTGTGGGCTTGGCTGGCTTGGCCGGTTCCGGACGAACCGAGGTTGCGCGCGCCATTTTCGGCGCAGACCGCGTCCTGAGCGGCACAGTAAGGCTGCACGGACGTCTGGTATCGGGCGGGCCGGAGCAGGCCCGGTCGGCAGGCGTAGCACTCATTCCAGAGAGCCGAAAGACCCAGGGGGTTGCGCTTCTGCGCAGTGTCTCTGAAAACCTGAATCTCGCGAGCCTGGGCCGCACCTTCGCCAATGGCATCTACCGCCCTGGCGTCGCGCGTGAAGTGGCTCAACAGCTCATCGCACGGCTTCGCATCGCGACGCCTTCACCGGAGCAGATGGTCAAGCTGCTGTCAGGGGGCAATCAACAGAAAATTGTCATTGGCAAATGGCTGCAGGCCGACGCGAAGCTTTTCATCTTTGACGAGCCGACACGTGGTGTCGACGTGGGCGCCAAGTCCGAAATCTTCGCGCTGCTGGATCAGTTGGTCGCCGCTGGCAAGGGTGTCTTGATGATTAGCTCGGAACTTCCCGAGATCATCCATGTCTGCGACCGAGCCTACGTGATGCGCGAGCGGAAGATAGCCGGCCATCTGGAGCGCTCAGAGCTCAATGAGCAGAACGTGATGCGCCTTGCAATCGGCGCAACAGCCATGGAGGAGGCCACAATATGAACGCCACCGCATCCGTCTCGTCCGGCGCAAGGCCGCTTCGGTCCGTTGCATCGCTGCCCGGAGTGGCCTGGGCCCTGATTGCACTATTGCTGACCTTTGCAACAGCCGCCCCCAACTTCCTGACAATGGGCAACGTGAACAACATCGCCGCGCAATCTGTCGTTCTGTTGATGCTGGCCCTGCCTACCACCTTGGTCATCATGACTGAGGGAATCGACATGTCGCTAGGCGCCGTCCTGAGCCTGGCCGGCGTGGTCCTTGCGATGGTCCTGGTCGCGAGTGGGTCGCCCCTGCTGGCTCTTGGTGCTGCGGTTGGCGTCGGATTGGCGTTCGGACTGGCCAATGGCGCCTTGGTGTCGGTGCTTGGCCTTCCGCCGTTCATCGTGACGCTCGCATCGATGGGCGTCGCGCAGGGACTCGCCCTTGTCATAACCGACGGAGACAGCATCATCATCGGAGAACAACTGTCCGTTCTCGTCAACGGCTCCTTAGCAGGACTTACGATGTCCATTTGGCTTGCGTTGGCCTTCTACGGCATCTTCCACGTTCTGATGCACCGCACGCGCTTGGGATTCTACGCAAGTGCGATAGGCGGCAACCCAGAAGCACTGCGCTTTGCGGGCGTGAACATACGCCTTTATCACATCGGCATCTATGCATTATCCGGCGCATCTGCGGGATTCGCTGCGCTGATACTGACTGCCCGGATGAGCGCTGGCCACCCCAGCGCAGCCCTCGGTGCCGAGTTTGACGCTATTGCGGCGGTGATTGTGGGGGGAACGTCCTTCGAACATGGGAAGGGTCGCCTCTTCGGCACGTTGGTTGGCGTGGTCGCTGTAGGTGTGCTGCGAAACGGCCTGAACCTCATGAACGTGTCATCAGCAATCCAAGTGTCATGCATCGGACTGCTCGTGATTGTCTCCCTGCTGCTCGACAACCTGAAAGGCACGCGATGAAAGCCCGATTGATTACCGCTGCCGAAGGTTCGCAGCGACGCAACAGTGCTCTCAGGATCAGCCCACTAGCGGCACGATTTGTGGTCCTTCTTCTGCTATGCGTCGGCCTTGCGACCGTCAGCGAAAGCTTCGTCACTTCCGGCAACGCTCTCAACATTCTGCGCCAGGCGAGCCTGCTCTTCCTGCTGGCTTCGGGTCTGACGCTGGTGATCCTCACGGGCGGCCTTGACCTCTCAGTGGGTGCGAACGTGGGGCTGGCTGCCTGCGTCGCCGGGGTTATCATCCAGTCGACAGGTTCTGTGACGCTGGGTGTTGTAGCCGCCCTTGCCTGCGGGACGGTGGTCGGCCTCATCAACGCCACGCTCGTCACGGTATTCCGGCTGCCGCCGTTCATTGCCACGTACGGCATGCTTTGGGCGCTGCACGGCGTGACCTATGCCTACATGGCCGGTGAAAGCATTCATGGGTTCCCTCCCGCATTCCGTGCATTGGGAAGCGGCTACCTATTCGGGCTGCCGGTCCCTCTGCTTATTGCGGTTGCGGCGCTGCTTGCCGGCAGCTACCTGACGATGCGGACGACACGCGGCCAGGAGATTTACTTGATGGGAAGCAGCCCAGAGGTGGCGCGCCTGTCAGGTGTTCCGGTCGGCAAACGCTTGTTCCTGGTCTATACCGCCAGCGGACTTATGGCCGGACTTGCCGCTTTGGTCTTTCTTGCTCGGCTCAACTCGGCTGAAGGCGACATCGGCGAATCACTGACCTTGCCTGCAATTGCTGCTGTGCTCCTGGGCGGCGCATCTCTGTTCGGTGGCGTCGGCACGCTTCTAGGCACGGCTGTCGGCGCCGTGATCCTCACGCTGGTACTCAACGGGATGAACCTTCTGGGTATCAACGCCAACTGGCAGCCACTTGTCACCGGAGTGGTCTTGCTTCTCGCCGTCGTCGCGGACGTCATCGGGCGTCGTGGCGACACCCAGTGACACCCCTCTTTTCACAACAAGGAGACATTTCCTCATGAACGCAATCAAATTTGGCCGAGCGGCCGTCGCAATTATCGCAGCAGCTCTGGTCCCGGCCATCTGCATGGCCGACAACGAGCGAATCGCCGTGTTTACGAAGAACCAGACCAACCCCTTCTTTCAATATGTGCGCCTTGGGGCGGATTCCGCAGCCTCCCAGCTGAACGTGAAGGTCCAGCACTACATCCCGACGAAGCCGGACAGCATCCCCGAGCAATTGAGTCAGATCGAAGACGTTGTCGTCAAGCGGCCCGACGCCGTGGTCTTCATCCCGGTGGACAACAAGGCAATGGTCCCTGCCGTGCAGAAGATGAATGCGGCGGGCATTCCAGTGGTTAACGTCACCGACCGAATCCAAGGCGGCCACATCGTGTCATTCGTGGGTGCGGACGACTACACGCTCGGTCTCGAGACCGGCCGCTACTTGCTCAAGTCGCTCGGAGGGAAGGGCCAGGTCGTGGTCATCGAAGGCGTGAAGGCCGCTCTAAGCAGCAACAACCGCCTGCGCGGGTTTCGCAAGGCATTGGAAGAGTTCCCGGACGTGAAGGTGGTCGCATCGCAACCCGGAAACAATCAACGTCTGCACGCCCTGCAGGTGATGGAGAACCTGCTGCAGTCACATCAAAAGATCGACGGCGTCTTCGCCGTGAACGACGCCATGGCGACCGGCGTGATCGAGGCACTCGACGGCGCCAATCGTCGCGCTCTGGTGGTGGGCATCAACGGCACCAAGGAGGCCATCGAGGCCATAAAGGCCGGGAAGCTTGCAGCCACCGGGGACTACGCGTCCTTCTTGCAAGGTTGCTTTGGCGTGATGGCAGCTGTTCGCGAGTTGCGCAAACAGCCTGTGCCTGCCGATATCACGTTCCCGCCCGCAGTGATTGCATCTGACAACCTAAAGGCCTATGACCTTGTTGCAGACCAACTCAAGTGTCCGGCGTGGGACTCAATCGTCACCAAGTAGGAAACGCAGGGCCAGACGGCGCATCGCCAGCGTTTCGTCGGCCAGAGGCAGCCTACCGACGGCCTATCCCTTACCACCCCGAATGTCCCGGCCCGCGCGGCAGGCGCGCGAGGCTGGGCCGGCGCAAGACCTGTTCCAGCAGCATCAACTGGCACAGAAGCAGGCCAAGCACCCAACCCGCCCCAACGACGCTACAAGCACGAACCAACGCAGTGTGCCGGGTGGCGGGGCCGGGTCGCGGCGACTTTCGGGGCCGGACGAGCGGACTCGTAGGGAGCCCGGATGGGCGGACGAGAGGAGCGCAGTCGCAGTCCGGCGCGCAGGGCGCCGGACCGGTCACGAGGAGCAAGGCCCGGCCCCGCCACCCGGCACGCATCATAAATACAAGCGGTGCCAAGAACATCGGCACGCGTCAACAGAACGCAAATACGCGACAATCGCTCAGCTCAGGTCAACAAATCCAACCGCGGCCACAACCAGCCGGCCTGCGTCAATGAATCAAACCAACGCCACATCCGTTCCGGCACGCGCCAGAAGAACCAACCATGCCTATAGCCTATAGTTCGCCAATGGCGTCCCGCACTTGCGCAAGGCGATCGACATTCAGGCGCGCAACCACTGCTCCGTCGATACAAAGTATCGCCATATCGCCCTCGCGACGCGCCAGCGTATCCAGGTCGCCGCTTTGCAGGCCCTTGATGGCGGCGCCCGCTTCCTGGGGATGATCGAAGGCTTCCGACAACAGCAGCTCCTCGCCGCCGGCGGCCAGCAAGCGGAAGCGGAAACGGCCGTCATCATCGCGGAAGCTGATGAAACGCGCGCGCTTGCCGCCGCCCTTCTTGTTAGCCGCCGCTCCGCCCTGGGCCGGGACTGCCGCCGTGCGCAGGCCCACGGCCTCGCGCAACTGCTCCATCAAGGGATGCGACAAGCGCCGCGCCTTGGCCGCCCCCGCCTGCAGGATGTCCTCGATGCGCGCCGGCCGGGCCATGAGCTCGGCATAGCGCTCGCGCATGGGCCCGATTTCGGCATCGATCCGGTCGCACAGCCGCTGCTTGGCTTCGCCCCAGCCCAGGCCCGCTTCCAGTTCCTTGCGGAAATCATCGGCCTGGCCGCGCGTGGCGAAGGCCCGGAACAACGTGTATAGATGCGAGCTTTCGGCATCCTTGGGCTCGCCCGGCTCGCGCGAATCGGTGACGATGCGCATGACGGCGGCGCGCAAGGCCTTGGCCCCGCCTTCGAACAAGGGGATGGTGTTGTCGTAACTCTTGGACATCTTGCGCCCGTCCAGGCCGGGCAGCGTCGCCACCTCGTCGTCGATCTGCACTTCGGGCAGTACGAAGAAGTCCCGCCCGCGACCGTACAGGTGATTGAAGCGCTGGGCGATATCGCGCGCCATTTCCAGGTGCTGGATCTGGTCGCGGCCGACGGGCACCTTGTTGGCGTTGAACATCAGGATGTCCGCCGCCATCAATATCGGGTAAGAAAACAGACCCATGGTAATGCCGTCATCCGGGTCCGCCTGGCGCGCCACGTTCTGGTCCACCGACGCCTTGTACGCATGCGCGCGGTTCATCAGGCCTTTGGCGGTAACGCAGGTCAGCATCCAGCACAGTTCGGGAATCTCCGGGATATCCGACTGCCGGTAGAACGTGACTTTATCCGGATCCAAGCCGCAGGCCAGCCATGTCGCGGCGATTTCCAGGCGCGAGCGCGCAATGCGCTGCGGATCGTCGCATTTGATCAGAGCATGGTAGTCCGCCAGGAAATAAAAGGCGTCCACGCCCGGCTGCACGCTGGCCTGTATGGAAGGCCGTATGGCGCCTGCGTAATTCCCCAAATGCGGGGTGCCGGAAGTGGTGATGCCAGTCAGTACGCGGGTATTCATAAATCGCTGCGGTGAGGGTGATGGGGCGGCTACAGGACGACGGCTTCGCGGCGTTCCGCCTCCAGGTATTCGCGCGACTGCATTTCCAGTATGCGCGATACCGTGCGGTGGAACTCGTTGGACATGGGTCCCTGAGTATAGAGTTCTTCGGGCTCGCATTCAGCCGACATGATGAGCTTTACCTTGTGATCGTAGAATACATCGATCAGCCAGGTGAAACGGCGCGCTTCGGACGCCTGGCGCGGGCCCATGCGCGGCACGTCCGACAAGATCACGGTCTGGAAGCGACTGGCCAATTCCAGGTAGTCGTTTTGCGACCGCGGCCCACCGCACAAGGTGGCGAAGTCGAACCATACGATGCTGCCGCCCAGGGCCACGGCTTTCAGCTCGCGATTTTCCACCGTCAGCACGGGCTTCATCGGCGCCGTGTCCAGCAGGCGTTCGAAATTCGCCCGCAGTTCCTGATTGGTGCTTTCCGTGATGGGAGTCAGGTACATGCGCACCTGCTCCAGCGTGCGCCGCCGGTAGTCCGTGCCCACATCCACGTTCAGTATGTCCATTCTTTCCTGCAGCAACTTGATGGCGGGCAGTATGCGGTCGCGATGCAGCCCTTCCGGGTAGA
>Ga0182735_1000314_pt1 | contig 42995 bp, 37 predicted proteins | sample eDN5th30CKraftMG_FD_128524 | JGI IMG/M metagenome (GOLD analysis project Ga0182735, IMG submission 128524) | Enriched Miracle-Growth compost microbial communities from Emeryville, California, USA - eDNA 5th pass 30_C Kraft MG (version 2) (version 2) ...
GACCCGGTGTGTCACCCGGCTCTCGTCGGCCGTCGCGGCGATATAGCCGACCAGGCGGCCGATACCGCCGCCGTTCTCGCACCCACCGGCCACATAATGGCGCACTACCACCCGGCTGCCCGGCGCGCCGGGTCGTGTCGCGGCAGCGACCGTATCCATCGCAACCGGGGGTTCGCTATATGGACTCACGCGCATGAGCGAACCACCGTTCGGTAGAGGGTGGCGGCGGCGGCGCCGATGGTCTCGGGGGCATTGGGGCCGTTTGCCCAGGAGAGCGCATTGGCTCCGAGCTCGTCCCTGAGCGTGGCGCTTTCCGCCAGTATCCGGATGGCACGCGCCAGCCGCTCGGGATCGCCCGGTGGAACCACGAGGCCGATCCCGTTGGGCTCCACGCTGGCGCGCAGTTCGCCGACATCGGTCACGATCACCGGCTTGCCGAAGGCGGCCGCGAGGTTGAGGACACCGCTCTGCGACGCCTCGACATAGGGAAGCACGACCACGTCGGCATCGAGGAAAAGCTGGGCGACCTCCTTGTCCTCGATATAGCCACGGCGGATATCGTAGCGTTCCGGCCGGCCCATCAGCTCGCGGAACGCCCAGGGATCGTCGCCGCGCCCAGCAATCGTCAGCCGCATTTCGGGCAGCGCATCCTTCAGCGCCGCTTCGGCGCGGATCAGTTGCTCCAGCCCCTTGTAGGCGAAGATCCGGCCGAACATCAGCACGCGCAGCGTGCCGTCCTCCGGACGGCGCGCCAGGTTTTCACGGCGCGCCAGTTCGCAGTAGCGCACGATGGCCGGATGCGACAGCACATGCACGCGATCCGGCGGCTTCGCATAGCGATCGAGCGCGATGCGCCGCAGCCCCTCGCCATGCACCACGACATGGTCCGATTGCCGCACGATCAGGTCCTTCGACCAGCGCGGCAACAGGTTGGTCTCGACATCGCCCGGATGCAGCGAAAGATCGTGGATGGTGGTGATTATCGGGATCGGCCGCCAGAACGGCGCGGCGAAGTTCAGCCATAGCGTGTTGTTGCTGAGAAGGTGGATGACGCTCGGGCGCTCGCGCCGGATCAGCCGCGTGAGGTTGAACAGGAAGCGTGGATTGGACAGCGCGCTGTGGCGCGGCCAGTCGAGCAGGCGCAGGTCGACGGCCGGATCGAACCAGCGGGCAAACGAAGCATAGCGCCGATACGGAACGCCGAGCACCACCGGCAGATGATGCACCAGCCCGTTCGCATAGGAAACGGTGTAGTCTTCAATATCCGCGGTGAGCAGCAGCGCCTTCATTCGAGCGCCTCCGACAGGCCGGGGCGACGGTGGGCGGCAGGCAGGTGCCAGGCCGTGCGCAGCGCGTCGCGGCTGCGCCGCAAAAGGTTCGGTTCGCCCGCGAAGCACAACCCCTCGAAGGCGAGTTCGAGCCGCCGGTGCAGGCCGACGCCAGACAGCCGTGCGGCGGCGACATGATACGGATAGTGATCGGCCAGCCGTACCCTCGCCGGCATGCCGTGTCCGGCGAGAAACCGGTTTGTCGCCTCCACGGTCTCCCGCCAGTGCGCCATGCGCCTTTCCAGCATCGCCGCGTCGTCGACCGGGCGGTACCAGTTATTGGCGTGGATGCGGTAGTAGCCGAGGCTGCCCGGCAACGCCGCCACGCGCCCGAAGAACGGATAGATGCCGGCCAGCCAGGCATCGGCAGAGATACGGAAATGCTCGGGGATGTCGCCGACCGCCTGCCAGGCGCTGCGGCGAACGGCGATGGCCGAGGTCATGGGAAAGGGCCACCAACCCGCCGATCGCGCCAGCAGCCGGGAAAGGTCGCCGTTGCACAGGGTGCGCGGCACCGGCTTCAGCGTCGGCTCGCCGCCGACCAGCACCGGCTGCAACCGGTGATAGACCAGCGACGCGCCGGCATCGTCCCGGAACGCCGCAACGACGGCCGCCAGCTTTCCCGGCATCCACCAGTCATCCGCATCGAGGAAGCAGATGATCTCGCCCCGGCTCGCCCTGACGCCGGCATTGATTGCGGCGGCCTGGCCCCGATTGTCCTGCAAGACGATTTTCGCCCGGCCCCTGAATTCGTCCAGGACCTCGCGGGACCGGTCGCTCGAGCCGTCGTCCACCACGATCACCTCGGCGTCGACGCCGGCCTGCGCCAGGGCGCTGGCGACGGCACGGGGCACGAACCGCGCATAATTGTAGTTATTCACGACGACGCTGGCGGCGGGGCGCTCCATCGTGGCTCTCCCCACGGCGGCCATCATCCGGCGGCGTCCATCGACACCGAAACGTCCAGTACGTCACCCGGCAGGACCTGCGTATCCATCTGCGCGTTGATCGTCTGGTCCCGACCCTCGGTCGTGCGGTGGATGACCACGACGGCTTCCGCGGCCTTGTCGGCACGCTCCGACAGGCTGACCCCGGCATTGAGGATTTCGGTCGAAAGGGCGTCGAGCTCCGCCTTCAGCCGGACCCGGTCGAGCATCGCGTCGCGCAATTGCTGACGGATGTCGATCCGCCACTTGACGTCGGCGGCGCTGAGCTCATGCTCCGCCGTCGAGCGGCTCTGGCGCGCCCGCGCCGTAAAAGCCTGGTTTTCGAGCAGATCCCGCGAGGCGCGCGATTCCTCGTGCTGCAATTCCTGCAGTTTGGGCAGCGGCATCAGCCCCTTGTCCACCAGCGTGCGCGCCGCCTCGACCTGTTCCTTGTCGAGGTCGCGCTCCTTCTGCTGAAGGCTGGCCTGTTGGCCGAGCACGTCGATCTCGAGATCGAGCAGCGCCATCCCGTCGCGAAGCTCCGACTGGGTGCCGGACCAGGTTTTCAGCCGGTCGCGAAAGATCTGCTGGTCCAGCGAGACCAGCGCATCGGCCTCCTGGGCGGGCACCGTGCCAGGCGAAACCGGTTTCGGGCCCTGCTCGTCGCGCGTCAGTTCCGCCTCGAGCCGGGCGATGCGGCTGTTGGCCTGGAGTAGCTGGTAGGACCCGGTCTGCCACTTGGCCCTCAGGCCGGGAATATCCACCTTAAGCTTGTCCTCGTCGGAGCGGCCGAGCCCGCCCGCGAGGATGAGCGCATGGCGGACCGTCAGCCCCGGCTCGTAGTCGATGGCGCCCGGCCGCGCCACCTTGCCGCCGATGTAGAACGGACGGTACTTGGCGATGGCGACCAGTACGGTCGGCGCCTTGAGGATGTCCTGCTTGATGAGCACCGCCTCGATCCGCGCCCGCGCGGCATCGAGGTCCATGCCGGCGACCCGCACGATGCCCAGCTGCGGCAGCACGATGTCGCCATCGGCGTCGACCTTGCTGTCGCCGTCGAGCTTGGGCGCCTCGGCGATGGAAACATGAACGGTATCGCCCGGCGCGATCAGCATTTCGGCGGCGGCCGGCCAGGCGGCCATTGCCAGCACGCCGAGCCCGAAGGTTCTCGCGGCGATACGAAGCGTCGTGGAGAGGGAAGATCGAGCCATCGGGGTACCCTGCGCATGCACCGGCAAACTGTATCGGGGGAGCGCCGCTTCCGAAAACTACGCCAATGGGCAATGCGCCGGGCAAGGCCGTCAGCCCTTCGGCGCGCCGGCGCATAAGGGGCGGACGGGGCACCACCTTTGGAAGGCGCGCCTATCCGTTCGAGGTAGCCCGGGAACGACCGGCGCTATCTGCCGCCAGCCGGAACCCGACCGCCGGCGCCCTGCCGGACGCATCAGGCTTTTGAGGTAGGCGTGCCCCGAATAGGCCGGGTTGCCGGCACGGACGGCTAGGCCCGCGTGCCGGCTATCGGGCATCGGCGGTACGCAAAGCCCGCAAACGGCGAGGTTTCTCCCGGCGCTGTATCCGGAAGGCTGTGTAGGGCCGCATCGACCGCGAAAATATAGTGCCGGTCGATCTGGAGCGCGCAACCGCCGCTCCTTCCATTGAGAGCGCAAGGATGGAAACCATCGCGGTAAACCACCAACCGTCGCCCGCCGCCATGTCCTGGACCCGCCCAGGAGCGGCGAACGTGCTCGGGGTCAACATCTCCGCGGTCAACCTGTCGAGCGCAACCCGCCGCATCGAAAACGCCATTTCCCTCGGCAAGAAGGGCTATGTCTGCGTTCGCGACGCCCACGGCGTGATCCGCTGCCAGCGGGACGCGCGGCTGCGGGCGATCCACAACCACGCCTTCCTCGTCACCCCTGACGGCATGCCGCTGGTATGGGCGCTGAGGCGCGCCGGCTACGCGGATGCCGGCCGGGTTTACGGCCCGGACCTTATGCTTTCGCTGTTCCGGGCCGGCGAGGCGAGCGGCTTGCGCCACTTCCTCTACGGCGCGACGGCCGCGACGCTGGAGAAGCTGCAAACGCGCCTCCGGGAAAAATTCCCCAACGCCCGCATCACCGGCGCCTACGCTCCCCCCTTCCGCGCCCTTTGCCCGCAGGAAGAAGCGGGGATCGCCGAGCGGATCAACCGTTCGGGCACGGACATCGTCTGGGTCGGCCTCGGCAGCCCGAAGCAGGAACTGTGGATGGCTGAGATGCGCGGCAGGCTGGACGCCGCGATGCTGATCGGCGTCGGCGCCGCCTTCGACTTTCATGCCGGCCTCAAGCGCCAAGCCCCGAAGGCGATCCAGAAAAGCGGCCTGGAATGGGCGTTCCGGCTCGTGCACGAGCCGCGCCGGCTGTGGCGGCGCTACGCCGTGACCGTGCCGGGCTTCATCTGCCTGAGCGCGATGCAGCGGCTCGGCCTCAGGCAGTTTCCGACCGACGACGCGCCCGGCGCCATCCGCGCCGCAACCGGGCAGGCCGCAGATGAGTGAGATTCATTTCGCCTCGTTCATCCCGGCCCCCTGGAGCCGGGTCGCATCCACCGCGCGCGGCGGCGTGGGAGCCCGCCTGCCGCGCCGGCTCACGCAGGTCGCCCTGGCCACGGGCGACGCCGGCGCGTTCGCGCTTGCCTATCTCGTTCTCATGCCGTTCAGCACCCTGATCGGCGGCCCGAATTTCGCCCGCATCGCCATTCTGCTCGCGACCGCCGTCATCGTCCTCCATGCCTCCGCCCGGCTCTATCCGGGCTACCGGCTTCAGCCCTGCGAACAGCTTCGCCGCCGCGTGCTCGCCACCTGCAAGGTCGCGGCCATCGCCGCCTTCGCAGCGATACTGCTGACGGAGCGGCCTCAACTGGCGCTGGCCGTCGTTGCCTTCCTCGCCCTCGGCCTGATCGGCCAGCCTTTCATGCACTGGGTCGCCATGCAGGCATGCCGGCGGCTCGGCCTCTGGGGCGAAAGGGCCGTCATTCTCGCCGGGCCGAACCGGGCCCCTACCCTGATCGACTATTTCACGCGGAACTGGCAGCACGGCCTGCGCCCGGTGCCGGCAGGCGCGCCGGACACGCCCGGCTCGACCGCAGCCTGCATCGCCGTGATCGCTGACGAGACCCTGCTCACGACTGCCGACCTGGCGACGGCGCGCCGGCATTTCTCCGAGATCGTGCTGCTTGCCGATACCCCCTATTTCAAGGTCGCCGGCCTTCGCCCCGCCGATATCGACGGGCAGTTCGGCCTCCGGCTCGCCACCGGCGAGCAACGTCCGGAGTCGGCCCTTGCCCGCCGCGCGGCAGACTTGGCGATCGCCATTCCCGCCGCGCTCGTGTCCGCTCCCTTCCTGCTGCTGGCGGCGGCCGCCATCTATCTCGTCGATCCGGGACCTGTGTTCTTCCGGCAGCCGCGCGAGGGGCTGGCAGGCAGGACAATCCGTGTCCTCAAGGTGCGCACCATGTACCGCGACGCCGAGCAGCGCCTGGAGGCCCTGCTGGCCACGGACGCCGCCGCGCGCGCCGAATGGTCGACGCATTTCAAGCTGAAGCAGGACCCGCGCATCCTGCCGGTGGTCGGGCACCTGCTGCGCTCGACAAGCCTGGACGAGCTGCCGCAACTCGTGAACGTCATCGCCGGCGACATGGGCATCGTCGGGCCACGGCCTTTCCCCGAGTACCATCTCAACGCGATGAATGCCGAGTTCCGCCACCGGCGGCGCTCGGTCATCCCCGGTCTCACCGGCCTGTGGCAGATTTCCGAACGCAGCGACGCCGACCTCGAACTGCAGCGGCAACTGGACGAGTTCTACATCGACAACCGGTCGCCCTGGTTCGACGGACACATCGTCCTTCGCACCATACCCGCCATCTTCAGGCGCAGCGGCGCATAGCGAGCCCTGCCTTCACCGTCACCGGAAAGGGAGAATGACATGCAAAGTCGAAAGCGAATCCTGGTCACGGGCGGCGCCGGCTTCCTCGGCTCGTTCCTCTGCGAACGGCTGCTGAAGGAAGGCAACGACGTGCTGTGCGTGGACAATTACTATACCGGCTCGCGCGAGACGATCCTGCACCTGCTCGACGATCCCCATTTCGAGGTGCTTCGCCACGACGTCACCTTCCCGCTCTATGTGGAAGTGGACGAGATCTACAACCTGGCCTGCCCGGCCTCTCCTGTCCACTACCAGTTCGATCCGGTGCAGACGGTCAAGACCAACGTGCACGGCGCCATCAACATGCTCGGCCTCGCCAAGCGGACCAAGGCGCGGATTTTCCAGGCCTCCACCAGCGAGGTCTACGGCGATCCCGCCGTCCACCCGCAGACCGAGGACTATCGCGGCAGCGTCAACACGATCGGCCCGCGCGCCTGCTACGACGAAGGCAAGCGCTGCGCCGAGACGCTGTTTTTCGACTATCACCGCCAGTACGGCGTCAACATCCGCGTCGCCCGCATCTTCAACACCTATGGGCCGCGCATGCATCCCAACGACGGCCGCGTGGTCTCCAACTTCATCGTCCAGGCGCTGCGCAACGAGCCGATCACCCTGTTCGGCGACGGCCTGCAGACGCGCTCCTTCTGCTATGTCGAGGACCTGGTCGAGGGATTCCTGCGGCTGATGGCGGCCCCCGACACCGTGACCGGGCCGATGAACCTCGGCAATCCCGGCGAATTCCAGATGCGGGAACTGGCCGAGATGGTCATCGCCCTGACCGGCTCCGCGTCGCGCATCGTGCACAAGCCGCTGCCGGCGGACGACCCGACGCGCCGCAAGCCCGACATCAGCCAGGCGAAGGCGGAACTCGGCTGGCAGCCGACGGTGCCGCTGGCCGAAGGCCTGGCAAAGACCATCGCCTATTTCGAGTGGAAGCTTTCGGCAGGCTCGGGCCCGTGGCGCGACCGCGCGGGCAGCGACCCGACCCGCCGCCCACCCGTGCCGGCCGGCGTGACCGGCACCAATGCAGGAGCAACGCCATCGGCCCCGTGATGATGACCGACGACCAGCGCAAACCGAAGCTCGTCTTCTTCCAGTGGGACCATCAGCCGAACGCGGGCGCGGCCGGCTACCTGCTCCTGCACATGCAGCAGCACGTCAAATGCCTGGCCACCCATTTCGACGTGGTCGTCGTCAATCACGACTGCGACTACGCCGAGATCTGCGACCGGCACCAGCCGGACCTCGCCTTGTTCGAAAGCGGCTATCGCTCGCACGGATCGCGGCGCACGACGATCACCAACACCGCCGCGAACCCGGCGATGCCGAAACTCGGCCTGCACAACGGCGACCCCTGGTGCGACCGGCGCGCCGGCTTTCTCTCCGACATGGAGCAGTGGGGCATCGATACCTTTTTCTCGATCAGCACGCTGATGCCCCGCTACACCGCCGAGCTCGGGGAAAACCTGTTCGTCTGGCCCAATTTCATCGACCCGGCGCTTTTCCATGACTATGGCCAGCACAAGGTCGTCCCCGCCATGCTGACAGGCCAGGTCTACAGTCTCTATCCCTGGCGCCAGCAGATATTCCCGCTGATCCGCGACCGCTATCCCTGCCTGGTCACGCCGCAGCACGACTATGCCAGCAAGGATGCCAGCGCCGCGCTGATCGGCGAGGCCTATGCGCGCGCCATCAACGCAAGCCTCGTCGTCCCCACCTGCGGCACCGAGGGCGGCGAGGTCGTGCGCAAGCATTTCGAGATACCGGCCGCGATGGCCTGCCTGGTCACCGAAGCGACGCCCGGACTGGTCGCGGCGGGTTTCGTCGATGGGGAGAACTGCGTCTTTGCCGACCGGCACGACGTCATCGGCAAGCTGGAGCATTTGTTTGCCCACCGCGACGAGTTGCGGCGCATCACGCAGGCCGGCCACGACCTGGTCCATGCGCGCCACACCCTGAAGCATCGCCCGCAGATCCATCAGTGGTTCACGCTGAACCGTCAGTTGCGGCCGGGCGAGAAGATCGTCCAGCTCGGGCCGTTCGGCGACCTTGTCCGCGTCGAGCGCAAGTCCGGCCAAAACAGTATCCATATCGCCGAAGCCGCGCATGACCGCGCCCTGCTCCGGCAAGGTGACCGGCTTCTGGCGCAAGGCAAGGCGGAAGAGGCCAGGAACTGCTATGCGCGCTGCCTCGACTATGTGTCCTACCTGCCGGAGGCCCGGTTCGGACTGGCCCTGTGCGCGCTGAACCAGGGTGACCCCGACCACGCCGCTCGACTGCTTGCCGACCTGATCGAGGTGACGACCCTCGACTATGGCGCAGCCGACCCGGACCCGGTCGAATGGGCCTATTTCCTGCTCGCGCTGATCTGCCGCGGCGACCTGAAACAGGCCGACAGCATACGCGATTTCTATCCGCGCCTTTCCCACCGCGAACTGACGCGAACCCGCCACGCCATGGATCAACTGACCGGCCGCTCGACGCCCGAATTCGCCCGCCGCTCGCGCAAAAGCCTCCATCAACCCGCAAACCGCGACGACGGGCAATGGCTGGCCTGGCTGGCGGAAGTGCTCCAACGATGCGGCCAAGATGGATTTGCCGTCCGGCTGGGTCATTCCCGGGGCGAAGCGGTTTCCCGCCCGGCCCGGCGGCCCACCGGACACGGCATAGCCAGATCGCTGAAAGCCTGTTCCTGCGCCGGAACGGATAGGCTAGTGGTCGTCCTCGGCCTCGGGCGGCGAAGGCCGAACGTGCCGCCGATCCCGGAGTTCCGCTATTGGGGACACCTGGCGCGCAACCTGGCGCGACCGATCCTCAAAAGACGCGGCCTGCAGCCCGTCGCGGCCGCATTGTCGAAGCTTCTCGGGGGCGCCCGGGTTTTCATGACAGGCACGAACGGATCGGCTTCGCGCACGGACGTACCGGGATGAACACGATCCGGCGATCCCTCGCTTTCTCGATGGCCGACAAATATGTCTCGCAAATCCTGCTGATCGCGACGACGGCCGCGATGGCGCGCATCCTGACGCCGGCCGAAACCGGGCTCTACATGACCGCCAATGCGGTGATCCTGCTGGCCGACAATTTCCGCACCTTCGGTGTCGGCGTCTACATCGTCCAGGAACAGCACCTCGACCAGGCGCTCGTGCGGTCGGCCTTCACCGTCACGCTGGCGCTTTCGCTGGCGATAGGTGCCCTGATCTACCTGTGTTCCGGCTCCATCGCCGCCTTCTATGCCGCGCCTGAGCTGAAGACGCTGCTCGCGCTTTCGGCGCTGGGCTTCCTGGCCGTCCCGTTCAGCAGCCCGATCATGGCCCTGCTCCAGCGCGACATGGCGTTCCGGGCCGTCGCCTGCATCAACATGGCGGCGGCGTTCACCGGTTCCGTCATCACCATCGCGCTCGGCCTCGAGGGGTTCGGCCCTGTGAGCTACATCTGGGGCTTCGTCGGCACCAGCTTCGTCATGGCGGCGCTGGCCTTCGCTTCACGGCCGCACGGATGGATCTTCGTTCCCTGCTTCGTCGGCACGCGCAAGCTTCTGTCCTTCGGCGTCGTTTCCTCTCTGATCACCGTCATCAACATGCTGTACGACCTTCTGCCGAGGCTCGCCTTCGGCAAGATCCTCGGCTTCGACGCCGTCGGCCTCTACGCCAGGGCGATCAATGTCTGCCAGTTGCCCGACCGGGCCATCGTCTCGGTGCTGAACCCGGTCGTGCTGCCGGCGTTCGCCGCCGAGGCGCGGGCCGGCGGTTCGCTGAAGCAAAGCTACCTGCACGGCCTCGCCCTCATGCTCTCCATCCAGTGGCCGGCGCTGATCCTGCTTTCGCTGCTCGCCAACCCGATCGTGCATCTCCTGCTTGGGCCGCAATGGGGCGCCGTCCCGCCGCTGGTGCGGCTGATGGCGCTGGCCAACCTGGCGCTGGCCCCGGCGGCGCTGACCTTCCCGGTCCTGGTTTCGGCCGGGCGCATCGGCGATGCGCTGCGGGCAAGCCTCATCAGCCTCCCGCCGTCGGCGGCCATCATCATCGGCGCGGCGTTCTTCAGCCTGGAAACCGTTGCGGCGAGCCTCCTCCTCGTCGCGCCGTTCCAGATGCTGGTGGCGTTTTTGTTCATCCGCCGCGCCATCGGCCTGACCGCGGGCGAACTGGCGCTGACCCTTCGCGGCAACGCCCTCCTCGCGCTCGGCTGTACGCTGGCACCGGTCCTGGTCGTGGCGACCTCGCCGTCGGGCTTCGACCTCACCTGGACCCGCACGCTGCTGGCGCTGGCCGGCGGCGCGGCCGGCTGGCTGGCGGCGCTGATTGCCGTCGATCATCCGGCGAAACGGGAGATCACCGGTGCCGGCACCTTCCTGATGGAGCGCCTGCTGCCGGAGCGGTGGGGAAAAGCCGGCCCTCAGCCCACTTCGCGCAGGATGAGGTCGTAAAGCATCTTGGCGGCCGGCGAGAGCACCCGGTTCCTGACCGTGATCAGGCTGTAGGGCCTCACCTCGATGTCGAACTCGGTCGCCACCACGTCGATGGCGCCGCCGAGCCCCTCGGCGCTCTGGATGAAGCGCGCCACCTGCACCGATACCGGAGCGATCGCATCCGACTGCGCCACCATCACCAGCGTCAGCAACAGGGAACTGGTATTGAGGATGCGTTCCGGCAGCGGCGTGTTGCGGTTGAGGAAATTGGCCTCGATCGCCTGCCGCAGGGGCGAGCCGCCCGACTGGAACACCCAGTCGTAGGCGGCGGTGCGGTCGAGCCCCACGGTGCCGCCGCCCGCCGTCAGCGGATGGCCCCGCCGCACGATCAGACAGGCCTTCTCGATGCCGATCACGCGCGCCTCGAACAGCCGCGGATTGAGGTCGTCCGGGATACGCGCGATGATGAAGTCGTGGCGGCTGGCGATCAGCTCGCGCGCCAGCACGTTCGACGTCTCGACCTGCATGGTGATCTCGATGCGCGGATAGAGCCGGCGGATTTCGCGGATCGCCGGCACCGCCAGTTCGATCGCCGGCGCCGTCACCGCGCCGAGGAACACAGAGCCGCCCTTGCCGGCCTTCAGCTCGGAAATCTCGCGGTCGGCCTCGCGCATCTCCAGGAGGATGGAGCGCGCCCGCTTGGCCAGCGCCTTGCCATAGGGGGTAAGCTGGATGCCGCGCGGCAGCCGCTCGGCGAGTTTCACCTCCAGCGCCGATTCCATCTCCGCGATGATGCGCGAGGCCGCCGGCTGCGAAATGTTCATCACCTGGGCGGCGGCGCTGACGCGGCCATGGTCGTCCAGCGCCACGATCATGCGCATGTGGCGCAGCGAAAGGCCGCTGCGCACCAGCTTGTCGCCGGCCGACAGGAAGCGGCCCGCATCCTTCACCAGATTAGCCGGATTGCGCATCGGCATGACGACCCACCCCACCTGACCCTCGCCGGCCAGTCCGGCGCCGATGTTCATATACCATCGTCGGTATATCAACCATCAGAAATCGCATTTGACAGTTATGTCAAAGCAACGGCAGGTTAGCTTGCCTCCAGCCTGAGCGCAGTCGATGCCGGCACCTGTATCGATTGAATCACCGGTTGGCGGCTGATTGGGAGGATACCGGATATCGACAGGACACGAAGCGCCCAGGCGCTTCCTCTCACCCCGTGCGGCTAGTCGCCCGAGGCGTCGGGTCCATCAACAGGGAGACAGCAAGTGAAAATCATCAAGACATTGATCGCCGCGCTGGCGGTCGGCCTGGCGGCCACGACCTACTCGGCGCAGGCCCAGGACAAGGGCAGCGTCGGCATCGCCATGCCGACCAAGTCCTCGCTGCGCTGGATCAGCGACGGCAACGAACTGGTCAAGGCGCTGCAAGCCAAGGGCTACACCACCGACCTGCAATTCGCCGAGGACGATATCCCCAACCAGCTCGCCCAGATCGAGAACATGGTGACCAAGGACGTCAAGGCGCTGATCATCGCCTCCATCGACGGCACCACGCTGTCGGCCGTGCTCCAGCAGGCGCATGACAAGAACATCAAGGTCATCGCCTATGACCGCCTGATCCGCGACAGCCCGAATGTCGACTACTACACCACCTTCGACAACTTCCAGGTCGGCGTCCTGCAGGCCAACTCGCTGCTCAAGGGCCTCGGCTATCCGGAAAAGAAGGGGCCGTTCAACATCGAGCTGTTCGGCGGCTCACCGGACGACAACAATGCCTTCTTCTTCTACGACGGCGCCATGAGCGTGCTCCAGCCGCTGATCGACAAGGGCGACTTCGTCGTCAAGTCGGGCCAGATGGGCATGGACAAGGTCGGCACGCTGCGCTGGGACGGTGCAGTCGCACAGGCGCGCATGGATAACCTGCTTTCGGCCAACTATTCCGACGGCAGCCGCGTCGATGCGGTGCTGTCGCCCTATGACGGCCTGTCGCGCGGCATCATCTCCTCGCTGCGGGGCGTCGGCTACGGCACCGAGGACCAGCCCTGGCCGATCGTTTCCGGCCAGGACGCCGAGACGCCCTCGGTGAAGGCGATCATCGCCGGCGAGCAGTACTCGACCGTCTACAAGGACACCCGCGAACTGGCCAAGGTCACCGCCGACCTGGTGGACGAGGTCATGCAGGGCAAGGAGCCCTCGCAGATCAACGACACCAAGACCTACAACAACGGCGTCAAGGTCGTCCCGTCGGTGCTCCTGACGCCCTATGAGGTCGACAAGTCGAACTACAAGGAAAAGGTCGTCGACTCCGGCTACATCAAGGCCGCAGACCTGCAGTAACGCACCCTGCAAAGGGCTCCGCGCACCCGCGCGGGGCCCTTTTTAATACGCAACCACGCAAGTATCATTCGCCACTGCCGCCCGCGGCGGTTCACCCGGCAACCATGGGTTCGCTATGGAAAAGACCATTCTGGAGATGCGCGGCATCACCAAGACCTTTCCCGGCGTAAAGGCGCTGCAGGACGTCAACCTGGAGGTGCGCGAGGGCGAAATCCACGCCATCGTCGGCGAGAACGGGGCCGGCAAGTCCACGCTGATGAAGGTACTGTCCGGCGTCTATCCGCACGGCACCTATAGCGGCGACATCCATTTCCTCGGCCAGGAATGCCGCTTCTCCGGCATCCACGACAGCGAGAAGGTCGGTATCGTCATCATCCACCAGGAACTGGCGCTGGTACCGCTCTTGTCGATCGCGGAAAACATCTTCCTCGGCAACGAGCAGGCGCATTACGGCGTCATCGACTGGAACGTGGTGCGTTCGCGCGCCGCCAGGCTGCTCGAACGCGTCGGCCTGCGCGAGCATCCCGACACCCTCATCACCAATATCGGGGTCGGCAAGCAGCAACTGGTGGAAATCGCCAAGGCGCTGTCGAAGGAGGTCAAGCTCTTGATCCTCGACGAGCCGACCGCCTCGCTCAGCGAAAAGGACAGCGACGCGCTGCTGTCCCTTTTGGTCGACTTCAAGCAGAAGGGCATCGCCTCGATCCTGATTTCGCACAAGCTCAACGAGGTGGGCAAGGTCGCCGACCGCATCACCGTGCTGCGCGACGGCAAGACCATCGAGACCCTCGACGCGCAGGACATCAGCGAGGCGCGCATCATCACCTCGATGGTCGGCCGCTCGCTGGACGACCGCTTCCCCGCGCGCACGCCAAACATCGGCGAGACCATTTTCGAGGTGAAGGATTGGGTGGTCCACCACCCGCAGCACGCCGACCGGCGGATCGTGAAAGGCGTCAACCTTTCCGTGCGCAAGGGCGAGGTCGTCGGCATCGCCGGGCTGATGGGCGCCGGCCGCACCGAATTCGCCATGAGCGTGTTCGGCAAGAGCTATGGCCAGGGTATCAGCGGCGAGGTCTTCCTGCACGGCCAGAAGATCGACACCTCGACCGTCGACCGCGCCGTCGCCCACGGCATCGCCTACGCGACGGAGGACCGGAAGACCTTCGGCCTCAACCTCATCGACCACATCAAGCACAACATCACCATCGCCAATCTCGACGCGGTGTCGAAGGCAGGCGTGCTCGACGACATGCGCGAACTGAACGCCGCCAACGATTATCGCAAGAAGACCAACATCCGCTCTTCCAGCGTCTACCAGATCACCGGCAACCTTTCGGGCGGCAACCAGCAGAAGGTGGTGCTGTCCAAATGGCTGTTCTCCGCGCCCGACATGCTGATCCTCGACGAGCCGACGCGCGGCATCGACGTTGGCGCCAAATACGAGATCTACACCATCATCAACCGGCTCGCGGACGAGGGTAAGGGCGTGCTGGTGATCTCGTCGGAAATGCCCGAACTGCTCGGCATCTGCGACCGCATCTATGTCATGAATGAAGGCCGCATGGTCGGTGAACTGCCGGCAGCGGAGGCATCGCAGGAAAAAATCATGCGCATGATCGTCCACGGGGAGGCCAGAAAAGCATCATGAGCACCGAAACCCTTTCCAACGCCGAGCGCAACGCCCGCGCCTCCGCCATGAGCGCGCTCAAGGAAAACCTGCGCGACTACGGCCTCGTCATCGCGCTGATCCTGATCATGCTGTTCTTCCAGTATTTTACCGGCGGCGTGCTGTTCAAGCCGGTGAACCTCACCAACATCGTGCTGCAGAACAGCTACATCATCATCATGGCGCTCGGCATGCTGCTGGTCATCGTCGCCGGGCACATCGACCTTTCGGTCGGCTCGGTGTCGGGCTTCGTCGGCGCCATCGCCGCCGTTCTGATGGTGCAATACCACATGAACCCGTTCCTGGCGGGGCTGATCTGCCTGATTGCCGGCGGCGTCATCGGCGCCAGCCAGGGCTACTGGATCGCCTATCTGAAGATACCTTCCTTCATCGTCACGCTGGCGGGCATGCTGGTGTTCAAGGGGCTGGCGCTGTGGCTGCTCGGCGGCATGTCGGTCGGGCCGTTCCCGCGCGAATTCCAGTTGCTGTCGGCCGGCTTCATCCCCGACGTCATCGGCCCGATCACCATCGGCGCCACCAAGCTTCATTCGACCACGCTGGTCATCGGCGTCGCCATCGTCGCCGCCATGCTCTATTTCAGCCTGAGAAGCCGCCGCAGCCGCGAAAGCCACGGCTACGAGGCCGAGCCGTTCTCGCTGTTCGTGGTCAAGAACCTGATCATCTCGGCGGTGGTGCTGTTCCTCATCACCATGATGGCCTCCTACAAGGGCCTGCCCAACGTGCTGATCGTCATGGGGCTGCTGATCGCGATCTTCGTGTTCCTCACCAAGCGCATGACCATCGGCCGGCGCATCTACGCCATGGGCGGCAACGTCAAGGCGGCCGCCCTTTCCGGCATCAAGACCGAGCGGCTGACCTTCATCGTCTTCATCCTGATGGGCGTGTTGTCGGCGCTGGCCGGGCTGATCTTCGCCGCCCGCCTCAACACGGCGACGCCCAAGGCCGGCCTCGGCTTCGAACTCGACGTGATCGCGGCCGTCTTCATCGGCGGCGCCTCCATGGCCGGTGGCTCGGGCCAGGTCGCCGGCGCCGTCATCGGCGCCTTCATCATGGGCGTGATGAACAACGGCATGTCGATCATGGGCGTCAACATCGACTGGCAGCAGGTCATCAAGGGCCTGGTGCTGCTCGGCGCGGTCGTCTTCGACGTCTACAACAAGAACAAGTCCTGAAGCGGACAGGAGCGATAATGCTGATCTCCCAGATACTCGACGACAGCGAGACCATCCGCGTCGCCGCCCGCGAGAGCGGCGGCAAGGCCCGCATCGTCAACGGCGCGCGCAGCGTCTACTCGCTGGCGCTGGAGGCGGCGCGAACTGCCTCAGGCCTCGCCGCACTGATCGAGCGCAAGGGACTTGGCGAAACCGTCGACCTGGAGGCCGCCTGCCGCAAGGGTTGGCTGCTTTCGCCGATCAATCATCCGGACCCCGCGCATCTGCATTTGACGGGAACCGGCCTCACCCATCTCGGCTCCGCCGCCGCTCGCGATTCCATGCACAAGAAGCTCGACGCCTCGCGGGAGGAGCAGCTGACCGATTCCATGAAGATGTTCCGCATGGGGCTGGAAGGCGGCAAGCCGGCCGACGGCGGCATCGGCGTGCAGCCGGAATGGTTCTACAAGGGCAACGGCACCATGGCGGTCGCGCCCGGCGCGCCGCTCGTCTCGCCCGCCTTCGCCGCCGATGCCGGCGAGGAGGCGGAGATCGCCGGCATCTACGTCATCGGCGACGACGGCCAGCCGTTCCGCGTCGGCTTCACCCTGTCCAACGAATTTTCCGACCATGTGACCGAGCGCGTGAACTATCTGTGGCTCGCCCACTCCAAGCTGCGCAATGCCTCCTTCGGCCCGGAAATCCTCATCGGAGACCTGCCCGCCGATGTCCGCGGCATCTCGCGCATCCTGCGCGACGGCAGGGTTTTCTGGGAAAAGCCGTTCCTGTCGGGCGAGGCGAACATGTCGCACACCGTCGCCAACCTCGAGCACCACCATTTCAAATATGCCGCCTTCCGCCAGCCGGGCGACGTGCATGTGCATATGTTCGGCACCGCGACCCTGTCGTTCGCCGACGGCGTCACGACGAAGGCGGGCGACACCTTCGAGATCGAGGCGCGGGAATTCGGCCTGCCGCTGCGCAATCCGGTCGAGTTCGAGACGCCGACGACGGTGGCGGTCAAGGCCCTGTAGGCGCGGACGAGCAGCCCGCACCTACAGGCAGCCGCTCAGGCGGCGCTGTCGTTGTCGGCGCGATAGGGTTGCGGCTCGATGCCGTTGAAGAACGACCAGAAGCTCTCATAGACCAGGTCGGGGCGGTGCTCGGCCGGATAGTGGCCCGTCGGGATCGCCCAGCCCCGCAGGTCCGGCGCCCATGGCGACCACGCCTTCATCACCGGCAGATGGCGGCCGACATGGCTGTTCGAGCCCCACAGTACCAGCACTGGGCACTCGATCTTCTTCTTGCCGAAGTCGGCCGTATCCAGCGCCAGATCGATGGTGACGGTGGCGCGGTAGTCCTCGCACACGGCATGGATCTGCTCCGGCGTCGTACAGCGGGCGTATTCCTTGAACGCCTCGGGCGTGAATATCTGCAGGCCGACGCCCTTTTTGTTCAGCTTGTACTGGATGTAATAGTCGAGATCGGCGCAGATCAGCTTTTCCGGGAACGGCGCCTTCTGCGCCATGAAGAACCAGTGATAGCTTTCCAGGCCCCAGCCCAGCGTCACGTTGGTGAGCAGATGGTGGGTCGGGATGATGTCCAGCGCGGCGAAATGCGTGATCCGGTCGGGTTGGTCGAGCGCCATGCGAAAGCCGGTGCGGGCACCGCGATCATGCCCGGCCAAGGCGAACTTCTCGAAACCGAGTTCGCTCATCACGTCGAAGCCGTCCTCGCCCATGGCACGGAAGCTGTAGGCCGCATGGTCGGGACCGCCATCGGGCTTCGAACTGTCCCCGTAGCCGCGCAGATCCATGGCCACCACGGTGAACGACTTGGCCAGCGAAGGTGCGATGCAGTGCCAGCCGACATGCGTCAGCGGGTTGCCATGCAGCAGAAGCAGCGGCGGACCATTGCCGGCGACCGCCACGTTGATCTCCGCGCCCCGCGTCTTGATGCGGCGATAGGAGAACCCCTCCATCAGGCTTTTGTGATTCGTTTCCAGCGGCGGCATGGACGCGGCAACGGGGGACGGACTGGTCTGGCTGGTCATGGGTACCTCCTGAAAGCGCGCCAACCTTGCGCCAAAATTGAATACTGTCAACAATTTTCAGTTGACTTTCCCATACCGCGGCGCGACACCAATTTCCGATTACGGCAGTTCCCAAGCCCGAGGTGAATTCGATGGCCGCTCCCTCCCTTCAGCCTTCCACCTTACCGCGTCTTGCCCTGCTTCTGGGCGACATGACCGGCATCGGGCCCGAACTCGTGGCGCGCGTGGTCGCCGACCGGCGGCTGGCCGACATCGCCCGCATCGCGGTCCTGGGCGACCGCCGCGTGCTGGAAATGGGCGCCCGCGACGCCGGGGTCGCGCTGTCGATCAAAACCGTGGAGAATGCCGCCGCCATTGATTGGGACGCGCCGGAAACGCCGCTCATCGACCTCGCCAACATCGATCCCGCCGCCCTGCCGCGCGGCCAGGTCTCGGCCGAGTCGGGCAAGCTGACCGGCGACACGCTGGCCGTAGCCGTCCGGCTGGCGGTGAAGGGCGATTTCGACGCCATCACCTTCGCCCCGCTGAACAAGGCGGCGCTGCATGCCGGCGGCTGGAAGTTCCCGGACGAGCACAAGATGTTCGCCCATCTGCTCGATCACAAGGGCTACTTTTCCGAGATGAACGTGCTCGACGGCCAGTGGATGTCGCGTGTCACCTCGCACGTCTCGCTGCGCACCGCGCTTGACCAGATCACGCATGACAGCATCATCGAGGCGATCGAACTGGTCGACCGCACCATGCGGCGGGCCGGCATCGCAGCACCCCGCATCGCCATCGCCGCGCTCAACCCGCATGCCGGCGAAAACGGGCTGTTCGGGCGCGAAGAGATCGACCTGATCGGCCCGGCCGTCAGGGCGGCAGCGGCCACCGGCATCGACTGCAAGGGCCCCTTCCCGGCCGACACCATCTACCTCAAGGCCTTTGCCGGCGAGTACGACAGCGTCGTCGCCATGTATCACGACCAGGGCCAGATCGCGACCAAGCTGCGCGGCTTCAACCGCGGCGTCACCGTGACGGCGGGGCTCGACACCGTCTTCACCACGCCGGCGCACGGCACCGCTTTCGACATCGTCGGCAAGGGCGTAGCTTCGACCGGCGCGCTCGAAAGCGCGGTGAGGCTCGCCGCCCAGCTTGTCGGCCGCAACAGCGCCGCCAGTACAGCAGCATAGGCACCCGCAATCAGGAGAGAGTTTCGCATGGCGCCATCCAACAGTTTTCGCATTGCCGTCATCCCCGGCGACGGCATCGGCAAGGAAGTGATGCCGGAAGGCGTGCGCGTCCTGGAAAAGGCCGCCGCGCGTTTCGGCATCGGCCTGTCGTTCGACTGGTTCGACTTCGCCTCCTACGACTACTACGCCAGACATGGCCAGATGATGCCCGACGACTGGAAGCAGAAGATCGGCTCGCACGACGCCATCTTCTTCGGCGCCGTCGGCTGGCCGGCGGGCGTTCCCGACCACGTCTCGCTGTGGGGCTCGCTGCTCCAGTTCCGGCGCGAATTCGACCAGTACGTCAACCTGCGGCCGGTGCGGCTGATGCCGGGCGTGCCGAGCCCGCTGGCCGGGCGCGGACCGGGCGACATCGACTTCTGGGTGGTGCGCGAGAACACCGAGGGCGAATATTCCTCCATCGGCGGCAAGATGTTCGCCGGCACCGAGCGCGAGGTGGTGATGCAGGAAGCGGTGATGACGCGTATCGGCGTCGACCGGGTGCTCAAATTCGCCTTCGAGCTGGCCTCGAAGCGCGAACGCAGGCACCTGACTTCGGCGACCAAGTCCAACGGCATCTCGATCAGCATGCCCTACTGGGACGAGCGGGTCGAGGAGATGGCCAAGGCCTACCCGGACGTGCGCTGGGACAAGTACCATATCGACATACTGACGGCGCAGTTCGTGCTGCACCCCGACTGGTTCGACGTGGTGGTGGCTTCCAACCTGTTCGGCGACATCCTTTCGGATCTCGGGCCGGCCTGCACGGGAACGATCGGCATCGCGCCGAGCGCCAACATCAACCCCGAGCGCGCGTTTCCCTCGCTGTTCGAGCCGGTGCACGGCTCGGCGCCGGACATCGCCGGCAAGGGCATCGCCAACCCGATCGGCCAGATCTGGTCGGCGGCGATGATGCTCGACCATCTCGGACAGCCGGAAGCGGCGGCGGCGATCGTTGCCGCCATCGAAAAGGTGCTGGCCGACCCGGCGCAACGCACCGTCGATCTCGGCGGCTCCGCCAACACGGTCGAATGCGGCAAGGCCGTCGCCGACGCCCTGTAAGAACAAAAAAGTATCCGACAGGACAACGCCGCCGCCTGGCTTCCCAGGCGGCGGCGTTTTTTCGTGTCAGGCTGCGGGCACGGCAGCAGTGGCCAGCACGGCAACGTCTTCCAGCTTCTCGATGTTCCAGCACAGGTCGCGCAACCGGGCCGCCGCACCCGCTCCCAGAACCGGATCGGCAAGGCCGCTAAACTTGGCGTCCAGGTCGGCGTTGCTCATCGGCCGCGCCAGGCTACCGATGGCGTGCTCGACGTGCTTCTTCAGCACGCGCCCGTCCTTCAGCGTCACCGTGACATGGCACTCGTCCTCGGCGATGGCCTCCGAAGCGACGGCGTGGACCTTGTCGCGCAGCGTCACCACCTGCGGATCGCGGACGCGGCTGTCGGAATATTCCTCCTCGCCGGCCTTGCCGTCGATGATGGCCACCGCCGCCGAGTGATAGACGCTGAACTTTCCTTCAAGGCCGACCTGCGGCGTCTTCTTGCCGGTGAGCTCCAGCACCAGCGGATCGACTTCGAGGTCGATGCGCTCGATCTCACCCGCCTTCAGGCCGAACTCGTTGCGCAACTGGACGCAGCCGTCGATGATCGGATGGATGACGATGCCGCAGGCGAACGGCTTGTAGGTGTTGAGCGCGATCTCGAAACTGTCGCCGAGGCCCTTGGTGATCTCGTCGAAATTGCGTTCGGTGGACATGACGTGCGCGAAGCCGCGCGGCGCCTCCAGCACCCGGTTGGACGAGGTGAAGTCGCGCTCAGCCAGATGCGCGGCAAGCAGGCCGTTCTGCGCGGCGCGACCGGGGTGGAAGCTCTTGCACATGGTGCCGAACATCTCGCGGAAGCCCGACGATTGCGTGCCGGCGATGCCGAGCGCCCAGATCATCTGCTGTTCGTCGAGCCCGAGCAGCTTGCCGGCCGCCGCCGCCGCGCCGAACACGCCGGCCGTCCCGGTGATGTGCCAGCCGATATCATAGTGCGCCGGGTAGACGGCGTTGCCGATGCGGCATTCCACCTCGACGCCGAGGATGAAGGCATGAAGGAAGTCGCGGCCGCTCACCGGCTTCAGTTGCGCCATGCTGAGGATCGCCGACGCGATCGGCCCGGCCGGGTGGATGATGGTCCGCAGATGCGTGTCGTCGAAGTCGAAGACGTGGCTGGAAATGCCGTTGAGCAGCGCCGCATGCATCATGTCGAGCCGTTCGCCGCGACCGAGGACGGCCGCCTGCGGCTTGCCGGCGAACGGCGATACGGCGGCCAGCGCGATATCGACCGTCTCATGGCGCGAGCCGCCGACGGCACAGCCCGTCCAGTTCAGGAACGAGCGCACCGCCTCCCGCCTGACATTCTCGGGAACACTGTCGGCCGGCGCGGATACGACATAGCGGGCCAGGGTGGCGGTGACATCCATTGATAGCTCTCCTTCAGGTCTGCTTGGGGTCTGCTGGCCTCAAGCGGCCTGTGCCGCCCGGGCGATCTGTCCGGTGGTTGGACGGTCGATGAACGCGGCATGGCTCACGCCATGAAGACACCGCCGTTGACGTGGATCGTCTGGCCGGTGATGTAGCGGGCCTCGGGTCCGCTGAGATAGCGGACCAGCGAAGCCACTTCCTGCGGCGTGCCGCGCCGGCCAACCAGCGGCATCTTGCCGGCATGGTGGCCCGGTTCGGCGCCGGCGCGCACGGTATCGATGATGCCGGGCGACACGCAGTTGACGGTGATGCCGTCGCCGGCAAGGTCATGCGCCAGCGCCCGGGTGAAGCCGGCGACGCCGGCCTTGGCGGCCACGACATGGGCGCGGCCGGCAGCGCCGGTATGCGCGGACATGCCGCCGAGGTTGACGATGGCCGCCTGGTCGGACTTCCGCAGGTGGGCAAGCGCGGCATGGCTGGTCAGGAACGCCCCGTCGAGGATGGTCGAGACGACCTCGCGCCACTCGGCGAAGCCGAGCGCCGAAAACGGGGTCTCGCGCCGGATCGCGGCGCTGTTGACGAGAATGTCGAGCCGGCCGAAATGCTCGACGGCGGCGGCGACAAGGGCTTCGGCGCCGTTAGGGTCGGCGACATTGGCGAGCACGACCTTCGCCTGGCCGCCGGCAGCCACGATCTCGGCCGCCACCGCATTGGCCTCGGCCTCGGAATGGCGCGCGTTCACGACCACCGCGGCCCCCGCGCGCGCGAATTCCAGCGCCATGGCCCGCCCGATGTTGCGGGCTGCCCCGGTCACCAGGGCGACCCGCCCTTCCAGTTCGTGCGTGGATTGCATCGCTATTCTCCCGAAGACGTGGCGGCCGCCGGCGCCGCCTCGTGCGGCAGCACCATGCGGCTCTTGCCGCTGAGGACATGGACATAGGCCGCCTCCATCGCGGCGGGCGCATCGCCGGCCTTCAGCGCATCGACGATACGGCGGTGCTCGACGTTGGAGATGGCCAGCCCACCGCCCTGCAGCAGGGCACGCTCGCGGAACAGGTGCAGTTCCTTGATCAGTTCGGCATAGGCCCGGTGCAGCCGGCTGTTGCCGGCAAAGCGCAGGATGGAATCGTGGAATTCCAGATTGAGCGGGTAGTAGTCGTCGAGCGAATTGGTCGCGACCGCCGCTTCCATGCGCTCCAGCAGGCCCTCGAGCGTCGAAATCTGCTCGCGCGTCGCGCTAAGGGCAAGGATACGGTTCGCCGCCGCAAACAGGCCGGCACGCACGTCGTAGAGCTCAGCCGCCTGCCGCTCGTCCATACGGCGCATGAACACGCCGCGATTGGGGATATGTTCGAGCAGGCCTTTTTCCGCCAGCGCCCGGCACACCTCGCGCACGGGCCCGCGACTCACCGAAAACCGCGCCGCCAGCGCGTTCTCGTTCAGCCGCTCGCCCGGCTGGAACTCGCCCGACAGCACCAGCGCCTCCAGTTCCCGCTGGAGAACGCTGGTCAGCGAATGACTTTGCAGAAATTCCAGTTGCGATCTCATGGGTCTGTGATCGTCTATTTACTGAAAACTGTCAACAGAATACAGTAAACGGAACGGTGGGATTCACGCGCCTCGGGTGCGCCTGTCCGGTACGCCGCGGCGCGCGGCGGACCCGGCAAGAACCCGGCCGCAGGCGAGGATACGTCCCAAGCAGAACGGAGAGCCTTCATGTCCCAGGCCGACCCTCTCGCAGCGAAGCCCCCCGCGCCGGTGCCGGGATTCCTGGAACTGTTCCTCGCCTTCACCAAGCTCGGCATCACCAGCATTGGCGGCGGTGTCAACGGCATGATGCATACCGAATTCGTGACCAACCGGCATTGGTTCACCGACGAGCAGTTCCTCTCGGGGCTGGCGCTCAGCCAGTCCCTGCCGGGGGTGAACGTGGCCAACCTCGCGCTCTGGCTCGGCTACCAGTGCCGTGGGGTCGCCGGCGCCATGGTCGCGCTGCTGGCGGTACTGCTGCCGCCGGCCATCACCATCATCCTCGTCGGCGACGTGGTGCTGAGGCTGAGCGCGATTTCGGCGATCGCGACGGCGCTGGCCGGCCTCGCCGTCGCGGCCACCGGCCTGTCGCTCTCCGTCGGCTATCTCGCCATGCGCTATGCCTGCACCGACATCGCCGCCGTCGTGCTGTTCCTCGCCACCTTCATCGGCGCCACGGCCTTTCATGTCTCCGCGCTCGTGGTCGTCGCCGTGCTTGCCCCGATCGGCATCGCCATCGGTTTCCTGAAAGGCCGCCGCCCATGAAGGACGACAATCTCCTCCTCAGCATGTGCCTCGTCTTCGCGCCGCTGTCGCTGATGGCGATCGGCGGCGGCTCCTCCATCCTAGGTCAGTTGCAGTACAGCGTGGTCGACAGCCAGCAGTGGCTGACCAACAAGGCCTTCATGGACATGTTCGCCATTTCGCGCGTCGCGCCGGGGCCGGGCACCCTGATCGTGACGCTGATCGGATGGCACCTCGCCGGCTGGCTGGGCGCGGTGCTGTCCACCATCGCCATCTTTGCGCCATCCTCCCTGCTTGTAGTGGCGATCGCCTATGTCTGGCACCGCCACCCCGATGCGGCGTGGCAAAAGGCCCTGATCTACGGCCTGGCGCCGCTGGCAGCCGGGCTGGTGTTGTCAAGCGTCTACGCCCTGCTGCAGCAGGCCCGGGGCGGCTGGATCGCATGGTGCGTGGCAATTCTCGTCGCCGGCGCGGCGCAAACGGTGCGCCTCGGCCCGCTCACGCTGATGGGCCTCGGCGCGATCCTGTTCTGCGCATTGCTGGCAGTGGCCGGGTAGCAAGGTCCGCCGACAGGTGCCGTCCGAAAAAGTAGCGTCGATGTCGCCGATAGTTTTCAGTTAATCGTTGACAATTGACAGAATTGGAGGAACCTTTCCGGGTGAGGACGCAGGCGCATGGCCTGTGAAGGGAATGTTCGGAGGATCTATGGCCTTTGTGGAACTCGACCGGCTGACCAAGCGCTATGGCAGCACCACGGTCGTCAACGAGGTGGATCTGGCGATCGACAAGGGCACCCTGGTGTGCCTGCTCGGCCCCTCCGGTTGCGGCAAGACCACCACGCTGCGCCTGATCGCCGGGTTCGTGCAGCCGTCGGACGGCCACATAAGGGTTGGCGGGCGAGTGGTATCCTCCCCTTCCGGCAGCGCGCCGCCCGAAGCGCGCAACATGTCGATGATTTTCCAGAGTTATGCGCTATGGCCGCACATGACGGTGTTCGAGAACGTCGCCTACGGCCTGCGGCTGCGCCACATGGCCAAAAGCGACATCGAGAGCAAGGCCCGCCGCATCCTGCAGGCGACCAAGCTGGAAAACCTCGCCGAACGCTACCCGGCGGAACTGTCGGGCGGCCAGCAGCAGCGCGTCTCGCTGGCCCGCGCGCTGGTCATCGAGCCGGAAACGCTGCTGCTCGACGAGCCGCTGTCCAACCTGGACGCCAATTTGCGCGAGGAGATGCGCTTCGAGATCCGCCGCCTCCACGACGAGTTCCGCTACACCACCGTCTATGTGACGCACGACCAGACCGAAGCGATGACGGCGGCCGACATCATCGTGGTGATGAACCAGGGCAATGTCGAGCAGGCCGGCTCGCCCGAGGACATCTACGAGCGGCCGCAGTCCGAATTCGTCGCCCAGTTCATCGGCGGCACCAATATCTTCAAGGGCAAGCGCGTCGGCGCCGACGCCGTCGATTGCGGCAACGGCCTCGTGCTCAGGTGCGGCAGCGGCGATTTCGCCGCCAGCGGCGAGACCGCGGTCTCCGTGCGCCATCACGACCTGCATCTCGTCGACAAGAAGCCCGAGGGCGACCCGACCAACTGGGCGACCGGCAAGGTCGTGCGCCAGGTCTATCTCGGCTCGCACCGCGACTACCTCATCAGTCTATCAGGTGGCGAAACCGTGCGGGCGATCGCGCCCGTAGGACTCGCGATCCCGGAGAACCAGCAAGTTTGGCTTCATTGCCCACCTGATCGCTGCCGGGCACTCGCGCATTAAGGGAGAGAGAAATGCCGAAAATGAAAGTCGCAGCCGGCGCGCTCGTGGCCGCCATGGCCTGGAGCCAGATCACATGGGCCGCGCCGCCGGAGCCCTATGCGGTAACCGACGACCTGGTCGCGGCCGCGACCAAGGAGGGGACGGTCGTCTACTACACCTCGACGGACGTGCAGGTCGCCGAAAAGCTGGGCGCTGCCTTCGAGAAGCATTATCCCGGCATCAAGGTGCAGGTCGAGCGTGCCGGTTCGGAACGCGTGTTCCAGCGCATCGGCCAGGAATATTCCAGCGGCATCTACAACGCCGACGTGATCGAGACGTCCGACGCCTCGCATTTCCTGGTCTTCAAGGACCAGAACTGGCTGACCCCGGCCGTGCCGGAGGACGTCGCCAAGCTGTGGCCGGAAAAGGACCGCGACCCCGACGGCATGTATGCCGCTTTCCGCGCGACATTGACCGTGATGGCTTATCGCTCCGACAAGGTCAGCGCGGAGGACGCCCCTAAGACCTGGACCGACCTGCTCGACCCCAAATACAAGGACAAGCTGGTCAAGTCGCACCCCGGCTACAGCGGCAACGTCATGACCGCCACTTATGCGCTCAGCCAGCTGCTCGGCTGGGACTTCTTCGAGAAGCTGGGCAAGCAGGGCGTGATGCAGGTGCAGTCGTCGACCGAGCCGCCGAAGGTCCTGGCCCAGGGCGAGCGCTTCATCCAGGCCGACGGCAACGAGTACAACGTCTTCATGCTGCAGGATAAGGGCGTGCAGATCACGCCGATCTATCCGCCCGAAGGCACCTCGATCGCCTACGGCAATGCCGCCATCCTCTCGCATTCCGCGCATCCGAATGCCGCCAAGCTATTTTACTCCTTCATGTTCTCGAAGGAAGCGCAGCAGCTGAACGACGATTTCGGTGGCCTCCGCTCGGTAAGGCCGGACGTGGTGGAAAAGTCGAACCGCACGCCGCTCTCCGAGATCAAGCTGCTCGATTCCGACCCGGCCGCCGTTCGCGACGCCATGGAAGAGATCAAGCAGAAGTACGAAGAGTATTTCGGCACCTGACCGCCACGGCCCGGGGGGCGGGACGCGACGCGAGGGCAGGACAAGGGATGCCGGCGGCGGCCGTACTCCGCCCTTTCCTGCCGCTCGCGCCGCCAACGGCCTGCCGCGTCGACGACAGCAGCCCGCTTGCGCCCGGCAAAACGGCGCAGGCAGGGTGCGGAATATCCGGCGGAGCCCGCCCCTGACCCAGACAGACCCGCGGCCCCCGGATGTTCCATCCCTTCAATCAAACTCATAGGTGACAAAGGTGACCATCGCAGCAGTGTCCCCCGATCCGGTCTCCCGGCGGCGTCTCGGCCGGTTCGATCTGTCGACGCCGTTGTTCGCGCTGCTCGCCGTGCTCCTGTGCGTGCTGGTCCTCTTGCCGCTGTTCTGGCTCGGCTACTACGCCCTCACCAACAAGGCCGGCTCCTTCACGCTCGCCAACCTGGCACGCCTGTTCACAGACGCCACCATCCGAAGGGCTTTCCTGATCTCGCTGGCCATGGCCGGATGCGTCGGCTTCTTTTCCTGCGTGGTGGCGACGCCGCTCGCCTGGCTGGTCGCCCGGACCGACATGCCGGGACAGCGCCTGGTGCGCAGTCTGGTCACCGCGTCCTTCGTCACGCCGCCCTTCCTCGGCGCCATCGCCTGGGCGATGCTGGCCGCACCCAACAGCGGCATCCTCAACAACATCTACCGCTGGGTTTTCGGGCTCGACCAGTCGCAGGCGCTGTTCAACATCTACACCTTCACCGGCCTCGTCTTCGCCATCACCTGCTATTCGTTCCCGTTCGTGTTCACGCTGGTCGCCAACGCCTTCGACAAGGTGCCTTCCGACCTCGAGGAAGCCTCCGCCATCCTCGGCGGCAAGCCGGGCAGGACGCTGTGGCGCATCACCCTGCCGATGGTGCTGCCGGCCATGCTCGCCGGCTCGCTCGTCGCCATCGTCCAGGCCTTCACCATGTTCGGCTCGCCGGCGATCCTGGCCCTGCCGGCCGGCTTCCACGTGCTCACCACCAAGATCTGGAGCTATTTCCAGTTCCCGCCGCGCCTCGACATGGCGGCAGCCAGCGCCGTGCCGCTTCTGATGGTGACGATGTTCCTGCTCTGGGGGCAGAAGTGGATCCTCGGCCGCCGCGGCTACACCGTGCTCGGCGGCAAAAGCGGGGCGCCGCGGCGCATCAAGCTCGGCGCCTGGAAGTGGCTCGCCGGCGCCTACGTCCTGCTCATCCTTTGCGTGACGATCCTGTTTCCGTATCTCGCGCTGCTCAAGGTGGCGCTGACGCATAACCTGTCCGAGCCGCTGAGCTGGAGCGCGCTGACGCTGCACAATTTCTATTTCGTCCTGTTCGAGTTCTCCTCGACCAAGCTCGCCATCTGGAATACGCTGATCCTCGGCCTGTCCACGGCCACCATCGCCACCCTGATCGCGCTGGTGGTCGCCTACCTCGTCGCCCGCAGCGCGGTGCCCGGCTCCTCGCTGCTCGGCATGCTGGCGACGGCCCCGATCGCCATTCCCGGCATCGTGCTCGGCGTCGGCCTTTTCCTCGCCTACGCCAACCCAACCTTCGGCCTCTACGGAACGCTGTGGATTCTCCTGATCGCCTTCATGACCATCGAACTGCCGGCAGGCTACCAGCAGCTTTCCTCGGCCTTCCTCGGCGTCCACCCGGAACTGGAGGAAGCGAGCCGCATCCTCGGCGCCACCCGCCTCAAAACCCTGTGGCAGATCACGGCGCCGCTGTTGCGCACCAGCCTGGTGGCTGCGTGGTGCTTCGTCTTCATCGGCACGATCCGGGAGCTGTCGGCGACCATCCTTCTGACCACCGCCCCGACCAAGCTGGTTTCGGTCATCATCTACGACCTCAACGAAAGCGGCGACTACGGCGCCATCGCCGTGCTCGGCATCCTGCTGCTGGTCGTTTCGTTCACCGTGGTCTTCATCGCCAACCGGGTACCCGTGCTCGGCGGCGCCGGCCAGCGCAGCGGCGGCTGACATGGTATCGCAAGCAATTCCACAGCAATTGTCGCTGCATTGCTTGACAACGCGGTGTATCGTCCCGGTCATGATCCGTGGCTTGCGGTTGCAAAGGCTGCTTCGATAAGGGAGACAAGGCGTGGTTGATCGGCTCGCAAGTTACTCATGGCCCAGGGGCCTGTTCGGGCGGACTTTCCAGACCGCGCTGCCCCTGATGACGGCCCGATGACGGATTGAGTGCCCATGGCTAAAGCAAGCGACACCACTGCAGACCTTTCTCCCATCGACTTCCTGCGCACGCGTTCGCTGGCGAATGTCGTCCAGCACGAGATCGAGCGGATGATCGTCGAGGGCGAATTCACGCCCAACGAGCGCATCAACGAGAACGCGCTGGCGCAGCAACTCAAGGTAAGCCGCGGCCCGATCCGCGAGGCCTGCAGCGCACTGGCCGCGCTCGGCCTGATCCAGGTCATCCCCAACCGCGGCTTTTTCGTCCGCGAACTCAGCGACGAGGAGGCCCGCGACGTCACCGAGGCGCGCGCCTATGTGTTCGCCTGCATGATGATGAGCGTCGCCGAGCGCATCACCAACAAGGAGATCGCCAGACTGCGCGCGCTCGTCGACCGGATGGACGCGCTGGCAAAAGCGGGCGAGGTCAGCGACTATTACCCCGTCAATCTCGAATTCCACTCCGAACTGGCGAAAATGTGCGGCAACGAGCGGCTGGCGCAGATCTATCTCGGCCTCGCCCGCGAACTCCACATCCAGCGCTATCGCGCGCTGGCCAGCGACGCCGTGCTCGACATCTCCAACCGCGAGCACCGCGCCATCCTCGACGCAGTGGCCGCACATGACCCGCAGCAGGCCTTCACGGCCGGCCGGGCCCATATCGTCAACGGCGCCAAGCGCACGCGCCGGGCAACGGAAGCTCTCCGCCACGGGGCCGACTGACCTTCCAGGGCGCCGTACCCGGCAAAAACCCTCGCCGGCTCCAGCCGCGCGGCGGCCGTCCGAGCCGACCCGACGGCCAATAGTCGAAGCGCCGCTGTAGACAAAAATTGTTGACAGTTTACCAAAACTAGCCTCCTAGTCGAAGGACATCGCTGATCCTCCGGCGGATTCGGGACGCGCTCCCGCGCCGAGGCATGGCAGTCAAACAGAGAGGAAGAACGATGCACGCCGTCGTAGAAAAAGGCCTGACCCGTTACGTGGCTGAATTTGTCGTGGGCACCGGCCTCCGGGACCTGCCTGACGACGTCGTGGCGCTCGGCAAGAAGTCGATCCTGGACGGCATCGGCCTCGCCTTGTCCGGTTCGGTGGCGCATAGCGGCGCGCTGGTGCGCCGCCATCTCGACGACCTCGGCCTGGCGCCGGGCTCCGCCACGGTGATCGGCGCCGGCCGCAAGGTCGCTCCGCGCTTCGCCGCCTTCGCCAACGGCGTCGGCATCCACGCCGACGACTATGACGACACCCAGTTGGCGGTGGCCGCGGACCGTGTCTACGGCCTGCTGACCCATCCGACCGCGCCCGCCCTGCCCGCAGCACTCGCCATGGGCGAAACGCTCGGTGCGTCGGGCGCCGCGGTCATGCTCGCCTATCACCTCGGCGTCGAGGTCGAGTGCAAGATCGCCGAGGCGATCGCGCCGCGCCACTACCAGACCGGCTTCCACGCGACCGCCACCTGCGGCACCTTCGCCGCCGCCTCCGCCGCCGCCTCGCTGCTCGGCCTCGACGTGGAGACCACGGCGCGCGCGCTCTCCATCGCCGGCAGCCAGTCGGCCGGCCTGCGCGAGAACTTCGGCACCATGACCAAGCCGTTCCACGCCGGCCGCTCGTCCGAAAGCGGCGTCGCGGCGGCACAGTTCGCCGCCCTCGGCTGGACGGCCACCGACAAGATCCTCGAAGCCCCGCGCGGCTTCTTCAGCGCCGCCGGCGGCGGCTACGATGCCGACGCGATCCGCAACCGCCTCGGCGAGCCATGGACCTTCGCCAACCCCGGCGTGTCGATCAAGCCGCATCCGTCGGGCTCGCTGACGCATCCCGGCATGACGGAAATGGCGCGCCTCATCCGCGAGCACGACATCAAGGCCGTGGACGTGAAGCATGTGCGCATCGGCACCAATTCCAACATGCCGAACGCCCTGATCCACCACCGCCCGCAGGACGAGTTGCAGGCCAAGTTCTCGATGGAATTCTGCATGGCCATCCTGCTCCTCGACCGCAAGGCCGGCCTTGGCGAGTTCACCGACGCCACCACCCAGCGCGAGGACGTCAAGGCGATGATCGAAAAGGTGGACTTCGTCGTCGACGACAAAGCGGAAAAGGCCGGCTACCACAAGATGACCACCATCATCGACATCACCCTGAACGACGGCCGCGTCATTCATGGCGAGGCCGATTTCGGCAAGGGCAGCCCCGCAAACCCGATGAGCTACGACGAGGTGGCCAACAAGTTCCGCGAGAATGCCGACCATGGCCGCCTTTCCGGCGCCGCCGCCGACGAGGTCGTCTCGCTGGTGCGCGATCTCGAAAGCCAGCCCTCGCTCGAACGCCTGATGGCGCTCGTCGCCAAGGCGGGCTGAGCCCACCGGCATCCATGAGGCATAACAGGAAAGGGCGGACGGAAATGGCGCACCTGACGATCGGTATCCTCAACGGCGACGACATCGGCCACGAAATCGTACCGGCATCGGTGCGCATCGCCAAGGCCGCCGCCGCCCGCACCGGCCTAGCCATCGACTGGCGGCCGATGCCCATCGGCCACAGCGCGCTCGATACGCTCGGAACCACCATGCCCGAGGACACGCTTGACAAGCTGTCGGTGCTCGACGGCTTCATCCTCGGGCCGATCGGGCACCGCGCCTATCCGAAGGTGCCGGGCGCCATCAACCCGCACCCGATCCTGCGCAAGCATTTCGGCCTGTTCGCCAATGTCAGGCCGACGCGCTCCTATCCCGGCATCGGGGGATTGTTCGACGATGTCGACCTCATCATCGTGCGGGAAAACAACGAAGGCTTCCAGCCCGACCGCAACGTCGTGGCCGGCTCCGGCGAATTCCGCCCGACCCACGACACCACCATCTCGGTGCGCGTCATCACCCGCTCCGGCAGCTACCGGGTGGCCAAGGCGGCGCTGGAACTCGCCCGCAACCGGCGCAAGAAGCTGACGCTGGTCCACAAGGACACGGTGTTCAAGCTCGGCTGCGGCATGTTCGTGGAAGAGTGCTACAACGCCGCGAAGGAGTTCCCCGACGTCGAGGTCGACGAGGTCATCGTCGACACCTTCGCCATGCGTCTTCTGCGCGACCCGCAGACCTTCGACGTCGTCGTCACCACCAACATGTTCGGCGACATATTGAGCGACGAGGCGGCCGGCCTGGTCGGCGGGCTCGGCATGGCGCCCGGCCTGTGCATCGGCGAAGGCAACATCGCCATGGCACAGGCGGCGCACGGTTCGGCCCCCGACATCGCCGGCAAGGGCATCGTCAACCCCTACGCGATGATCGAATCCACCCGCATGCTGCTGGAGTGGCTGGGTCACAACCGCGGCATCGACGAAGCCGTAAAGGCCGCTGCCTTGATGCAGAAGGCCACGGTGGCAGCCCTTGCCCGGCCCGAGACCCGCACCGGCGACATCCGCGGCACCACCGACACGGAAGGCATGACCCGCGCCATCCTGGCGGGCATCGAGAAGGAAACCGAAAATGTCCTCGCATAAGATCGCCGTCATCGGCGGTGACGGCATCGGCACGGAAGTGGTCGAGGCCGGCGTCAAGGTGCTGGAAGCGCTGGCGGCGCTGGAGCCGGGCCTCGCCTTCGATTTCGAGCGCTTCGACTGGGGATCGGACTACTACCGCCGCACCGGCCGCATGATGGCAGAGGACGGGCTGGAAAAGATCAGACACGCCGACGCGATCTATTTCGGCTCCGTCGGCGACCCGGACCTTCCCGACGACATCACGCTGTGGGGGCTGAGGCTCGCCATCTGCCAGGGCTTCGACCAGTACGCCAATGTCCGCCCGACACGCCTGTTGCCGGGGCTGACCGGGCCGCTGCGCCCCGAACTCGGCAGGGAGATCGACTGGGTGATCGTGCGCGAGAACAGCGAAGGCGAATATGCCGGCGTCGGCGGGCGCGCCCATCGCGGCCTGCCGATCGAGGTCGGCATGGACGTCGCCGTCTTCACCCGCGCCGGCATCGAGCGCATCGCCCGCTTTGCCTGCGACCTCGCCTCGTCGCGCCCGCGCAAGCTGCTCACCGTCGTCACCAAGTCCAACGCCCAGCGCCACGGCATGGTGCTGTGGGACGAGGTGGTGCGCGAAGTGATCCGCGATTATCCGCATCTGACGGTCGACTGGATGCTGGTCGACGCCATGACCCAGCGCATGGTCAACAAGCCCGGTAGCATCGACACGGTGCTCGCCACCAATCTCCACGCCGACATCCTGTCGGACCTCGCCGCCGCCCTCGGCGGGTCGCTCGGCATCGGCTCCACCGCCAATATCGACCCTTCGCGCGCACGCCCCTCGATGTTCGAGCCGATCCACGGCTCGGCCTTCGACATCATGGGCAAGGGCATCGCCAATCCGCTCGGCTCTTTCTGGACCGCCTGCCTGATGCTGGAGCACCTGGGCGAGAAGGCCGCGGCCGGCCGGCTGATGACCGCCATCGAGACGGTGACAGCACGCGGCGAGCACCTGAGCCCCGACCTCGGCGGCTCCGCCAACACGGCCGAGGTCACGGATGCGGTGATTGCGGCGCTTCGCGGCGACAACGCCTGACCGCTGTTCGGCGGCCGGCCGGCAGCTAATTTCGCCGGCCACCGGAATGAAGCTTCTATGTTCTGCCCTGGCGGTGCTAAACAGCCGCCCAGATAGGTAGACAGGGGCAGCCATGGACAGCGTTAGCATCCTCGACAAGCTGATCGCGTTCGCGACCGTCAGCCGGGATTCCAACCTCGACCTCATCCGTTACGTGGCGGAACTGCTGGAAGCGCACGGCATAGCGAGCCAGGTTATCCCCAGCGAGGACGGCCACAAGGCGAATCTTTTCGCCACGATCGGCCCCGCCGGCATGGCCGGCGTCATGCTGTCCGGCCACACCGACGTGGTTCCCGTCGACGGGCAGGATTGGACCCTGCCGCCCTTCGAGATGACCAGTCGCGACGGCAGGCTGTACGGCCGCGGCGCCGCCGACATGAAGGGGTTCGTCGCCTGCGCGATTTCAGCCTGCATCAAGGCATCGAAACTGCCGCTCAAGACCCCGCTTCACCTGGCCCTGTCCTACGACGAGGAGGTGGGCTGCATCGGCGTGCGCAGCCTGATCGAAATGCTGCAGGATGCGCCGCAGCGGCCGTTGCTGTGCATCGTCGGCGAGCCGACCAACATGCAGGTGGCGACCGGCCACAAGGGCAAGATCGGCGCGCGCGCCGTGTGCCGGGGTCGCGAGGGCCATTCGGCGCTGGCGCCGCTGGCGCTCAACGCCATTCACCTCGGTTGCGATTTCGTCGCAGCCCTTCGTGCAGAACAGGAAAGGCTGGCCACGCAGGGGGCTCGCGATGGCGATTACGACATCCCCTACACCACCGTCCACGTCGGCAAGATGAACGCCGGCGTCGCGCTCAACATCGTTCCCAACCTGTGCACGCTCGATTTCGAAATCCGCAACATTGCGGCCGACGATGCCTCGGCCATCCTCGATCGGCTGCGCGCCGAGGCGAAGCGCATCGCCACGGCGGCGGCTTCGGCCGCGCCGGAAGCCGCGATCGACATCGAGATTTTCAACACCTATCCCGGCCTCGATACGCCGGCCGTTTCGCAGGCCGTCGCCTTCGTGAAGTCGCTCACCGGCGCCAACGGCACCATCAAGGTGGCCTATGGCACGGAGGGAGGGTTCTTCAGCCGCGACGTCGGCGTGCCGACCGTGGTTTGCGGGCCGGGCTCCATGGCGCAGGGACACAAGCCGGACGAGTTCGTCAGCGTCGAGCAGTTGAGCCGCTGCGACGACATGCTGGAAAAGCTGCTCGACCGGCTGGCCGAGGACACGCCGCTGGCAATCTAGGGCACTCGCTAACCCAACCGCGTCACTCGTCGCCCGGCACGCCGTAGCTCGGGGCTTCGGTGGGGTTGATGGCTCGGGTCACATAGGCGTCGAGCTGGGGCTTGTAGAGTTCCCAGATCGTCGCCAGTTGCTCGACCGGGCAGTCGTCGGTCCAGTCGCAACGCAGGTCGGCGACCGGCCAGGCGACGTCGCGCACCAGCTTCATGCCGGCCGAGTGCACCGGCCCCGCCTCGCCGCCGGCCTTCAGCGCGGCGCGCATGGCAGCGATGATGCGGGCGCCGAGATGGCCTTCGGACGCAAGGAAAGCGTCCACCATGGCCTGCGGCACGCCGTCATGGGCAAGCAGGTTGCCGCCGCAGGCGACGTTGTCCGCCCGCGCCTGCGACCAGATGCCGAGGGCTTTCGGGCCGGAATGGATGGCGCTGAGACCGCTCGCATCGACGGCGAGCACCTGCCGGTAGTCGATATGCGAGCCCGTGCGCTTGAGGATGGCGATCGTCTCGGCGGCCGAAGCGCCGCGCGCCATCAACTCGAGCCCGCGCGTGCCCAGCGTCGGGTCGGTGACGTTCTGGCTGGCGACCGCGCCGACGCCGGCCTGCGCATAGGCGCAGCGCGCCGCAACCGCCGGCGAGGAGGACGAGACGGCGACGCCGAACATGCCGGTCTTGGCGCAGCGCGCGACGATGGAGAAGGTCATGGCGCTCAGTCCGGAATGACGGCGGTGCCGTCGATCTCGACCAGCCAGTTCGGGCGGGCCAGCGCCGAGACCACCAGCCCGGTCGAAACCGGATGCACGCCTTTGATGTATTCGCCCATGGTGCGGTAGACCGCCTCGCGGTGGCGCACGTCGGTGATGTAGACCACCACCTTGACCAGATGCTCCATGCCGCCGCCGCACTCCTCGAGCAGTTGCCGGATGTTCTGCATGACCTTGTGGGTCTGCTCGACCGGGTCGTGGCTGCCGATGTCCCTGGCCGTGTCGAGGTCCTGCGGGCACTGGCCCCTGAGATAGACCGTCCTGCCGCCGCGGGTGACGACCGCCTGGCACAGGTCGTTGTCGAGCTTCTGCTCGGGATAGGTGTCCTTGGTGTTGAACTTGCGGATTCGGGTATGCGCCATCGTGTTCTCCCTGAAAATCTGGCCTTCGCTACGGCCGCTCGGCCGCATGGCGGCAAGCTTCGTGATATTCCCGGTATTTGCGCCGCGTCGCGATGCGGTCCGCTACATGCTTGGCGTCGTGCCAGACGCCCCAGATGAAGCTGGAGCCCCGGCGGGCCTGCCACGGCAGGCCGAGGAAATAGATGCCGGGCTCGGCGGAGACGCCGCGCTGGTGCTTTGGCCGCCCCTTGTCGTCGAAGGCATCGACCTTCAGCCAGCCATAGTCGAGCCCATAGCCCGTCGCCCAGATGACGGAGGTGACGCCGGTCCCGGCCAGATCGAGCTCCAGCACCGGATTGGTCATGCAGGATGGGTCCGCCTCGATGCGGCGGGCGTCCGGCTCTTCCGGCAGGTCGAGGCCGTTGGCCGCGATATAGGCGTCGGCCTCGTCCAGCAGCGCCATCAAATTGGCATCGCCGCGCGCGATGTTCTCGTTAAGGTCGGGAGCGAATGTCAGCACGCCGTCCCGATAGGCCTGCGTGCGGCCGACCAGGATCATCCCCTGATGAGCAAGGCGGCGGAAGTCGATCGTCTCGCCGCCGCGCGCGCCGCTGACCGCGATGGTGACGTGCTCGGTGCCCGGTCCCGGCGTCTCGGCGTCCCACTTGCCGAGCACGCCCAGCCACCAGCAGAAATCACGGCCTCGATAGGCGCGCGGCGGCCGGTCGTGCGGGCCGACCGACAGGTAGACGCGCCGGCCGGAGCGCAGCAACTCGTCGGCGATCTGGACGCCGGAAGACCCGGCGCCGACGACCAGCACCGCGCCTTCCGGCAATTGCTGTGGATTATAATACGCATTCGAATGTATCTGCATCAGCCCGACGCTTTCGGGCACGACGGACGGCATGATCGGGCGCTGGAACGGACCTGTCGCAGCGACCACGCTGTCGGCCTCGATCACGCCTTCGGAAGTCTCGACCCGGAAACCCGGCCGCCCGACAAGCCGGCGCACTTCCCTGACCTCGACGCCGCAGCGCACGGGGGCGCCAATCATCTCGGCATAGGCGGCGAAATAGTCGGCGACCTCATCCTTGGGCGGAAAACCGTCCGGGCCGGTGACGGGAAACTCCATCCCAGGAAAGCGGTCGTGCCAGGCCGGGCCGTTGGCCACCAGCGAATCCCACCTCCCGGTTCGCCAGCGTTCGGCGATGCGATGGCGCTCGAGCACCAGATGCGGCACCCCGCACAAGCTCAGGTGCTCGCTCATCGCTATCCCTGCCTGGCCAGCCCCTACGACAAGCGTATCCACCCTTTCGACTGACATTCCAGCGCCCTTTCTGGTGACGATACGAGTGTCACCGCTGCTTGCAAAGCCCCGTATGCGATTGCGAAAATTCCTGCGCGCGCCCCGTGCGGAAACTCAGCGTCCTGCACGCGGCGATGTCGGTCGCGCCCGCCTGCGCCATGACGCCCCTCAGTTCTGCCTGGAACATCCTTGCCAGATGGACCGGCCCGCCCGCTCCCAGCGCCGCCGTCGCGGCGAGGAAGGGCCGCCCGGCGAAGACGAAGTCGGCGCCGCAGGCGAGCGCCCGCAGGATATCGAGCCCGGAGTGGATGGAACCGTCCAGCATAACGGAAACCTGGCCGCCGACACGGCGCTTCATATCCTGCACCATGTCGATGGCGGCAGGTGCGGCATCGAACTGGCGGCCGCCATGGTTGGAGATGATGATGCCGTCGATGCCGAGGCCCGCCGCATGCTCCGCATCGTCCGCATGCTGGATGCCCTTCAGCACCAGCGGCCCCGGCCATCTGTCGCGAATGCGCTTGATGAGGTCCCAGGTCATGGCCCCGGCCATATGCCGGTCGACATAGCCGGCGACGTCGCCGGGCCGCGCGCGCCCCTTCACATAGGGAACGAAATTGGCGAAACGCGGCTGTCCGTTGCGAAGCGTGGAAAGCGCCCAGGCCGGCGCCCGCGCCACGTCGTAGACGGTCCTCCAGGTCGGTCGGAACGGCACGGTCAGCCCGTTGCGCAGGTCGCGCAGGCGCTTCTGCCGCGTCGGCGTGTCCAGCGTAAGGACCAGCGCATGCGCGCCCGCCCGCGAACCGCGGTCGACCATGTCCAGCGTCACCCGATAGTCGTCCTGCGGCACCGCGTAGAGCTGCAGCCACACCACGCCCGGCGCGATGCGCGCGATCGTCTCGATATCCGTATTGGCGACCATGGAAAGCACGAACGGAATGCCGGCTTTTTGCGCGGCCGCCGCCATGGCGTCGTCGGCATTGGGCCAGACCAGCCCCGCCAGTCCCATGGGGGAGATGCCGAGCGGCATCGCATAGTCGCGCCCGAACAGCGAGGCGGCCGACGACACGGCCGCGACATCGATCCCGTAGCGCGGGACGATCTCGATCGCGTCCAGCGCCTGCCGGTTGCGGTCGATGCACAATTCGTCGCCGACGCCGCCTTCGAGATAGTCGAAGGCGAAGCGCGGGCTGCGCCGCTTCGCCCGCTCCATCAGCGACCGGAAGCCCGGATACCGCCTGAGCAGCGCGGCCTCGGCACCGCTGGAGGCGCCTGCGCCCCAGCCCGTGCCGCCCTGCTCCTGTTTAGGACCGCTCATGCCGACCTTCCCGACCGGCTCACGCCGGCATCGCGTGATGGATGCAGAAGTTCTTGATCTGCTGGTAGGCCGCCAGCGCCTCCAGTCCCTTCTCGCGCCCATAGCCCGACAGCTTGTAGCCGCCGAACGGGAACTCCACGTCGAGGCCGACGCCGAAGGAATTGACCCAGACCTGCCCGACACGCAGCTTTTCGCCGACGCTCAGCGCCGCGCTGATATTGCTGGTGTGGACGCCCGCAACGAGGCCGAAGGGCGAATCATTGGCCAGCCGCACGGCCTCCTCCGCCGTATCGAAGGGAATGATGGTCAGCACCGGGCCGAAGATTTCCTCGCGGGCGATGCGGGTATCGTTGCCGGCGCCCACAACCAGCGCCGGACGCACGAATGCGCCGCCGGCCAGGGAAGCGTCCTTCGGCGTCTCGGCGCCGAGCAGAAGATCGCCATCCTGCCGCGCGACGTCGAAATAGCGCTCGACATCCTGCTTGTGCCTGGTGCTGATCAGCGGCCCCATGTCCGGATCGTCCACGCCGGCGCCGAGCGTCATGCCGCTGATGCGCGAATGCAGCCGCGACACGACCTCGTCATGCACCGAGCGCTGCACGAACAGGCGCGTGCCGGCATTGCAGACCTGGCCGCAATGGGTCAGGAACCCGCCCGCCACGATCGGCAGCGCCTTGTCCATGTCGGCATCGGCAAACAGGATCTGCGCCGACTTGCCGCCCAGTTCCATGTTGCAGGGAATGGCATGCGAGGCGGCGGCGACGAGCACCCGCTCGCCCGTTTCCACCGAGCCGGTGAAGGTGATCTGGTCGACGCCCCTGTGGCGGGCGAGCAGGTCGCCGACCACGGAACCACGGCCGTTGACCAGGTTGACGAGGCCGTCGGGCAGCCCGGCTTCCTGGCAGATCTTCACGAACTCGTAGGCGGTGACCGGCGTTTCCGCCGACGGCTTGATGATGATCGAGCAGCCTGCGGCGAGCGCCGGCGCCACGCCGCGCGCGATGAGCTGGAGCGGATAGTTCCACGGAATGATGTGCAGGCTGACGCCGATCGGCTCCTTGACCGTCCAGTCGGACCAGTCCGGCCCGAGCGGAATGGAGTTGCCCTGCAGCTTGTCGGCGGCGCCGCCGTAGAACTCGAAGAAGCGGGCCGAGCAGTCGACTTCCCAATAGGCGTCGCGCAGCGGCTTGCCGCTGTCGGTGCTTTCCATGCGCGCGATGGCGTCGCGGCGCTCGAGCAGCAGGGTCGCGATGCGCTGCATGACGCGCCCGCGTTCGAACGGACGCATGCGGCGCCACGGGCCGTTGTCGAACGCCTCGCGCGCGGCGGCAACGGCGGCTTCGACCTCGGCGGCGCCGGCCCGGGCGAACTCGGCGATGACTGCGCCCGTCGACGGATCGACGCTCTGCCCCACGCCGTCGGAGCCCTCGTTCAGGACCTTGTTGCCGTAGACGAGCGGAATGAAATGAGGATGAGCGGTCATGTCTTTTCCCTTTCCGGTAGCTGGCACGCGCCAACATCACGATTGCGCAATATGTCACTGTGGTGTATACAATCAACTAATATTTGTCGACATCATTTGACAGTATGTCGGCAGAATGTTAGGCGTCGAACACACAGATGGTCATCAACTGGGGGAGTCCATGGACCTCGGACTGAAGGGAAAATGCGCTCTGGTGACGGCCGCGTCACGTGGGCTTGGTCGCGCTTCCGCGCTTGCGCTGGCTGCCGAAGGCGCCAAGGTGGCGGTCGCCGGCCGCAGCGTCGCCGCGCTGGAAGAACTGGTGCAGGAACTACGTTCCGTCGGCGCGCCGGATGCCATGGCCGTCGAGATGGACCTCGCCAGGCACGATACGTTGCGCCCTTCCGTCGACGCCGTGGCCGAACGGCTGGGCGGGCTCGATATCTTCCTCGGCAATACCGGCGGCCCGGCCTCCGGCCCCTTCCTCGACGTCTCGCGCGAAGCCTGGGAAGCCGGCATCAACGAGATCCTGCTGCCGCTGGTCGATCTTTCCCGCGCCGTGCTGCCGCACATGCGGGCCGCGGGCGGCGGGCGCATCATGTATGTCACTACCGTCGGCGTGAAGATGGTGCAGCCCAACATGGTGCTATCGGATTCGCTGCGGCTCGCCATCGTCGGCCTCGCCAAGTCGCTGTCGATCGAGTTCGCGCATGAAAACATCATGGTGAACTGCCTGTGCCCCGGCCCGTTCGCCACCGACCGCATGGAAGACCTGATCGTCGCCAGCATGGAACGCGACGGGCTCTCGCGCTCGGACGCCGAGGCGGTGTGGCTCGACGAGGTTCCGGCGCGCAAGTTCGGCGATCCGCGCGATTTCGGAGCCATCGTGGCAACGCTGGCCTCCGATCGCGGCGGCTTCATCACAGGTACGGCCATCTCGCTCGATGGCGGCAAGTCGCGCGCTTACTGAGCGCCGGAAAATTCCAGCGGAGATTGAAATGACAGTTCAGATGGATGGTGGCGCCTCGATCGTCGCGTGGCTCAAGGCGGCTGGAGTGGAAAACGTCTTTTCCGTCTCCGGCGGACCGATCAACTCGATCTACCGGGCCTGCACGAAACAGGGCCTGCCCCTCATCCACGCCCGCCACGAAGCCGCAGCCTGCTTCATGGCCGAATCCGCTTCCCGTGTCACCGGCAAGGCGGGTGCCGCGGTGGTGACGCTCGGACCCGGCGTCACCAACGCGGTCACCCCCTCGCTGGTGGCGACCATGGCCGGAACGCCGATGATCATCATCGGCGCCCATTCGGGCACGCGCACCTTCGAGAAGGGCGCGGGCATGTCCTACGAGGTCCTGCCGCTGATGCAGGGCGTGACCAAATGGGCCGCGCGCTGCATCGACGCCAACCGGCTCACCGAATATCTCGACATGGCCTGGCGCAAGATGTGGGCGGGCCGCCCCGGCCCCGTCTTCCTCGAAGTGCCGACCGACATCCTGTCCAGCGCGGTCGACAACGCCTCGGCCGTTGCCTCGCTGCCGGCCCCGCCCGCCCCGGCCCGACCCGGTGTTTCCGCCGCCGACGGCGAAGCCCTGCGCGCGCTGTGCAAGACGGCCAAACGGCCCCTGCTGCTGCTCGGCGACGAGACGTTCTGGGACCGCTCCAGCCGCATCCAGGAAGCCGTTGACAAGCACGGCCTGCCTTTCTCGACGCTGCGCCTGGCGCGCGGCATCATCGACGAGACGCAGGAGCGTTTCGCCGGCCCCGGCTACACCGCCTGCAACGCGACCCTGCGCCGGGCGCTGGCCGAAGCCGACTGCATCTTCCTGGTCGGCCACCATTTCGAGTTCGACCTGGAATTCGGCGAGACGCTCGGCCCCGACACCAGGGTCGTCCAGGTCGCTTGCGATACCGAACTGCTGCACCGCAATCACCGCGCCGACCTCGCCGTCGCGGCCGGGCCGTCGGCTTTCTTCGAGGTTCTCGCAGAAGCGCCGGCGATGCAGCCGGACAGCGCCTGGGTCTCCTCCGTCCTCGCCGACTGGGCGACGGAATGGAACGCCCAGCGCGGGGATGGCGACAATTCCGGCATCCACCCGATCGTCGCGGTCGACGCGGTCACCGATGCTGCGCCCGGCAACACGATCTTCGTCTCCTCCCACGGCAATGTCGACTTCTGGGCAGACGCAAGGCTGAAATTCACCGCCCCCGGCCGCTACCTGCGCGCCGGCCAGTCCGGATCGCTGGGCGCGGAAGTCCCTTACGGCGCGGGCGCGAGCTTCGCCGATCCGCAGGCGCCGGTAATCGTCTTCGTAGGCGACGGCGGCGTCGGCTTCCACGTCTCGGAACTCGATACCGCCGAGCGCTATGGCCGCGCCTTCATCATCGTCGTGCTCGACGACCAGAAGTGGGGCGCCATCTCGCTGCCCCAGCAGCAGAGCTTTGGCGAAACCTACCAGATGGACCTGCCGCGGCGCGACTGGACCAAGGTCGCCGAGGGGCTCGGCGGCAACGGCTATCTGTGCCGCGACCCGCAGTCGATCGGCGATGCGATCAAGGCGGCGATCACCGCCGGCAAGCCGGCCATCGTGCAGGTGCCGGTGCGCAGCGTCATCAGCCCCTACATGGCCTACATCTCCTGAAATCGAGACAACGAGGACGACCCGATGAAGATCTGGAAGAACGGCGCTGCCGCCGGAATCACCCCTCCCAATCACTTTGGCGGCCTGACCGTGCTCGACGTCGTTCCGTTCGCCGGCAGCAATTTCTCCGTGCAGGTCTCGAGGGCGCCGAAAGGCGGCGGCGGCGAACTGCACCATCACGACGACTGGTCGCAGGTTTTCTACATGATCAGCGGGGAAATGACTTTCGACACCGGAAAGGAGCGATTTAAGCTGTCGGCGGGCCAGGCGGTGCTTTTCGAGCCGCGCGACCCGCACTATACGATCAACGAGGGTGATGAAGAGAGCGTCTATCTCGTCATCACCGTGAAGCAGTAGAACGGGGCGTGCCCGAAGCTCGAACAGCCACATCGGCGGCAAGCCGATGGTTGATCGAAGCTTTCAAAGTCCCGCCCGTGAAAACCGGAGTGTCGTCGTGGAAGCCATCGCGGAAGAAAAGGAAACCAGGCTCTCGTCCGACAGCCTGA
>Ga0182735_1000320_pt1 | contig 42579 bp, 35 predicted proteins | sample eDN5th30CKraftMG_FD_128524 | JGI IMG/M metagenome (GOLD analysis project Ga0182735, IMG submission 128524) | Enriched Miracle-Growth compost microbial communities from Emeryville, California, USA - eDNA 5th pass 30_C Kraft MG (version 2) (version 2) ...
AAGCGGCCTCGCTGGCCGGCGCGCTCGGGCTCGGCAAGCTCATCGCCGTCTATGACGACAACAACATCTCCATCGACGGCGAAGTCGGCGCCTGGTTCGCCGACGACACCGCCGCGCGTTTCCTCGCGCTCGGCTGGAACGTCATCGCGGGCGTCGACGGCCACGACAGCGATGCCATCGCCAGGGCGTTCGCCGAGGCCCGGCAGCCCGGCGACAAGCCGACCATGATCTGCTGCAAGACGATCATCGGCTTCGGTTCCCCCAACAAGCAGGGCAAGGAAGAAGCGCACGGCGCCCCGCTCGGCGTGGAGGAAGTAGAGGCTACGCGGAAGAATCTCGGCTGGCCGCACCCCGCCTTCTTCGTGCCGGCCGATATCATGCAGGCGTGGGACGGCCGCGCGCGCGGCGCCGCCGCCGAGGCCGAATGGAACCGATTGTTTGCCGGCTATGCCGAGACGCACCCCGCGCTGGCAGCCGAGTTCCGACGCCGCCTGGCAGGCGAGTTGCCGCAGGGTTTCGACGCGGTGATCGCCGGGGAAGCCGACCGGATTCTTTCCGCCGGCGCGGTGAAGCAGCCGGTACGCAAGGGATCGAGTCGGGTCGCCGGCAAGCTGGTCGAGGCGCTGCCGGAAATCATCGGCGGATCGGCCGACGTGTCGCTGTCCACCCTTGCCTGGACTTCCGCCTCGCGCTCGATCGACAAGGCCGATTTCAGCGGCAATTTCGTCCATTACGGCGTGCGCGAGTTCGGCATGTCGGCGATGATGAACGGCATGGCCGCCCATGGCGGGCTCATCCCCTACGGCGCCTGCTACCTGGTGTTCAGCGACTACAGCCGCAACGCCGTGCGCCTGTCCTCGCTGATGAAGCTGCGCAGCGTCTTCCTCTATACGCATGATTCGATCGGCGTCGGCGAGGACGGCCCGACGCACCAGCCCTGCGAGCAGATGCTGGCGCTGCGCGCCATCCCCGGCATGTCGCTGTGGCGGCCGGGCAGCGAACTGGAAGCGCTGTGCGCCTGGGAAGCCGCGCTCAAGCGCAAGGGCCCGACCGTCATCGTCGCCGCCCGCCAGGACGGCGCCGTATTCGCGCACAAGCCCGAACATCTCGCCTGCATCCGCAAGGGGGGCTACGTGCTCAGCCAGTCGTCGGCGGGCAAGCCCGACATCGTGCTGGCGGCGACCGGGACGGAGCTTGGCCAGATCATCGCCGCCGGCGAGAAGCTGGAACAGGCGGGCAAGTCGGTGCGGCTGGTATCGATCCCAAACGGCAATGTTTTTGCTTCTCAGGACAAGGCCTACCAGGAGGAGGTGCTGTCGTTCGGCACCCCCGCCGTCTTTGTCGAAGCCGCCTCGCCGCTCTACTGGTATCAGTTCCTGAAGGGTCCGGGGGCGGTCGTCGGCGTGGAAAGCTTCGGTGAATCCGCGCCGGGGGCGGAAGTCTACCGGCACTTGAACGTCACCGCCGAGCGCGTCGTGGCCGAGGCCGAAAACCTGCTCGGCTGATCCGGCGCCAACCAACGGAACGCAGGCCATGTTTCTCGGTATCGATCTTGGGACGAGTTCGGTCAAGGCAGCGCTGATCGACGAGGCGGGCAAGACCCTTGCCGAGGCAAGCCGGCTTTATCCGGTTCGCTCGCCGCGCCCGGGCTATGCCGAGACAACCGTGGAACGGTGGTGGGAAAGCACCGTTGCGGCGGTGCGCGAATGCACGGCCGGGCGTGGCGATGCCGTCAGGGGCATCGGCTTTTCCGGGCAGGCGCACGGCGTTGTCGTCCTCGACCAGCACGACCGGCCGCTCAGGCCGGCGATCCTGTGGGCGGACCAACGCACGACGGCGCAGGTGAGCGAAGTGCTTGCGCTGCCGGCCGCACTTCGCCTGCCGCTCGCCAATCCGGCCGCCACCGGCATGGCCGGCCTGTCGCTGATGTGGCTGCGCGACAACGAGCCAGCCACCTATGCCGCGACCCGCCGCGCGCTTTCGCCGAAGGACTGGCTGCGCTTCGCCATGACCGGCGAGATCGCGACCGAGCCCAGCGACGCCTCGATGACCCTGCTCTACGATGTCGTTGCCGACCGCTGGTCGACGGAACTGATCGAGGCGCTCAGGCTCGACGCGGCCATGCTGGCGCCGATCATCGATTCCAGCGCCGTCGCCGGCCGGCTGACGCGCGCGGCGGCGCAGGCGTTCGGCCTGCCGTCAGGCATCCCGGTCGCCGCCGGGCTGGCCGACACCGCCGCCTGCCTGCTCGGCATGGGCCAGGTCCGGCCGCGCGCGACGGTCCTGCAGGTGGGCTCGGGCATCCAGACCATGACCGTGGTCGAACGCGTCGAGCCGAAACTCCAGCCCTTCTACAACACCTATCGCGGCGTCGGCGGCAGCCTCTACGTCATGGCCGCCGTGCAAAACGGCGGCACGGTGTTCGAATGGGCGCGCGGCGTGCTGGGGGCGTCGTGGCCGGAGATGTACGAAGGCGCGTTCGAGTCCGGCGAAGGCAATGGCGGCGTCGTGTTCCTGCCTTACGCCACCGGAGAACGGGCACCGCTGCTCGACCCCGACGCCACCGCGTCATGGACCAACATGCGGCTTGGCTGCAGCCGCAACCAGGTCATCCGCTCGGTCTTCGAGGGCGTGGCGCTGGCGGTCCGGGACAGTTGGGACGCGCTGCAGCGGGAAGGGGTCACGGCATCGCACATGCTGCTTACCGGCGGCGGCAGCGCCGATCCACGCTGGCGCCAGCTTCTCGCCGACATCCTTCGCATGCCGCTGATGCCCGCGCTCGACATGGGCAACGCGACGCTGGGCGCGGCCTATCTCGGCGGCCTGGCGGCGGGTCACTGGGCAAACCCCGACGACATCCCGTTCGCGAGCGCCACCGAAGCCACGATCGACCCCCGGCCATTCGACGGGCTCGACGAATACCTGGCGCGCTTTCGCGCCACCTATCGCGGTCTGAAGCAGGCCAACGGCTGAAATCCGGCCGGCGAAACGGCAGACTGCCGGGACATGGATTCAATTTTAGCCGGATCGCTAGAACTTTCGTTAAACCCTGGACGCTATACCCTGAAGCAGCCAGACACGCCCGATGCGGCCTGTCGACTTGATCCGTTCCGGCCTACCGGCTCAGGGAGTTTTGCTGATGACGGCACAGGCCGACAAGTTTTCCAGCGCGAGCGCAAAACCCGTGCCGCTTGCCCGGGCGGGGGCATTCCCCTTCACGGTGGAAACCCACGCCGAGCTGTCGTCCATCGAGGCGCTGTGGCGCCGCTTCGAATCGAACGGCATCTCCACCATCTTCCAGCGCTACGACTGGGTCGACGCCTATGTCCGCCACGTGCTGCCGCACGAGAAGGCACGGCCAGCGATCGTGCTCGGCCGGCTTGACGGCAGGCCGGCCTTCGTCCTGCCGTTCGCCGTCGCGAAAACGGGGCCGGTGCGCGTCGCCTCCTGGATAGGCGGCAAGCACTCCAGCTACAATTTCGGCCTGTGGAGCCCGGAAGCGGCGACAACCATGGCCCGCCTGCCGGTCGATACGATCCGAAAGATGCTCGGCGATGCGCTCGGCGCCGACTGCGCGGTGCTGGCCCGGACGCCGAAGGCGCATCAGGGCGTGCCCCAGCCGCTTGCCGGCCTGCCGTCCAGCCCCTCGCCTACCGAAGGTTATTCGTTCGCGCTCGACGGCGGCTTCGAGGCAGTGCTGAAGCGGACCGACGGCGCGGGACGGCGGCGCCGGGTCCGGACCAAGGAGCGCCGGATGGCCGAAATCGGGCCGATGCATTACGGCAAGGCGCAGGACCTCACGCAGGCACTGGCCGCGCTCGATTTCTTCTTCGAGCAAAAGGCGTTGCGGCTTACCGAGCAGGGCAAGCCCAACAGCTTTTCCGAGCCGGGGGTCAAGGATTTCTACCGCGACCTGCTCGCGCAATCCCAAGCCATGGACGAGCCACTACTGGAAATGACGCATCTGTGCGTCGATGGCAGGCTGCGTGCGGTGCGCGGCGCCGGCATTCATCAGGGCAGGCTGAACGGCTATTTCATGACTTTCGCCCGCGACGATGTCGTTACCCACAGTCCCGGCCATGTGCTCCTGTTCAGGCATATCGAGGAATGCTGCGAACGCGGGCTCAACGCCTACGACCTCGGCGTCGGCTACGAGGAGTACAAGACCCACTGGTGCGACGTCATCCATGAACTGGACGATGTCTACGCCGCCTTCACCCCGCTCGGTTCAGCCATGATCGCCGCGATCCAGGCCGGCAATGCGGTGAAGGCCCACATTCGCCGGCACAAGGCGCTATGGCAGCGCCTGAAGCTGGTGCAGGCCTATCTGTCGCGTCATGGCGCCTCCGAATGAGGGCCGCATCGTGAACCTGGCCACCAAGGTCGCCGAGACGGGCTCGCCGATCCCCTCCGCGCCGGAAAAATCGCTGGCGGGCGTACGCATGCTGTTCGTGGCGCCGGACGACTACCCGGCCTTCCGGGTCGATCTCGTCGAACTGTTTTCCAACCACCTCGTCTCCCGTGGGCTGGAGATCGACTGGAGCCTGCGCCCGGACAGGGATGGACCGGCACGGGTGGACGAGCGCGGTGCCGAGCGGTTCTACGTCGCGCGCCGGCAAATGTCGGAGAGATTCGGCGGGCTGCGTTACCGGATGCGGGAAAACTGGCTGCGGCTGAAACTTGCCTGGCAGGCGGCGCGCGGCCACTACGACCTGATCCAGATCCGCGACCAGCCGCTGTGGGCCATCACCTATGCGCTTGCCGGCAAGGTCTCCGGGACGCCCTGCCTGTTCTGGATGAGCTATCCGGTGCTCGAAGGGCGGCTGCGTGATGCCCTCAAAGGCCTGATCCCCATGAGTTGGCCGTCCCGGTTGCTCCGCATCGTCTATGCCGTCACCGGCAGTTTCCTGTTCTACAGGCTGGCGCTTCCCCTATGCGACCATGCCATCGTCCAGTCGAAGCGGATGCGCGAGCGCGTCGGCTTCCGCGGCATCGCCATGGAAAAGCTGACGCCGATCCCGATGGGGGTCACGACCGAACGCTACAACGCCGCCTCGATCCGCCCGGCCGACGATCCGCGTCTGGCCGGCAAGAAGGCCATGACCTATCTGTGCGCGAACGTGCTCAGCAACCAGACGGACGTTCCGATCGACGCGCTGGCGAACCTGGTTGCCGAAGGATACGACGCCGTCCTGGTTCTGATCGGCGCGGTGTCTCCCCTGGAGCGCGAAAAACACACCGCCCGGTTGGCCGAACTCGGCCTGTCGGAGCGCGTGGTCTTCACCGGGCGGGTGCCGCTGCCCGAAGCGCTCGGCTGGGTAAAACGGGCGGACGTATGCCTTTCCCCTTTCATGATGGACCCGGCCCAGCAGGTCGCGACCCCAACGAAACTGGTCGAGTACCTCGCCATAGGTCGTCCGGTGGTCGCAACCGTGCATTACGACCAGAACGAGGTGATCAGCGAAAGCGGCACCGGCTTCATCACCGCCTTTTCCGGCAAGGCCATGGCCCAAGGGGTGGCGCGGCTGTTCGACGACCCGGAAAAGGCCGAAGCCATGGGCGCCAGAGGCCCGGCATGGGTCAAGGCCCACCGCGACTACGCCAGCCTGGCCGACCAGGTTGAAAAGGTCTATCATGACCTGCTGGGCGGTCGCGCGCGCTAGAGCGGGTCGGATATCGCCAGTGCTGCAATCAAGTCCTGATCGAGCCGATTCTCGTCGTCGCTTCGGCTGATGCCCATGTCAGCGCTGTTGATGTCCCACAGCGCCCAACGAAAGCCGCCGGCCTGCGCCAGATGCGTCACGTCCGACATCCAGCGCCTGCGGTAAAGATCATCGACCCCGGTGAGGTCGCCGAGGCTGCGCGTGGTGCCGAATTCGCCCAGAATGACCCTGTGGCGCGCCACGCCGTTGCGGTCGGCCCATGACTCGACCTCGGCAAAGTCGCTCTGGATGCGTCCCCGGTTCCAGGCATCGGAAAGGAACCCCTTGAGGATGCGCCGGGCATGCTCCCGCTCGGCTGTCTTGCGGGCCTCGTCCAACGCGGCGTCGCCAGCGATGCGCGCTTCTATTCCCGCCTCGATCTCCTGCGCCGAAACGGCGTCGTAGGGATAGGGCAGGCCGACAGCATAGGGCGAGGCCGGCGCGTCTGACGTCCCGAAATCCACGCCCTGATGGGTAAAGGTGATCGGCATGTAGTAATGGAACGAAAACAGCGTGTTGCTGTCGATGAACGGCGACGGGTCAAGGTCGCGCAGGCCGCCAAGGCCGCCGTAGTCGGCCCCAGTCAGCACGAGGAGGAGGTCGCCGGCCGCTCGCCGGGCGGTATCGTGCAGGACCAGTTGCGCCGCGTTCCAGACCATGACCTGCGTGCGGCGGCTGGCGTTGCGCATGACCGGTTCGTTCATGAGTTCCAGCGCCACGTGTCCGGAAGTGACGCCGGAGAGCAGGGTAGCAAGCCGGCCGATCATGGCCGTGTAGCCGGCAAAGAGCGGCCCTTCCAGATCCTCGAGGATCGCCTGGGGCGAATAGGCCGGCACCTGCTCCACCGGATGGCAGTCGACGATGACCGACAGCCCGCGATCATGAAACAGACGGATGTTGTCGACTAGCCTGGTTTCCAGCGCCTCCTTGTCCGCACCCTGCAATTGCATGAACGGGCCGACATCCAGCGTCAGGCGGATGAAATCGAAGCCCGCGCGCGCGAAATCCTCCACCAGTCCGGCGGGAAAGGCATTGCGCGGCATGTCGAACGGGCGCGGCAGGTAGCGCGCGCGATCGTCCTCCCGCAGCGCGCCCCAGTTCATCATCGTGTGGATGGAACCACCGCGATGGAAAAGGCGGCCGGGGTCGGCGGAGGCCCGCGCCCGTGCAGGCAGCGCCGCCAGCGCGGCGGTTGCAGTCGACAGGAATTCACGGCGCGTCAGCGGCATTTTGCAAGCCCAGCCCTTCGGATGCGAAATAAATTCGCGTCGAACATAGGGCGCGTGACGGCCGGCCGCGAGACGGCCGGCCGCGAGACGATCCGCGCAAAGTTTCCCATTAAGGTTAGCATCGGCGCCGGCACGGCAACCGGTGCCCATCGGCTGGAAGTCGTGGCCTCGCATCACGGCTATGCCAGGCGCTTCGGTGTCCTCGAAGCGGCCGCCACCTTGGTTTTCAGCGCTCCACCTCCGTCCAGGAACGGCGAGTTCCAATACTAATCAATCCGCTAACCTGAATTTTACCTGTAGCGGCTAGACCCTTGTCTCAAGGGAGACGCCGGGAGCTATCAATTACCTGGCGCGAAAAAGACAAAGAAAGCGTCAGGTAAGCAATGAAAGTTTCCGTATTCGGGCTGGGCTATGTCGGCACGGTCTGCGCGGCCTGTCTGGCCGAGCGAGGCCATGAGGTGATCGGCTGCGACGTCAGCGAAGCGAAGGTCGACCTCGTCAATGCGGGCCAGAGCCCGATCATCGAAAAGGATATCGGCGAGCTCGTTTCGTCGAACGTGAAGTCGGGCCGGCTGAAGGCCACCGTCTCCACCGACGAGGCGGTGATGGGTTCCGACCTGTCGCTGCTGTGTGTGGGCACGCCCTCGCGCGCCAACGGCTCGCTCGACCTGTCGGCCGTGCAGGCGGTGTCGCGCCAGATCGGCTCCTCGCTGGCCGGCAAGAACAGCTATCATTCGGTCGTCGTCCGCTCCACCGTGCTGCCCGGCACGCTGTCGGACATCGTTGTGCCGTCGCTCCAGGAAACATCGTCCAAGAAGCTGGGCGAAGCCTTCGGCGTCGCCTCCAACCCGGAGTTCATGCGCGAGGGCTCGGCGGTCTCGGACTTCAACAATCCGGCCAAGACGGTGATCGGCACGAAGGACGAGACGACGCGCGAGCGGCTGCTCGAACTCTATCGCGGCCTGCCCGGCCGGCTGATCGTCACCGAGCCGCGGCTCGCCGAGCTGGTGAAGTACACCGACAACACCTGGCATGCGCTGAAGGTGGCTTTCGGCAACGAGATCGGCAACATCTGCAAGGCCGCCGGCGTCGACAGCCACGAACTGATGCAGGTGTTCTTCGCCGACACCAAGCTCAACATCTCCAACGCCTACCTCTTGCCGGGCTTCGCCTTCGGCGGCTCCTGCCTGCCCAAGGACGTGCGCGCCATCAACGCGTATGCCGTGCAGCATGACGTGGAAGCGCCGCTGCTGAAGTCGCTGATGCCGTCCAACAAGCAGCAGATCGAGCGCGCGCTGCAATGGATCCTCGACCACGGCAAGCGCAACGTCGGCTTCCTCGGCTTCTCCTTCAAGGCCGGCACCGACGACCTGCGCGAAAGCCCCTACCTGGAACTGATCGAACGCCTGATCGGCAAGGGATGCGACATCCGCATCTTCGACCAGAACGTCTCGCTGGCGAAGCTGGTCGGCGCCAACAAGGCGTATCTGATGAACGCGATCCCGCACGTCACCCAGTTGATGGTGCCGTCGATCGAGGACGCGGTGGAACATTCGGACGTGGTCGTGACCACCAGCCGCTCGCCCGAATACGAAGCGGTGGTGGAGAAGCTGCGCCCGGACCAGATCCTGCTCGACATGGCCCGGCTGCCGAACACGGATCGGATTGCGGGGACCTATGACGGCATCAACTGGTAAGCGCGTTCTCATCATCGTCGAGAACCTGCCCGTCCCCTTCGACCGCCGCGTGTGGTCGGAGGCGACCACGCTGGTCAAGGCCGGCTACCAGGTCTCGGTGATCTGCCCGAAGGGCAAGGACGCCACCGCCTCCTACGAGGTGATCGACGGCGTCCACATCTACCGCCATCCGCTGCCCACGGACGCGGAAGGGGCCTTCGGCTACGCGCTCGAATACAGCGCGGCGCTGTTCTGGGAATTCCTGCTGTCGCTGAAGGTCGCCTGGCAGCGCGGCTTCGACGCCATCCACGCCTGCAACCCGCCGGACACGATCTTCCTGATCGGCGGCTTCTACCGGCTGTTCGGCAAAAAGTTCCTGTTCGACCACCACGACATCAACCCGGAGCTCTACGAGGCCAAGTTCGGCCGCCGCGACTTCGGCTGGAAGCTGATGGTGTGGCTGGAACGGCTGTCGTTCCGTACCGCCAACATCTCGATCGCCACCAATGAAAGCTACCGCGACATCGCCGTTTCGCGCGGCGGCATGCCGGCGGGCAAGGTGCACATCGTGCGCTCCGGCCCCAATCTCGACCGCGTGCGCGAGGTGGCGCCGGACCCGAAATGGCGCAACGGCCGCCGCTTCGTCGTCGGCTATGTCGGCGTCATCGGCAAGCAGGAAGGCCTCGACCTCTTGCTCGACTCCGTCGACCACCTGGTGAACCAGAGACAGCGCAAGGACATACAGTTCGTCATCTGCGGCGGCGGTTCGGAGCTCGACGCCATCCGCGCCGAGACGGCGGCGCGCGGGCTCGGCGACTATGTCACCTATACCGGCCGCTGCCCGGACGAGACGCTGTTCTCGGTGCTGTCGACCGCCGATGTCTGCGTCAATCCCGACCGGCCGACGGCGATGAACGACAAGTCGACCATGAACAAGATCATGGAATACATGGCGCTCGGCAAGCCGATCGTGCAGTACGACCTGCGCGAGGGCCGGTTCTCGGCGCGCGAAGCCTCGCTCTACGCCGCCTGCACGGACCCGGCCGATTTCGGCGACAAGATCGCCGAACTCATGGACGATCCCGAGCGTCGGGCGGCGATGGGCGCGGCCGGGCGCGAGCGCGTCCGCGACAAGCTCGCCTGGAGCCACGAGGCGCCGAAGCTGCTCAAGGCCTACGAAGCCCTGTTCTCGCCGCCCGGGAAGGCGCGCGAAGCGGCGGTGCCGGCGGCCGAAGCCAGCCCGGCGGCGCACGGGCGGGACTAGGGAAATGTGCGGCCTGTTCGGGTTCCACGCGCGGTCAAGCCTGGCGCTGGCCGGAAAACTGGATGCCGCAACCGACCTGTTGGCGCATCGCGGCCCGGACGGGCGCGGAACCTTCCTTGCCCATGGGCAGGGCGGCAACTGGCAGGTCGGGCTCGGACACCGCCGCCTGTCGATGATCGACCTCGCCGGCAGCCCGCAGCCGATGCGCTCGCACGACGGCCGCTATACGATCGTCTACAACGGCGAAATCTACAACTACCTCGAACTACGGGACGAACTGGCCGCGATGGGCCATCGCTTCGTCACCAATGGCGACACGGAAGTGCTGATCGAGGCTTGGCGTGCCTGGGGCGAGGCCTGCCTGCCGCGGTTCAACGGCATGTTCGCCTTCCTTCTGTGGGACAGCGAGACGGACCGCCTGTTCGCGGCGCGCGACCCGTTCGGCAAGAAACCGCTTTTCGTCGCCAAGGGCGAAGGCTTCCACGCTTTCGCCTCGGAGATCGAGCCGCTGCGCAAATTCCCCGGCATCGACGACCGGCTGGATTATGACTCCCTGCGCGAATTCCTGAGCTACCGCTACGTGCCCGGCCCCGCCACCTTCTTTCGCGGCATCGCCAAGGTGCCACCCGGCACCTTCATGGTCATGGAAGGCGCAAAGGTCCGGACCGGCCGCTACTTCACCACGCCGTTCTCCCGCACCTCGCCCGACATCGACGATTTCGACGAGGCGGTGCGGCTGTTCGGCGACAAGCTCGACGAGGCCGTGCGGCTGAGATTGCGCTCGGACGCGCCGTTCGGCGCCTTTCTTTCCGGCGGGCTCGATTCCTCCACCATCGTGGCGCTGATGAGCCGCCACATGGGCAAGCCGGTCGCCACCTATTCGGTCGGCTTCGACGTCCCCGGCTCCTCGGAACTGCCCTATGCGCGGCAGGTCGCCGAGGCCTTCGGTACCGACCACCACGAACTCGCCATCGGCCTGGGGGATTTTACCTCGGTCTGGCAGGAAGCGGTGCTGCGGCGCGGCGCGCCGGTTTCCGAGCCGTCGGACCTGCCGGTGCTGCTGCTTTCGAAAATGGCGCACCGGTCCGTCAAGATGGTGCTGACCGGCGAAGGCGCCGACGAACTTCTGGGCGGCTATCCGAAACACCGCGCCGAGCCGTGGGTGGCACGCTACCAGCGCCTGGTGCCGGGCGGCCTGCACGATCTTCTCGTGGCTCCCGCCGCGCGCGCCCTGCCCTACGCGGCGCGGCGCCTGAAGACGGTAGCCGGCGTCGCCGGCATCCGCGACAGGCAGGCGCGCATGGTCGCGTGGTTCGGCGGCGCCAACAGCGATCAGGCCGCCGCCCTTTATGCCGGCCCGCGACAGGCGCGCGCGCTCGACCCGCTGCCCTTCGCCGCCGACGGAGCCGCCAGCGCGCTGAAGCGGATGCTGCATTTCGACCAGACCTCATGGCTGCCGGACAACCTGCTCGAGCGCGGCGACCGCATGATGATGGCCGGCTCGATCGAGGGCCGTATGCCGTTCATGGATGTCGGCCTCGCGGAACTTGCCGCACGCTTTCCCGACGCCTTCCTCACCGGCGCGCCCAAGGGCAAGCGGGTGCTGCGGGCGCTAGCCGCGAAACTCTTGCCCCGCGACATCATCGAGCGCCGTAAGGTCGGCTTCCGCGTGCCGGTCGAGCAATGGTTTCGCACCGGCCTGTCGGCCGAGCTTCGCGACCTGCTGCAAAGCGGAGACGCCACCGTGCGCCGGGTCTGCAACGGTGCCGAGATCGACCGCCTGCTGGGAGAACACCTGGAAAGCCGGCACAACCATGAAAAGGTGCTGTGGGCGCTGGCCAATCTCGAACAGTTCTTCCGCATCTTCCGCCCCAGCCTCGGCGAAGCGGCGCCCGCCCAAGACCGCGAAGCGGATTACCTGCTCGCCAGCACCTTCTGATAGACCTCTCGCAAGGCGTCTATCATGGCTTCAAGCTGGAAACGTGAAGCGTAAATAGAGCGCGAGGCGGTGCGGAACGCCTCGCGGCGAGCGGCATCGCCGATCAGTTGCGCCAGCGCATGCGCAAGCGCGTCGGGATCGTCCGGCATTACCATCAGCCCGTTCTCGCCGTCATGCAGCACATCGGCTATGGAGCCGACGGGGGTCGAGACCAGCGCCGCACCGGCGCACGCACCCTCCAGCAGGCAAACCGGCAGGCCCTCGCTGCGCGACGGAAGGACGACGATATCGGTCTGCCGGTAGAGCGGCAGGATGGTGTCGCGCACCATCCAACCGGTAAATTCCACTTCGCCGGCGATTCCCAATTCCGTTGCTCGGTCGCGGAATGCGGCAACGTCGCCGGCGCCGGCAAGGACGGCGTGCCACTTCGGCAACTCGGGCGGCAACAGCGCCAGCGATTGCAGCAGGACGCCCGCTCCCTTCGCATCCGTCAGATTGCCGGCAAAGAGCAACCGGACGGGAGCCCCCTTTTCCCGCGCCCGCGGTGCGTCGGGTGCGAAATCCACGACGCCGTTGGCAACGACCTGAAAGCGCTCCGCAGGCATGTCATAGAACCGGGCGACGAAGGTGCGCCAGTACTCGCCCAGCACGACCACCGCGCCGGCACGCTCGAAAACACGGCGCAAAACGGAAACCCAGACTCCGCGGGGCTCGCCTGGCTTGGGAAGAAACGAGCTGTGAAAATGCACGACCGTCTTGACGCCGGCCAGGCCCGCAATGCTCTGCAGGAGCCATTTGCGCCAGGCCGAGGCATTTGTCGTCGTATTGAGATGGACGATATCGTAGCGGCGGCTCGCCAGCAGCCAAACATAATGTGCCAGGGCGAAGGGGAAATAAAATATCCAACCGGCCCTCGAGGCGCCGCCACGCGAGTCCATGAACACCATCTCGAGGCCCGTGTCCGGGCCCGAGCGCAGTTGCTCGTCGACATGCGCAAACAACGTCTCGATGCCGCCGCGCCCGGTTATGCCGCGCGGTACGACGCACAGAACGCGAATCGGCCTGGGCGACATCATCCGGCCCGGCGCAGCCCGCCGCGCAACATCGGCGCAATGCAATCGACGGTTTCGAGGTGCTCGCTGCTGTTGAGCGTGTGTATCTTCGGATAGGTCGAGCGGATCGGCGACAGGATCGGCACCGGCTCGGTCAGGCGTACTTTCGTTTCATTCAACTCGATCAGATCGGCCAGGCCGAGCGCGCCGCCATATTCGAGCGTGCCGTCCTGCACAGGCAGGACGAGGCGGTCGCCGACGCGCGCAAATCGGCCGCCCGGCCGGGCCGCCGCGCGGTCGATGCGCACCGGGTTGGCCTGGTGCGGCGTCCACGGCCCTTCCAGCGCCGGCGCATGGTAGACGACCAGCATGTCCGAGGCGCTGCCATACCCGTCACGCTCGGTGGCGAACAGCCACAGGCGCCCGTCATGCTCCAGCAGGGTCGAATCGAAAAGCTGGCGACCGGGAACGAGGACGGAGTGCCTCACCCAGCGATCCGGGAAAGACTCGGCCCGGTAAAGCACGAGGTTTCCGCCCGCACCGCCTTCCGGCAGCATCCATATCTGCCCGCCATGGGCGAACACCTGCGGATAGGACAGGTGATACGGCTCTTCCAGTATCACGCGCGGCACGGTCGGTGCGCCGTCGCGAAAGACCTCCGCCACCGAAAGCACACCCTTGCCGCCGCCATGGCGGAATTCCTCGACGAAGATGAAATAGCGGCCGTTCCACTCGAACGGAAACGGGTCGGCGTAGAAGCGGTCGCCGTCGTCCGGCAGGGTCAGCCAGGGCTCGCCTGCCATCAACCCGGTATCTGCCACCCGCCGGCCCTTGTGAAAACGGTATTGGACGTTCCAGCGGTGCAGCTTGAAGGCAAGCCGCCGCGCCGCGCCGCCAATCTGGCGCGGCACGGTCGACAGCATATAGGTCCCGACCATCTGGCCGGAGGTGGGAGTTTTGGGCGGCGCAGCCGTTCCGGCCGGCCTCGCATCCATAGCGCCGCCATCGAGATAACGGTGCGTCTCGATCACCAGCAGCGTCAGCACGCGCGCCAGAACGTCGTCGAGGCCGCGGGCGACCGACAGCCGGCTGTCGGCCATCGGCGACGCCTCGGCAACGGGCCTGCCGCCGTCCAGCACGACGGCGATGTCAGGCAGGCGGCCAAGCATCAGCAGGCGGGCGGCCTCGGCAAGCGACGGGCTGCCGGCAAAGCGCGGGGCGAGCGCCGGCGAGGCGACGGGACGGCCGCTCCCGGTCAGGTCCACGCGCAACGCGGCGCCGGACCGGGCCAGCGACAGAAGCGGTTGCGGCACGGCGTCGAGCAGGCTGTCCAGGCGGATACGTAGCGCCGCGCGCTCGAAATGCAGGATGTTGTCCAGCGTCCGCGCGATCCCCGGCGCATCGGTCCCCACCAGCGCGACATCATGGCCTTTCCCGGCAAGCCGCTCCGCCACCAGGAGATGCATGCGCCGAACGTCGCCGGCCGGCACCAGGATATCGATCACGCTCACGGGCTTTCCGCTTTTCGGTTGGCTTCGGGCTGTAGCAAAAGCCATAGACGGCAGATGCTAAGTTTCGGTTATGCAGCCGTGGGCCCGCCTGGCCACCGCTTCGTCGGCGGCTCAAGCTGATCCGCATCAAGCCCGGAATCGCGACCCGATCCTGGAAAGCAGGGCGTTGTCGACCCTGGCGGCCTCCTCTTGCGGGACCCTGGCGACCAGCGACAGGATCAGCACCGCCGGAATGGTCAGCATCGAACTCTTGGCGCTGATGCCGGTGGTGGTCGAAATCACCAGAAAGACGAAGACGAGCGGCAGGATTCCCGCCCGCCCGGCCGCGCGCAGCACGTCGCCAAACCAGGCGGCGACGCCGCACCACAAAACGACCGACATGACGACACCGTAGCGCAGCAGGTGGCCGGCCCAGGAGTTCTCGATGCCTTCGCTCAAGCCGTTCAGGCGTACATTGGTATCGAGTACGACGAACGATTGCCCCACGAACAGGTCGTACATATTGAGATTGTCGAAAAGGTCGTACAGCCGGAAGCGGGTCTGGGCGCTGTTGTTGTCATTCAGGAAGCGGCCGATGAAATTGTCGAACAGCCCTTGCTGAAACAGGATCGCGAGCACGACGACGCCAAGCGGGGCGAGCACCAGCAGCGCCAGCAGCTTACGCGTATCGATGGGCTCGCCGCGCAGGAAGCGCAGCACCCGCAACCCGGCCACCGCTGCCGCCGTCACGACGACGATCACGAAGGCGGTGCGCGAACCGATGAACGGCATGGCCGCCATGCAAAGCAGAAGGATCGGCCAACGCCAACGCTCGCCCAATCCGCGCACGTCGTGCACGGTGAGCAGGATGACGGCATAGACGCCGGTGACGAGCCCGCCGATCAGCGGGTGGCCGAGCAGGGCGGTGGCACGGTATTCCCAGGTCTGCTCATGCCCTCCGAGCACGAACGGAAACAGCCGCCATCCCGTCAGCCCTTCGACGATGGACAGCATGCAATTGACGACCATGATGCAGTGAACTAGGCGGGCAACGATCAGGCGCGCCTTGTTGCCAGCGTCCGCAAACAGCATGACGATCAGCGAAGCGGCTATCAGGGTATCGATGAGGAAGGAAGCCGAATAGCCGGGCTTATTGCGGGCGATGAACACCCACATCAGGATACTGGCCACCAACAACAGGGCAGAGCCCAGGCAGCGGCCCAGCAGACCAAGGACGTAGACGACCGGGTTCGGGTTGCCGATGACCGCCAGCCCCAGGGCGACCGCCAGAAGATAGGTGGCCGGATGGATCTTGGAGATGATCGAGCCGCCAAGAGAATTATAGGGGATGCCGAAGAACTCGAGCGCATAGTCCGACAGAGACATGAGCGCGACCACGGCAAGAACGAGCAGCAGATCGACCACGCCACGCCACGGATAGCGCAAAGCGCGCGGCCCGACGTTGACGGGAGACTGCCCGCCGATGGTCCACCTTGCGGTCATCCCCACTCCGAACCCGAAACGGCAAAGGCGCAAGCTAATGCCGTTAACCTTTCCAATCGATGAAGAGCGCGGCCATCACTTGTCGAGATGTGGTAATCGCGGACTCATACATTGCTGCTAGAAGGGGCGTGAAAGCGGCATTGCCGGCAGGAACACGAAGTCAATGCGATCCCTCAAGTCCTTGATCAGCCAGTCGGCGGACCTGAGGGTCTTCAGTCTCGGGCTGATCTGGTCGGTGCTCGGCACTGTCGCCGTGCGGCTGACGCCGATGATCACCACCATCCTCATCTCGCACTGGTTCGGCATCGCGGCGGTCGGCACGTTCGGAATAACCTACGGCACCATGCTGTCGGCGAGTTTCCTCGCTTCCAGCGGCGTCAATCTCATGGCGACGCGCAACGTGGCCGCCTACGCGGCGAAAGATCCGGTCACCGCCGGACGGCTGGCGGGCATGGCGCTGCTTCTGGCCGGCGGTTGCGCCGTCACTCTCGGCCTGCTGATCTTCCTGTTTTCCGAAGCCATCGCGGTTCGCCTCCTGAGGCAGCCCGAGCTTGCCTTCTACCTCAGGGTGATTTCGCCGATCATCGTCGTCACTGCGCTCAACAATACCCAGATCGCCATCCTGAGCGGACTCCAGCAGTTCAAGACCATTGCCCGGCTCAACACGATCATGGGTTGCCTCATGATCGCCGCCGTGCCTACTGGCCTTTATTTCTACGGACTGACGGGCGCCTTTTCCGGCCTCGGCGCGGCATATCTGACAGGTTGCCTCATCACGGTTCCGGCCACGACCGGCGCGCTGCGGCAAAAAGGTATCCCGCTGGCGTTCCGCGGGGCGCTGTCGCAATGGCCGATGATCACCGGCTTTGCCATTCCGGCCCTTCTGGCGAGCCTGTTGTTCGAGCCGGTGAACTGGATCTGTACGACGATCGTCGTCGGCAACCCCGACGGCCTGCAGCAGGTCGGCCTCTATTTCATCGCCATGCAGCTTGAAACCCTGCTTCTGTTCGCGCCGCAGATCGTGGTGCAAGTGGTCATCCCGATGTTGTCCACCGGCTTCGGCGAAGCCGACCGCCGCCGCGTGCTCAACATACTGGGCATGAGCATCGGCACCAACATCGCCATCGCCATCGGCTTCGTGACGGTGATGATGCTGTTCGGCGACTGGTTCCTCATCCTGTTCAAGCTCGACCCGGCACAGCACTGGCCGATCTTCCTGGTGGTGGTGTTCGCTTCCGCCGTGATCGCGGGCGCCCTGCCTCTCGGCCAGATACCGGTATCCTCCGGCTATATGTGGACCGGCCTTGCTATCACCGGCGGCTGGGCCAGCACGTTCATCATCGGTACCTGGCTGTTGCAGGAGCACGGGGCGCTGGGCCTGGTCATCGCCCGCGCCATCGCCTGGAGCCTGCAAACGCTGGTCTATATCGGCTTTACCCGCTTCGCCATCGGCCGCACATGTCCAACGCTGACGGCCCAGCCGGCATGAACGGGATTTACGATTTGCACGCCGGAAATCGGCTGTCGGCACCTGCGCGCGCCGCATCGCTCCCGGAAATGGCACAGTCCTTGCGGCGCCTCCGTCGATGGCGGCCGGCACGTATCGGGTGAGACATGAAATTCCGTGAAGACATCAACGGCATGCGCGCGCTCGCCGTCGTTCTGGTATTGCTGTTCCATTTTGGGGCGCCCGGATTCGATGCGGGTTTCGTCGGGGTCGACGTGTTCTTCGTCATCTCCGGTTTCCTGATGACCGGCATCATCGTCGCCGGGCTGGAGCAGCATCGCTTCTCGATCCTCGGCTTCTACCGGGCCCGCATCGCGCGGCTCTATCCCGCCCTTCTCGCGGTGGTCGCGGCGACGCTTGCTTTCGGCTTCGTCTTCGTCGAACCGGGTGCACTCGAGGGCATCGCGCGCGACGGCCTCGCGGCGCTGCTGTTCGTCTCGAACTTCGTCTTCCTCAAGCAGGCCGGCTATTTCGGCGCGCAGGCCGATACGATGTGGCTGCTGCACACATGGTCGCTTTCGGTGGAATGGCAGTTCTACCTGATCTATCCGATCGTGCTCGCGCTCGCCTTTCCGTTTCTGCCCAGCCGCCTCGGCCGCTTTGCCCTCCTCCTGGCGGGCTTCGTCCTGTCGCTGGCGCTTTCCGCCGTGCTCGGCACCTTTTTCGACAACGATCGCATCATCTCGGCGGATTTCTACATGCTGCCGCCCCGCGCCTGGGAGATGCTCGCCGGCGGACTGGTCGTGCTGTGGCCGTGGCGTGCGCCCGCATGGGCGCCGCGCGCCCGCACGCTGGAGATTGTTGGCATCCTCGCCGTGCTCTCCAGCCTGCTGCTGTTTTCCCGCGAGACCCCGTGGCCGTCCTTCGCCGCGCTGCTGCCGGTCGGCGGAACCATGCTGGTGCTGGCCGCCAACGCGCCGCGCTCGGCGCTGGCTGCCGCGCCGTTCCAGCGGATCGGGGCGTGGTCCTACTCGATCTATCTCTGGCACTGGCCGCTGGTCGCCGCCATCGCCTATTTCGGCGTCACCGGACCACTGGTCGCGCCCCTCGCCTGCGCCGCCTCGCTGCTGGCCGGCTGGGCCTCCTACCGCTTCATCGAGCAGCCCTGCCGCGTCCTGCTGAAGGAAAAGGCAGGCGCACCCCGCCATACGCGTATCGCCTTGATGGCCGGCCTCGGCCTGTCGACGCTGGCGGTGAGCGCGGCGGGCGCGGTCACGATGTTCGATCGGGGCATGCCGCAACGCAACGCGGCCGTGGCGGCCATCTATCAGCAAAGCCTCGACGCCAGCGCCGACTATCGCTTCCCGCTCTCGCGCTGCGGCGGCACCACGACTTTTGGAACCGCGCTGCGGCCATGCGTGCTGGGCACGCCGTCGCAACGCGACGACATTTTGGTGATCGGCGATTCCTTTGCCCAGATGTGGTACCCGCGCATCGCCGAGTCCGAGACCGAACTTGCCGGCCATGCCGTGGTCTTCATCACCAAGGGCGGCTGCCCGCCGATCGCCGAGCTGGAGCGTACGGGCCCTGGTTTCGGCTGTGCCTCGTTCCACCGGATGGAGATGGAACAGGCGTTGAGCGACCGCTACCGTACGGTCATCCTGGCCGGCATGTGGGCTTCCTATTTCGACAAGGCGAACCCCAATTCCGTTCTGTGCGACAGGGCCGGGGCCTGCGGCCTCTCGGCCGGCACCGAAGCCGGCCTTGACGCCGCGATCGACAACCTCGCCCACGACGTCGACACGCTGCACGCACTCGGCAAGACCGTGGTGGTGCTCACGACCAGTCCGTATCCGGCCTACAACGTCCCGGCGGAACTGCGCCGGCGCATCTTCGCCGGCGATACCCCGCCCGCCGACTGGACATTCGATTTCGGCGCGATCGTGGCCCGGTCGCAGCCCATAGACACAGCGCTGAAAACCCTGTCCGCACACGGCGCCAACGTCATCGACCTCGCCAGGCTGCTGTGCCGGGAAATGATCTGTCCGGCGGCGCGCGACGCCGTTCCGCTCTACACCGATGGCTCGCACCTGCGTTCGAACTATGCGGCGGTGGTCGGCGGTTTTCTCGACCCGTTCATCCGCTAAGCGGCGCACGTAAAGCCTAGGCGACCTTGCCGAGTTCGGCTTCCATGCGCGCCTTGACGAGGGACACGGACACCTCGCCGTTGTGGGAAAGGGCTTCCACGACCCGCTTCTCGCTCGGATCGGCGCGCTGGCCGTTGACGACCAGCACCGCGTGCCGCGTCATGTCGGCCGCCACCAGCGCTGGCAGGCTGTGCTCGACATCGAGTTCGCCGACATTGACCACCACGTCGTCATATTCCGCGCAGATCACATCGAGCACGGCCTTGAACATCGTGCGCGATACTTTCTCGACCGCCGGCGGACGGCCGGCTCCCAATATATGCACCTCGTCGTCGGGGCTGATCCGTACCGCGTCATAGGCCGAGCTTTCCCCCAGCGCTATTTCGGCGAGGCCGGGACTGTCTGCCGAAACGTCCTGCGCGAGGTCGAGCATGATTACGCTGCGCCCGCGCGACACCGCACCCGTGGCGAGCTCCAGCGCAGCCTGGCGGGCCGCACCCGCCGGCCCGAGCGTCGTCACCAGCGCAAGGCCGCCGGTTTCGGTATCCGCGCCGGCGCCGGCATCGGCGGTGTGCGCCAGAACAACGGGCGCCGTCTTTCGCCGCGCGGTCAAGAGGCCCTTGGCGAAGTCCTGCAGGATCGCCAGCAAAAGGCCGACGAACAGCCCGAACACCGCACCGGCCGCCAGCATGGGCTTGCGTGGCGGGAACGACGGCAAGGTCGGCGCCGACGCCTCGGCGATGACGCGGGCGGTGTTGGCGGTGATGCTTTCCTGCTGCGCGGTTTCCTTCGCGCGCAACAGAAAAGATTCGTAGACCACCTTGACCGACTGCGCCTCGCGTTCGAGCTGGCGCAGGCGGATCATGTCCTGGTTGGTGGAAAAGGAGGCTTCGGTGGCCTGTTTGAGGTCGGCATTGACCTTGTCCAGCGCGCCTGCGGCGGTTTCGTAGTCGTCCTGGGCTGCCGCCACCAGCCGCTCGCCCTCGGCGCGGATCGCCCGCTCGGCCTGCGTCACCTCTTCCTGGGTGGCGACGATGCGCGGGTGGCGCGGACCCAGCGACTGCTGCAACTCGGCAAGCCGCTGCCTGGCCTCCGCCAGGCGGATGCGCAGCGCGCCTAAAGAGCTGTCGGTGTCGGAGACCGCCGACCCGACGGAGCCGCGCGCCTTCATCGCTTCCTGCATGACCTGCAGGCGGGCCCTTGTTTCGTTGACCCGGGCCGCCGCCTGCGCCTGGCGGTTCGCCAGATCGGTCAGCGTGCGGTCGCCGAGCAACTGCCCTTCCGCCTGCGTGATGTTATGCTCCCGCTTGAAGGTCTCGACCTTTTCCTCCGCGTCGTGCAGTTGCTTCTGCAATTCGGCCAGCTGGCCGTGGATGGCCGAGCTGATGTCGCGGGTGACGTTGGTGGCCGATGCCGCCCGGTCGGCGACATAGGCGGCGACGATGGCGTTGGCCAGCCGCGCCGACTTGGCGGCTTCCTTGGTGGTCACGTCGATTTCCAGCACATAGGTGTTTTCGGCGCGGGCGACCGTCGTTGCCTTGGCGAGTCCCGCCAGCGCCATTTCCGACGCGCCGCGACTGTCCTCGGGTTCGGTCACGAATTCGGGATCGGCGGCAAGGTCGTTGTCCTTGACGACGCGGCCAAGAACCGCTTCGGACTGGATGAGCTCGATCTGGCTGTCGATGAGCGCCATGTCCGCGTTGGTGCCCTGCTGGACCACTTCGTTGTCGACGGTGCGCTGCGGGCGCGGATCGATGAAGATGCGGGCCGTCGCGCTGTAGCGCGGGGAGACCACGGAAAGCGCCACATAGGCCAGCGCCGTGAACACGACCACGCTCGCGAGGATGGTCCAGCGGCGGCGCACGATCGTGTCCATCAGGCCGTGCAGGTCGACCGAGGAATCTATCTGTCGGCCGGCCTCGGTGCCGGAAAGGGTGGCCATGCTGGCAATGCTCCGCAAGGATAAGGCGACAGGCTCCGCCGGATCGTTAACAAACAATGCCCAGACAGCCTTAAGGACGGGTTAACCATCCCGTCCGATCGCAGAAAACTCGCCATGCCAGGGATGAACGAGCGGCCTTCGCGCCCTATTCGGTTTTCCAGCGGCGGTATTGCCTGACAAGGAGCCAGGACAGCAGGACACCGACGACGCCGGCAACCGCCTTTATCAGCATGTCGCCGAGGCGGCCGTGGCGGCCGGGATCGACGAGCTGGAGCAACTCAAGCACGCCGGCCACGCCGACGACGAACACCGCGGCGTGCTGGACCCACCTCGAGAAGCCGAGGCCGACGCTTATACCGAAGAGCAGGTAGGCCGCCGCCCGCTCCATTCCCGGATGTCCCGTTTCCGGCCTGAGGCCGATCGGCGACAGCGTGACGAAGACAATGACGATCAGCAGTACGGCGCTGGCAATGCGGGACAGGGTGGTCATGCGCCGGTCATAGATCACGGCCACCCGCCTTGCAATCGCCCGAGGTTTCGGCAACCGCAAGCTGCGGCGATTTGCCGGCAAAGCCGTATGACTTCAATTGTAACCATCCCGGAAACCAACGATTCACCGCACTGGAACGCACGCCCGTGCCGTTAACGGTGCCGTTGCAATTGCGGGCCTAGGAGTTGCCCTCATAGGTCACAGCACCAAGGCAACACTCAAATGATCGACCAGATTCGCTCGCTGCTCTCGCGCAATGGAACCCTCCCCTTTCCGATCGAAACCCTTTCGGATCAGGACAATCTCTACGACGCGGGGATGACTTCCTTTGCATCCGTCCAGGTCATGCTGGCGATCGAAGACGAATTCGACATCGAATTCCCGGAAGACAAGCTGACGCGGCGAACCTTTGCTTCTCTCGCGAACATCGCCGACGCGGTTTCCGAACTGACAGAGCAGGCGGCGTAAGATCATGAACATGGCCGAAAACATCGGCACCTCGCAGGCGGGCTCCCGCGGCGAGAGCGCCTCGGCGCGCATGGCGCGCGTCGCCGAAATCGCCGCGAAGGCCGCCGAGGCGGTGGACCGCGAGGGGCGGTTCCCGCAGGAAACCGTCGATGCGTTGCGGCTCGAACGCCTGCTCGGCATCGCCGTTCCTGTCGAACTGGGCGGCGAGGGCACGACCACCGCCGAAATCGCCGACCTGATCGTACGGCTGGGCCAGGCCTGCGGCTCCAGCGCCATGATCTACGGCATGCACCAGATCCAGGTTTCGAGCCTGGTCAGCCACGGCGTCGGCAGCGAATGGCACCGTGCCTATATGCGCCGGATAGCCGGCGAGCAGCTGCTCCTGGCATCGGCCACCTCGGAAGCCGGCATCGGCGGTAACCTGCGAAATTCCATCTGCGCGGTCGCGGTCGCCGACGACCGCTTCTCGCTCACCAAGGACGCGACGGTGATCTCCTATGGCGCCCATGCCGACGCCATCCTGGCGACGGCTCGGCGCGCGCCCGACGCGGCCAGCACCGACCAGGTGATGGTGGTGGTGCCGACCGACGACAGCCGCACGCTGGAGCGGAAATCGGTGTGGGACACGCTCGGCATGCGAGGCACCTGCTCCGACGGCTTTCTCCTGAGCGCAAGCGGGGCGGCGGAACAGATCTTCCCGAAGCCGTTTTCCGAGATCGCAGCGCAGTCGATGCTGGCCAGTTCGCACATCTACTGGGCGGCGACCTGGTTCGGCATCGCCGCCGACGCCTTCGCCCGCGCCCAGGCCTTCGTCAAGCAGGCGGCGCGCAAGCAGCCGGGCGTGACGCCGCCGGGCGCGCTGCGGCTGTCGGAAGCCGCCGCCAAGCTGCATGAGATGAAGGGGCATCTGGTCGCCGCCATCCGCCGCTTCGAGGCCGCCGGCAACGACGACGACGACCTCTCCTCGATCGGCTTTGCCGCCGAGATCAACGCGCTCAAGGTCGCCGCGAGCGAGAAGGCGGCCGAGGTCGTGCAGCTGGCGATGCTGATCACCGGCATCCTCGGTTACAAGAACGGCACCCCGTTCAGCGTCGGCCGCCACCTGCGCGACGTCACCTCGGCGGCCGTGATGATTTCCAACGACCGCATTCATGCCAATACCTCGACGCTGCTCCTGATGAGCCGCTTCGACACCAGCCTGGGGGGCTGAAAAATGGACGCCAAGACCTTCTCTTCGAAAGACCTGCTCGACACGCTGTTCGAGAACGGAATCCTGTTCGAATCGGGCGTCGACGGGCTTTATGGCCGCTCGGGCGTCTTCGAGGAAGTGATCGAGCGCTTCGAGCGCCTGGTCACCCGCATCGGCGCGCCCGACAAGGCGACGCGCATCCATTTTCCGCCGGGCATGGGCCGCGCCACGCTGGAAAAGAGCGGCTACATGAAGAGCTTCCCCCAGCTTGCCGGCTGCGTGCATTCCTTCATGGGCGGCGAGCGCGAGCATGCGAACCTGCTCGGCATGATGGCCAGGGGCGAGGACTGGACCGAATTGCAGGAAGCGACCGACATTACGCTGACACCAGCCGCCTGCTATCCGCTTTACCCGACGGTCGCCGCGCGCGGGCCGGTTCCCGCCGACGGGCTCCTGTTCGAGCTGTCGTCCTACTGCTTCCGCCACGAGCCATCGCGCGACCCCGCCCGCATGCAGCTTTTCCGCATGCGCGAGTTCGTGCATATCGGCACGGGCGAGCAGGTGCGCTCGTTCCGCGAAAGCTGGCTGGAGCGCGGCAAGGCGATGATCGAGCAGCTCGGCCTGCCGTGCGAGGTGGACCTTGCCAACGACCCGTTCTTCGGGCGGGGCGGCAAGATGATGGCAAACAACCAGCGCGACCAGGGACTGAAATTCGAGCTGCTGATCCCGGTGACGAGCGCCGAGAAGCCGACGGCCTGCCTCAGCTTCAACTACCATCAGGACCATTTCGGCCAGACCTGGGGCCTCAATTTCGCCGATGGCGAACCGTGCCATTCCGCCTGCGTCGGCTTCGGACTGGAACGCGTGGCGCTGGCGCTGTTCAGCCATCATGGCGCCGATGTGGAGGCGTGGCCGGCAAGCGTGCGCGCCGTCTTGTGGAATGACTGACATGCAGACGGTCATCGCCGGCCTCGATCCGGCCAGCTACCGGCCGCATCGGCTGCACGGTGCGGAGCGTCACTGGCCGCAGAGCAACTGCTATGTCGACCTGCTGATCGAGGTGATGCATGCCTCCGGCCACGACCCGGTGGCCGCACTCGGCTTCACGGTCGGGCAGGACTTCGAGGGCGACCAGTTCACCTTCTTCAAGTTCCCGACCGCCGACCTCAACCGGCTCGCCGGTCTCGACATCCAGGAACTGGCGATCTTCGACCGGCTGGAAACGCACGCGCTGACTCAGATCGAGCGCGGGCGCCTGCCGCTGGTGGAGGTCGATGCCTTCCACCTGCCGGATACCGGGGGCATCAGCTACCGCAGCCATCATTCCAAGACGACCGTCGGCATCAATTCGCTCGACCCGGCGGCCCGGCGCATGACCTATTTCCACAATGACGGCTACTTCACCCTCGAGGGCGAAGACTACGACGGCATTTTCGGCCAGTGGGAAGGCCTGCCCGCCGGCGCGCTGCCGCTGTTTCCCTACGCCGAATTCGTGAAGTTCGACGCCGCGCCGGGGGCCCGCGATGCGGCGGGAACGGCGGCCCGGTTGCTTGCGCGGCATCTGGCGCGGCGGCCGAAGCGCAACCCGCTCGCCGCCTATGCGGCCGCCTTCGGCCGGCATGCCGAGGCGCTCGCGGAGCGCGCGCCGGATTATTTCCACACCTATGCCTTCAGTACGCTGCGGCAGGTCGGTGCCAATTTCGAACTGCTCGCCAGCCATCTCGAATGGCTGGGCGAGAACGGAGCCGATGGGCTTGCGCCTGCAGTCGAAGCGGCCGGCCATATCGCCCAGGGTGCCAAGACCATGCAGTTCAAGCTGGCGCGCGCCATGGCGCGCGGTCGCTTCGACGGGCTGGATGCGATGATCGTTCCGATGGCCGATGCCTATGACGCGGTCATGGGCGTGCTCGATGCGCGCATGGCCACGCTGGCAAAGGCGGCCTGACCATTGCCGCGAGCAGGAACCAGGGCGGTGCAATGACGGCAGCGGTCGAACGGCTGGATGACGGCTGGCAGCTCGCGCTGTCGCCGGCCGGGGCATGGGCCGGGCCGGGCAGCATCGATCCCGCCGCCCACTGGCTGGAGGCATCGTGCCCGGGCACCGCCGCAGCGGCGCTCGAAGCGCATGGGCTGTGGCGGCGCAGCGCGCCCGAACCCCTGCACGACAAGGACATCTGGTATCGTCGCCGGCTCGACGCGACGGGCCCGGTCCGGCTCGTGTTCGAAGGCCTCGCGACCGTCGCCGAAATCTATCTCGACGACCGCCTGATCCTCACCTCCACCTCGATGTTTTCCCCGAGCGAGGCCGCCGTCATCCTCACCGGCGGCGAAATACTGGCCATCGCCTTTCGCAGCCTGGATGCCCATCTCGACACGCTGAAGGGGCCGCGTGCACGCTGGAAGCCGCGCATGATCGACGACCAGCGCCTGCGGCTGGCGCGCACCACGCTGATCGGCCACATGCCCGGCTGGTGCCCCGCCATCGACATGGTCGGCCCATGGCGGCCGGTACTGCTGGCGAAGGACGGCAGCGCGCCGCGCATCGCCGACATCGACATGCGCGCCGATCTCGATGGCACGACCGGCCTCCTCGACGTTGAACTGACCTTGGCAGAACCGCTCGGCGCGGGCGCGGCGTCGATCACCTGCGCCGGGCGGACGGCCCGGCTCGCCAACAACGGCCGCGCGCTGAAGGCGCGCATCGAGATACCCGACGTCGCCGCCTGGTGGCCGCACAGCCACGGGGCGCCGACGCTGCATGCGGTGGCCGCCAGGCTGGGCGAGACGGAGATCGCGCTCGGGCGCGTCGGCTTCCGGCGCATCGAGCTTGATCGCGGGCCGGACGGTCGCGCCTTCCGCCTCACCGTCAACGGCGTGCCGGTGTTCTGCCGCGGATCGGTGTGGACGCCGGCCGACATCGCCAGCCCCGGCGCGGCTTCGGCGGCGGCCGACCTGCACCTTGCCCGCGAGGCGGGTGTCAACATGCTGCGCGTCGCGGGCACCTTCGTCTACGAATCCGCTTCCTTCCATGACCTTTGCGACGAGCTTGGCATCCTCGTCTGGCAGGATCTGATGCTGGCTAATTTCGACTACCCGGCGCGCGACGCCGACTGGTGCGCGGCGCTGGCGGGCGAGGTCGAAGCCCTGCTGCAGCGGCTGCGCCACTCGCCGTCGCTGGCGGTGCTGTGCGGCGGCAGCGAAATCGCCCAGCAGGCGGCGATGATGGGCCTGCCCGTGACCACCGACCCGACGCCGTGGTTCGACGCCATGGTGCGGCCGCTCGCCGAAACCATCCGCCCCGGCCTTGTCCTCGTCGCCTCGTCGCCGCATGGCGGCACCCTGCCGTTCACCGCCGAGGCGGGGCCGGTGCATTACTATGGCGTCGGCGCCTATTGCCGGCCGCTGGAGGATGCGCGCCGCGCCGAGGTGCGCTTCGCCAGCGAATGCCTCGCCTTTGCCAACGTGCCCGACCAGGAAACGCTCGACGCCCACCTGCCGGTGCCGCCCGTCCACGACCCGCGCTGGAAGACCGCCGTCCCGAGGGACGCCGCCGCATCGTGGGATTTCGAGGACGTGCGCGAGCACTATCTGGAAACGATCTTCGGCGTCGATGCGCGCCGGCTGCGCACCGACGACCCCGGCCGCTATCTCGCCTTGTCGCGGGCGGTGACGGCCGAGGTCGTGGAACGCACGATCGACGAATGGCGGCGGCCGGCCTCGCCTACCGCCGGGGCGCTGACGCTGTTCTGGAAGGACCTCGCCATCGGCGCCGGTTGGGGCGCGGTAGATGCGACCGGCCGGCCGAAATCGGTCTGGCACGCGATGAAGCGCGCCTTCCAGCCGTTGCGCCTGATGCTCACCGACGAAGGCGTCAACGGGCTCGACGTACACCTCGTCAACGACGGTCCGCAGCCGGTCGAAGGGTTGCTCGGCCTCACCTGCCTGCGCGACGGCGCGACGCCGGTGGCGGCGGGCAAGCGCGCGGTCGCGGTGCCGGCGCATGGCGCGCTGACGCTGCCGGCCTTCGCGTTGCTCGGCGCCTTCTTCGATATCTCCTATGCCTATCGCTTCGGCCCCGCTGCCCACGAACTCACCGTCGCCCGGTTGGAAGACGGGCAGGGGACCGTGCTCGCCGAGGCCTTCCACGTCCTGCCGGGGGCGATGACGGCGCGACGCAACGTCGGCCTCGCCGCCCATGTGGAAACCACAGGCGATGGCTGGCAGTTGCGGCTTTCCTGCAAGCGGGCGGCCTATTACGTCCATGTCGGCGCATCCGCCTTCCGCGCCGAAGACGACTATTTCCACCTGGTTCCCGGCCGGGAAAGGGCGGTGCGGCTGATCGCGACGACGGCAAAACCCGCCCCCACCGGGATCGTCACCGCGCTCAACGCCGAGCGGACAGTCAGCTTCGATGGCGGGTCGCCGTCGGGAGGCACAGCATGAAGCCGTTCGTCTTCGACAAGACGGTCGGCTGGCTGCACCCGGCGGCCGGCGGGCGCGGCGTAGTGATCGCGGGCGCGCACGGCTTCGAGGATCTGTGCAGCCGCCGCTTCCTGACGCTGATGGCGCGGCAGATGGCGGAAGCCGGCCTGCCGGTCCTGCAATTCGACTATCCCGGCTGCGGCGACGCCCCCGGCGATCATACCGATCCGGGCCGTGTCGCCGCCTGGACCGGCAGCATCGCCGCCGCCATCGACCGGCTGAAGGCGGAAACCGGCATAGACGACGTGCTGGTGATCGGCTTCCGGCTCGGCGCCCTGCTCGCGCCCGCCGCCATTGCCGGCCGAACCGACGTTGCCGGGCTGGCGCTGCTGGCGCCGCCGCTGTCGGGCAAGGCCTATGTGCGCGAGATGACCGGGCTTTCGCGCATGATCGACGCCACCCTGCCGGCCCAGCCCGCCGGCGCGCCGGAGCCGTTCGACGGTCTCGAGGCCGCCGGCTTCCGGCTGAGCGCGGAAACGGTCGCGGAGCTGCGCACGCTCGAATGGCGCGACCGGCTCGCCGCTTTGCCGGCAAATGAATTGCTGGTGATGCCGTCGCAGATCACGCCAGCCCATGCGGAACTCGTGGAACACGCGTCGGCGTCGGGTGTTGCCGTCCGGCTAAAACCGTTCGACGGCTTCAGCCGCCTGATGAGCAACCCGACCGCCAACGACATCCCGCATTCGACGCTCGTCGAGATCGTGGAATGGGCGGCCCAAGCGGGCAAGTCGGGCAAGGCCGAGTCGAGCCCAGTCGCCGCAAAGCCACCTCCCATGCTGGAAGGCGACGGATATGTCGAACAGCCGGTGGTGCTCGGCCCCTCGCCGGAGATCTGCGGGGTCCTGTGCCTGCCCGCCGGCGCTCCGGCACTGACCGAGATCGTCCTCATCCTCAACGCCGGGGCGATCCCGCATGTCGGCTGGGCCCGCGGTGGCGTGGAGATGGCGCGGTCGCTCGCCCGCCGCGGAATAGGCTCGATGCGCGTCGACCTGCCCGGCCTTGGCCAGAGCGAAGCGCCGAAGGAAAAGCGGCTGTTCCTCTACGACGCGCGGGTAGGCGGCGACGTGACCCGCATCCTGGACTGGCTCGAGCAGGCCGGCTTCGCGCAGGTCTGCGCCGCCGGCATCTGCGCCGGCGGCTACCAGTCCTTCCACGCCGCGCGCCACGATGCCCGCATCGCCCATCTGGCGATGGTCAACCCGCTTTGCTTTTCCTGGAACAGTTCCTATGCGCTCGACATGGGACTGTCGAAAATCCGGGACAATGCCCGCGACCCGCTGGTCGGCGAACCCAGGGAAGCGGATGCGCCGGGCGGCAAGCTGAAAACCTCGGTCTCCAGGCTCGGCAAGCGCATCCTGCGGCGCTCCATGGAACTGTCCAAATCCGGGCTGTCGCGCGCCCAGCGCCTGGCCGACGGGTCCGTCGAACGCTGGGTGCAGGATCTCGCCGCAAGCGGCACGCGCGTGCTGGTCGTCACCAGCGAGGGCGATCTCAGCCTCGAGGAGATCGCCCGGCATTTCGGGGCGGACGGAACGCGGCTGAAGCGGATAGACGGCGTGACCACCGCGCTCATCGCCGCCGCCGACCATACGCTGACGCCGGCACGCGCCCGCGCCGAGGTCACCGACCATCTCGTACGGCTGCTTGGGGTAGCCGGCACGAAGCGCGAGAAACCCGCCGTGATTGCCTCCGGCGTCTCCTGACAACGGGCGGACGGTCCGGCCTTCCAAAACGAGAAAGGCCGCGCGGCTCGTGCCGGCGGCCTTTCTCCAGTCGTGATCGCGGGTGCGCTTCTACTTGGTGTAGATCGGCTCCGACGGCACCTCGTAGGCGACGGCCTGCGGTTCGCTGCAGCCGTTGGCGCTGCCGCCCAGGCTGTAGCGCAGGCCGGCGCGGACCTCATGCGTGTTGAAGCCCTTGTCGAAGCCGGGGCCGGCGCCGTTGCGCTCGAACATCCGTCCGCCCTCGATGCGGGTGAAGCGATAGCCGGCGTCCAGCGCGACCCGGTCGGTCAGGCAGTAGGACGCACCCGCCATCAGGGCATAGGCGAAGCGCCAGCTCTTGGAGCCCTTGTGACGCTGCTCGAACCCGTCGATGTCGTTGATCAGGTCGCCCCAGCGCACGTGGGCGCCGCCGATGCCGGCGCCGATATACGGCGTGACGCGGTTCCAGGTGCCGAGGTCGACATAGGCGTTGGCCAGCAGCAGAAGCGCCGACATCTTCGAGCGATCGACGGACTGGCAGGGGACGGTGGGGCTGCCGCAACCGAAGTTGCCGTCATCCGACGTGCTGCCCTTGAACTTGCTCTTCAGCCAGTAGTCGACCGTCAGATCCGTCCGGAAATACCGGTTGATCTGGTAGCCGATGCCGGCGCCGATCGAGAAGGCGCTCCTGAGTTCGGTCGTGTCGAAGCTCTTGCTGCCGCCGACGCCCTGCCAGGCATCCGGATCGCCGCAGTCGGTGGGGCAGGGCTCGGCGCCGTAGGTGATGTAGTTGGTGCCCCGCATCTTCGACTTGTGATAGTCGATGTCGCCGCGGATATACCAGCCGCCATATTCGACGGGCGCCGCTTCGTAGACCGGCGGCGGTTCCACGACGGTAGGCTCAGGCATGTCGGCCGCAAAAGCCGGCGCGGCACAACCGGCCACCATGGCCGCGACAAGCATCTTCCTGACAGAATCGAACATGACCACCCCTATCCCGCAGAACTGCGGGCGCGCATTGCTTACTTCGCGTGCATAATGAAATATAAAATTTAACGGCGGCTTAACGCTGTTGATTAACCAAGAATCGATTCGATCTTATGTATTGGGACACTTCCGACGCCCGCCCGGCGGCCGGCGAGGAAGCCCGTTGACTTTGGCCGCCCGGCCACTAGCTTGGAGCGTGTCGGCCCACTGGTAAGGGATAGGGGCCGGTCGCACATGCCGGCCAACCCAGGCGGAAGGCATGCGCCGTCGAACAGGGCACCCTGTCGATCCCCAAGGAGCTGCCATGCGTGCAATCACCATTCTAACCGCTTTATCCGTCATCGGCCTGATGGCCAGCCAGGCGCAGGCCCAGGATGCCGCCGCCGGCGAGAAGGTCTTCGCCAAGTGCAAGGCCTGCCATGTCGCGGACGAAGACAAGAACAAGGTCGGGCCTTCGCTGCACGGGGTCATCGGCCGCACGGCCGGAACCCATCCCGGCTTCAAGTATTCCCCCGCCATGACCGAAGCCGGCAAGAACGGCCTCGTCTGGAACGAGGAAGAACTCACCAAGTACCTGCACGACCCCCGAGGCATGGTGAAGGGCACCAAGATGGCCTTCGCCGGCCTCAAGGATGACGCCGACATCGCCAACGTCATCGCCTATCTGGAGCAGGAATCCAAGTAAGCCGGAAAGCACCGCCGGCCGGTACGGCCGCCGGTCGACCTTTCCGTCACCCCATGCCCGACCGCCAGGGCGGCCAGGCATGGCCTGCCTGCTTGCAGGCCTTCGCCCGGCACGCGCGGTCGCGCCGTTTCCCACCGGAGGACGCCCGTTGGCGCGAGCGTGCCTTGGTTGACGGTCGGGCCAAGAATGCTTAGCCTTCCACCCGGCTCCCCATTGGCACCTGAGGAAGCTGTAGCGGCGGCGGCCGCCTGCGCGGGACGCGGGCGCTTTCCTTGCGGCGGGCAGGCTCGGCATCGGACGGCAGGGTGCGGATATGAACATGGTCGACCTTATTCTGACGGTCTGTCTGGTTGCCAACCCGGGCGCGTGCCGCGACGAGCACCTCTATTTCGAAAGCAACGGCCAGTTGATGAACTGCATGTTCCTGGCCCCCAGCGAGATCGCGAAATGGTCGCAGCAGCATCCCAAACTGAAGGTCAAGCGCTGGCGATGCGCCTTCCCGGGCCGGCAGCAGGACATCTGACGCCGAAAGGGCGCGGCATGGGCGTTTCCCGCCGGACCCTGCTCGGCCTTGCCTTGGCAGGCGCCGGCGCCGCGATCCTGCCGACGCCCGGCCGGGCGGCGCCGAAAGTGCGCATCGGCATCCTCAAGTTCGGCACGGTAAGCTGGGAGCTCGAGACCATCCGGCGGCATGGTTTCGACACCGCGAACGGCGTCGCCCTCGACATCGTGCCCTTCGCCGGCGAGGACGCCAGCAATGTCGCCTTCCTGGCCGGCGATCTCGATATGATCGTGTCGGACTGGCTGTGGGTCTCGCGCCTGCGCGCCGATGGCGACGACGTGACGCTCCTGCCCTATTCGACCGCCGTCGGCGCGATCATGGTGCGCGAGGGCTCGCCCATTCGCGCGCTCGGCGACCTCGCCGGCAGGAAGCTCGCCGTCGCCGGCGGCCCGCTCGACAAGAACTGGCTGCTGATCCGGGCGATGGCCGAGCGCGATCACGGCCTCGACCTGACCCGGCAGGCCGAGGTCGCCTTCGGCGCGCCGCCTCTGCTGCAGCAGAAGACGATCGAGGGCGAGCTCGACGCGGTGCTGAATTTCTGGCACTTCTGCGCCCGGTTGGAGGCGAACGGCTTTCGCCGGCTGATCGGCGCCGACGACGCCGCGAAGGCGCTCGGCGCTGCCGGCCCCGTATCGGCGCTGGGCTATGTCTTCCGCGAAGGCTGGGCGAGGGACAACCAGCCCGCGCTGGCCGGTTTCATGAAGGCGTCGGCCGCCGCCAAGGCGGTGTTGGCGGAGTCCGACGAAGAATGGCGCACGCTGGCGCCGATCGTGCGCGCCGAAGGCGCGGAACTGGAAAAACTGCGCGACCGCTACCGCCAGGGCATCCCGGCCCGGCCCGTCGCGCAGGATGCCGAGGACGCCGCCCGGCTCTACCGGGTGCTGGCCGGGATCGGCGGCGAAAAGCTGGTCGGCAACGCCCCGGACATGGCGCCCGGAACCTTCTGGCAGGGCAGCGGATGACGCCGCGCGAGCCTGGCCCGACCACCACCACAGCCGCAAGGACCGGCACCGCCGCCAGCACCCTCATGCCGGCGCTCACCGTGGCGGTGTCGCTTCTGGGGCTCGGCCTCGTCTGGTGGGTGACGGCGAACGGCTGGCACAGCCGGGCGCTGCCGACGCCCGCCGCCGTCTGGCAGACCCTGGTTTCGGAGGCCGCGAACGGCGACCTTTTCTACCATCTCGGCGCGACGCTTGCCCGGGTCGTCGCCGCCTATGTCGTCGCCATGAGCATCGGCACGGCCATCGGCGTCTTTCTCGGCGTCTCACGCCGCGCCGACCGATTCTTCAATCCGTGGCTGATCCTGTTCCTTAACATCCCGGCGCTCGTCTTCATCGTGCTCGCCTATATCTGGTTCGGCCTCAACGAGGCGGCCGCCATCGGCGCGGTGGCGATGAACAAGATCCCCAATGTGGTGGTGACGCTGCGCGAAGGCGCCCGCGCCTTCGACCCCGCCTATTCCGACATGGCCTGCGTCTACCGGCTGAGCCGGATGGAACGTATCCGCCACATCCTGTTGCCGCAGTTGCAGCCCTACCTGGCGGCGGCCTCGCGTTCCGGCCTGGCGCTGATCTGGAAGATCGTGCTGGTGGTGGAACTGCTCGGCCGCTCCAACGGCGTCGGCTTCCAGATCAGCCTCTATTTCCAACTTTTCGACGTCGCCGGCATCCTGGCCTATACGCTTGCCTTCGTGGCGGTGATGCTGGCGGTCGAATTTGCGATGGTGCAGCCTGTTGAACGATATGCCACCCGCTGGCGTCGCCGCACCGCTTGAGGTCGGCGTCACCGAAAAGATATTCCTGTCGGCAACCGGCCAGCCGGTCGTCGCGTTGCGCGACCTTTCCTTCAGCATGGCGCAGGGCGAGTTCGCCTGCCTGTTCGGACCCTCGGGCTGCGGCAAGACCACGACGCTGCGCATCCTGCTTGGCCTCGACCGGGATTTTTCCGGCTCCTACCGGCTGCCGGGCGGCGAAGACGCCCGCATCGCCGCCGTGTTCCAGGAGCCGACGCTGCTGCCCTGGCGCACGGTGGAACAGAACGTGCGGCTGGTGCTGCCCAAGGCCCGCCGCGACACCGATCTCGACGGGCTGTTCGAGGCGCTCGGCCTTGCCGGCATGCGCGCGCTCTATCCGGGCGAGCTCTCGCTGGGGCTGGCGCGGCGCGTCGCCCTGGCCCGGGCCTTCGCGGTCGAGCCGACCGTCCTGTTCCTGGACGAGCCGTTCGTGTCGCTCGACGAGCGGACGGCGCAGCGGCTGCGAACACTACTCATGTCGGTGTGGTCGGCACGCCCGACCACGGCGTTGATGGTGACGCACAACCTGCACGAGGCGATGGTGCTGTCGGACCGGATCGTGGTGCTGTCACCGCGCCCGGGACACGTGGCCGGCCTTTTCGACATCAGGCTGCCGCGCGAAAACCGCAGCCCGCAGGTGATCAGCGACCTGATGCGCTCCTTCCATGAGAAATTTCCCGGCCACGGTACGCCATGAAGCCTCGTCCGCCCGCCCGCGCCACGGCGCATCCGACCCGGCGCGGCGTCCTGGCCGGCCTTGGCGCGGCGGCCGTGCTGGCTCCCCTTGCACCGAAGCTGTCGCTGGCGGCCGAGGACAATGCGCTGCCGCTGAAGCAGATCGGCGACGGTGTCTTCGCCTATGAGGGGGCGATCGAGCTCGAGACCCCGGAGAACCAGGGGGCTACGGCCAACCTCGGCGTCGTGGTCGGCGAACAGGCCGTGGCCGTCATCGACAGCGGCGGAAGTCTCGTCGAGGCGCAAAGGCTGATCGCCGCGATCTCCGAGGTGACGGACAAGCCGGTGCGCTATCTGGTCAACACCCACATGCATCCCGACCATGTGTTCGGCAACGCCGCCTTCCGCGACCTCGGGGCGACCGTCGTCGGCCATGCCAACCTGCCGCGCGCGCTGGAGGCGCGTGGAGCCTATTATCTGCAAAGCTTCCGCGAGCAACTGGGGCCAGCCCTGATCAAGGATATCGCGATCGTGCCGCCCACCCTTCTGGTGGAGGACAGCCTGGAGATCGACCTCGGCGACCGCAGGCTCGACCTGAAGGCCTGGCAGGCCGCGCATACCGACAACGACCTCACCGTGCTCGACCCGGCGACGGGCACGCTGTTTGCCGGCGACCTGGTGTTCGTAAAGCACCTGCCGTCGCTGGATGGCTCGCTGCTCGGCTGGATGCGCCAGATGGACGGGCTCGCCGCCCTCCCCGCAAGGCAGGTGGTGCCCGGCCACGGGCCGGTGCCCTCGCCCTGGCCGGAGGCGCTGGCGGCCGAGCGTCGCTATTTCGAGGCGCTGGCGGCCGACCTGCGCAAGGCGATCGCGGCCGGAACGCCGATGGCGGAAGCCGCAGCCGTTGCCGGCAGCGGCGAGGCCGGCAACTGGGCGCTGTTCGACGCCTATAACGGCCGCAACGCCACCGCCGCCTATGCCGAACTGGAGTGGGAATGAAGCCGGCACGCGCCGGCGAATTGTCATCCGCCGCCCGAGCGGCTATCATTGCCCCATGCCGGGCACCACCTTCTTCCATCGGTGGAGGCATCCAATGCGGTTGAACGCTTTCCGGAACGGACCGGCGATCCTGCCGGCCATGGTTTTTTGCGGCGCGCTGGCAATGGCGGCGCTGGCGCCGCAACCCGCCGGCGCGCAACAGACCCCGGCTTCCTCAGACCAGATATGGCAAAGCTTCAAGGGCGATGTCTTCGGCGACAAGGCGTTGGCCGAGGACGACGGCGTCGTCGCCATCGAGGCGCCCAAGCGGGCCGAGGACGCCGCTCTGGTGCCGATCACCGTCAGCATCGACGCGGCGCGGGCGCCGCAAGGCATCAAGGCGCTGACGCTGATCGTCGACGTCAATCCTTCGCCGGTGGCTGCGACCTTCACGATCGGCAAGGATGCCGGCATCACCCGGCTGGCGACGCGGCTGCGCGTCAACGACTATTCCTACCTGCGCGCCATCGCCGAGACGCCGGACGGCAAGCTGCACATGAGCAAGGTCTTCATCAAGGCTTCGGGCGGCTGCTCGGCGCCGGCCGTGAAGAACATGACCGAGGCGATGAAGACGATGGGGCAGATGAAGCTGCGCCAGTTCGCGGCCACCGACACGGGCGGCGCTGAGCCGGAACTGCAGCTCATGATCCGCCACCCCAACAATTCCGGCCTGCAACGCGATCCGCTGACGCAGTACTACATCCCCGCGCATTTCATCGACACGCTGAAGATATCGCAGGGCGAGCGCCTGCTGCTGACCATGGAAGGCGGCATCTCCATTTCGGAAGACCCCAACCTGCGCTTCGACTACACGCCGAAGGGTGCGGGCGTGATCAAGGCCGAGGCGAGCGACACCAAGGGCAAGAATTTCGAGGAATCCTGGCCGCTGGAAACCACCGGCATGTAACCGGGACGGCCTACGCCAAAGCGGAAAGCGCCCCGGTCAGAAGCAGCGGACGTCGGCTTCGGCCTGGGCCTGCTTGAGTTCGGTGCGCGACTGCTTGGCGGGCGTGCTTTCCCGGAACAGCCCCGCGCCCTCGCCCGTCATCAGCGACATGCTCTTGAACGTCGAAGCCCGCTCGTAGCGGTCGTAGGGCAGGATCGAGGCGATGACGTCGATCGAGCAGGAGCAGGCCTCCAGCGCCTGCCGCGTCTGGCCGTTCGCACGCATGCAGCCGAGCACGTAGTCGACCACGGCGACGGTAGGATAGCCGGGCGCGGTGTCGGCGGGACCGGCCGCCGCCGGCGCAAGCATCGCCAGCCCGGCGAGGGCCGAAAGTGCAGCATGTCTGATCATCGGAAATCTCCGTGTCGCTGGAACATGGTGCCGCCATGAATTCGCCGCCGTGCATGTGCCGCCATCGCAGCCGCGGGGTCAAGCATAGACGGATCGGGCCTAGGACTAAAGTACCAGGGCGCCCTCTGCGGCGCGCTTGCGGGCTGCCGCAACCGGCTCGCCCCGCCCATGACTAAATCTTCAAGTCGCCGGGACGCCGCGGATCATGCGCGTGGCCGGCCGCAGGCCCGCAAGACAACGCCGCATGCCGCAACCGAATGTCCCGGAGTATTCAAGATACGCGCAGATACGCTTTTACGCACCAATCCATGGTGGTCATGAAAACGGGCACCCGCAATAATCGTGAATACTATAACGTCTATATAAATTAGCCGTACAATAGTGTATATTGCGCTGCACAATTTTATATATTGCAGTGCAAATCCGGCGGAAACCCGAATTCCATTATTGTGCTTGCCTATCCGTTTTGAATGGCCTAGGCTTTTCTTGTTTCCGGCTTCAATGGGTCCGCTGTTATAGGGAGCAGTGGAAGTCCTTCGAAGGCCAAGCGAGGCGGGTGGTAAAGGTGCCCGCTGCTCGCCTGGCATGGTCGTGACACGCTGCCGGAAATACTTCCCCTCACACCTGGATCGGCGGGGCATGCCCTGGTGGGCTGAACGACGATTTGACTTTGTGACCATCGGGAGGACTCGAATGCGTGTACTATCCAAAACCACCCAAGTCCTGGCAGCCGCCACGATTCTGTCGTTCGGCATGACAGGCCTTACCTTCGCCAACGAGGAACTGGCGAAGATGAGCGAAAACACGAGCGATTGGGTCATGCAGACCGGCGACTACGCGAACCATCGCTATTCGCCGCTTGACCAGATCAACAAGGACAATGTGAAGAACCTGCAGGTCAAGTGGACCTTCTCCACCGGCGTGCTGCGCGGCCATGAAGGCGGCCCGCTGATCATCGGCGACGTGATGTATCTGCACACGCCGTTCCCGAACATCGTCTACGCGCTCGACCTGAAGAACGACGGCAAGATTCTCTGGAAATACGAGCCCAAGCAGGATCCGAACGTCATTCCGATCATGTGCTGCGACACCGTCAACCGCGGCGTCGCCTATGCGCCCAAAAGCGACGACCATCCGGCACTGATCCTGCTCAACCAGGCGGACACCAACGTCGTGGCGATCGATGCCACCACCGGCAAGGAAGTCTGGAAGGTCAAGAACGGCGAGAACACCGACGGCGGCAAGGGTGAATCCGGCACGGCAGCGCCCGTCGTGGTCAAGGACAAGGTCCTGATCGGCATTTCCGGCGCCGAATTCGGCGTGCAGGGCTCGCTCGCGGCCTTCAACCTGAAGGACGGATCGCTGGCCTGGAGGGCCTATTCCACAGGCTCCGACAAGGACATACTGGTCGATCCGGAAAAGACGACGGAACTGGGCAAGCCGGTTGGCGCCGATTCCAGCCTCAAGTCCTGGGAAGGCGAACAGTGGAAGACCGGCGGCGGCACGACGTGGGGATGGTATTCCTACGACCCGAAGCTCAACCTGATCTACTACGGCACCGGCAACCCCTCGACCTGGAATCCGGTCCAGCGGCCCGGCGACAACAAATATGCCATGACCATTTTCGCACGTGACGCCGACACCGGTATGGCCAAATGGCTCTACCAGATGACGCCGCACGACGAATGGGACTATGACGGCATCAACGAGATGATCCTTGTCGACGGCATGGACATCGACGGCAAGAAACGCGACGTTCTGGTTCATTTCGACCGTAACGGCTTTGCCTACACCATGGACCGCGCGACCGGCGAGCTTCTCGTCGCCGAGAAGTACGACCCGGCGGTGAACTGGGCGTCCAAGGTCGACATGGATCCGAAAAGCAAGACCTACGGGCGGCCGCTCGTCGATCCGAAATATTCGCCCCAGAACAACGGCGAGGACACCAACACGGCGGGCATCTGCCCGGCGGCGCTTGGCACCAAGGACCAGCAGCCCGCGGCCTACTCACCCAAGACCGGCTTGTTCTACGTGCCGACCAACCATGTCTGCATGGACTACGAGCCCTACAAGGTGAGCTACACCGCCGGCCAGCCCTATGTCGGTTCCACCGTGTCGATGTATCCCGGCCCCAGTGAAAACGGCGCCATGGGCAACTTCATTGCCTGGGATGCCGCCAAGGGCAAGATCGTCTGGTCCAAGCCCGAGCAGTTCTCGGTCTGGTCCGGCGCATTGGCGACGGCCGGCGACGTGGTCTTCTACGGCACGCTCGAAGGCTACATCAAGGCGGTCGATCTCGACGGCAACGAACTCTACAAGTTCAAGACGCCGTCCGGCATCATCGGCAACGTCACGCCCTTCGAGCGCGACGGCAAGCAGTACATCGCCGTTCTGTCCGGCGTCGGCGGCTGGGCCGGCATCGGCCTCGCCGGCGGCCTGCTCTCGCCCGACAACGCCGCCGCCTGGCATGGCGCGGTGGACCAGGGCCGCGCGCAAGGCGACGAAGCGCAGGTGGTTGGCACGGCGGGCCTTGGCGCCGTGGGCGGCTATGCCGCGCTCGCCGACTACACCACGCTCGGCGGCCAGCTGACCGTCTTCGGCCTCCCTGACTGACCGAACAGGCTTCGGCCTGAAACGTCTCCCGTCGCAAGCTGGCGGCGGGAGACCGAAACAAAGCAGGGGCTCGCGCCTTTTCGGGCCCCTGCCGTTCGCCAAACCGAAACAACACGGCCGCCCGCGCTTGCGTATGCGAGTTGCCGCCATGCCGGCCAGATCGAGGAAAATCACCTGAATGTCGATCCGTGCATTAATCCCGGCCTTCATCCTGAGTCTTTCGGCGCTGAGCGTATGCGCGCCCGCCTTCGCGCAGGATAGCCCCGAGAAAGCGAAGGCCGTCCGGGACGAAGACGGCAAATATTTCGACGCCGACGGTAACCCGACCTACAAGATCGAGAACGGCACGGTCGACTGGTACACCTTCAGCGGCTACCGCCGCTACCATTCCGACTGCCATGTCTGCCACGGGCAGGACGGCACCGGATCGAGCTACGCGCCGGCGCTGGTCAACAGCCTCAAGACCATGGACTACGGCACGTTCCTGTCCATCGTCGCCGAGGGCCGCAAGAATGTCGGCGGCGGCAAGGAAAACGTGATGCCGGCCTTCGGCGACAACAAGAACGTCTATTGCTACATGGACGACATCTATATCTACCTGCGCGCCCGTGCCGACGGCGCCGCTCCGCGCGGCAGGCCGCCGAAGCACGAGGACAAGTCGCAGGCAGCGAAGGATGCCGAAGCCTCCTGCATGGGTAGCTGACGCCATGACGCCGGCCCACCCCACCGCAGCGCAGACAAGGCGCGCCCCGCACGCAGCTTCCGGCCTGATGGCCGGGCTGCTGGCCGCGGCGCTGCTTTTGCCGGTGCAGGCGCTGGCGCAGGGAACCGGGCTCGGCGCGGCCGGCGAGCTGGTGGATCCGGACGTGCTGCGGGTCTGCGCCGATCCCTCCAACATGCCCTTCACCGACAAGAGCGGCGAGGGCTTCGAGAACAAGCTGGCGGAACTGGTGGCGGCGGAGACCGGCCGCAAGTCCGTCGCCTACACCTGGTTCCCCTCCGTGACCGGCTTCGTGCGCAATACGCTCGGTGCGCACCGTTGCGACATCATCATGGGCTATGCCCAGGGCGGCGACGCGGTGCAGAGCACCAACGCCTACTACCGGTCCTCCTACGTGCTGGTCTACCCGAAGGGCAGCGATATCGCAGGGGCGGAAACGATCGAGGATCCGAAGCTCACCGGCAAGCGGATCGGCGTGGTGGAGAGCACGCCGCCGACGGCCGCGATGGCCGCCAACCACCTGATGCGCACGGCCAAGGTCTACCCGCTGGCGGTGGATACCCGCGTCACCGAATCCATGGCCGAGCGCATGCTGCGCGACATGAAGGCCGGCGCCATCGACGCCGCGATCCTGTGGGGGCCGATGGCTGGCTACTATGCCAAGCAGATGAAGGCCGACGTGGTGCTGGTGCCGCTGGTCAAGGAAAAGGCCGGCCAGCGCGTGGCCTACCGCATCACCATGGGCGTGCGACACACGGACCAGGAATGGAAGCGCACGCTGAACAAGGTCATCCGCAAGAAGCAGGCGGAGATCAACAGGATCCTGCTAGACTACAACGTGCCGCTGATTGACGAACATGACAATCCGATCACCCAATAGCGGCTTGGCGCACCGAAAGGAGCGGACGACGGGCGATGAAGACAGGGGCGGCGGCGTTACTGCTTTCGGCGGGACTGCTTGCGGGCGGGTTGCCTGCGATCGGGATCGCGGGCCTGTCGCCGACGCCGGCTTGGGCGGCGCCCGTCGAGGAGCCGTCCGGCTACCGGATGGACAACTACCGCGGGCCGGTGCCGCCGACCCTGCAGGGCGCGCGCGTCGTCACCACGGCCGAACTGGAAGCGTTGTGGCGCAGCGGCGAGGCGGTGCTGCTCGACGTGATGCCGCAGCAGCAGAAGCCGGCCGACTTGCCGGCCGGCACGGTCTGGCGCGACCCGACGCGCAAGGACATTCCCGGCAGCCTGTGGCTGGCCAATGTCGGCTATGGTGCGCTGACGCCGGAAGCCACCGCCTATTTCCGCCAGTCGCTGGAAAAGATTTCGCAGGGCGCGAAGGACAAGCCGCTGGTGTTCTACTGCATGACCGATTGCTGGATGTCGTGGAACGCCGCCAAGCGGGCGATCGAATGGGGATACAGCGCGGTGCTCTGGTATCCGCCGGGTGCGGACGGGTGGGAAAAGGCGAAGCTGCCGCTCGCCGAGAACCGGCCCTATGGGATGGAGAATTGACGGATTTTCTAGTTCGGCAGCGGGACGGCCTGGTTTTTAATGACTTGTTTTCTGGATTTGATGACCAAGTAATACATTTGTCCATTTGAGACGGTGGACGAGCCGTTGCCGATCATCGGTGCCCCGGCAACGGCAGAATGAAGCAATCGCTCCCGCGGGGGCATTGGAAAGGAGAAAGGCAATGAAGAAAAGCTGGAAGAAGCCGGCCATGTGCCAGGTGGCCGCCGGTTTTGAGATTTCCCGGTATCTGCCGGCCGAAATCGCGCCGAAGAAATAGGCTCTTTCCGACGCGTGCCTCCCGCGAGGCACGCGTCACCGATCCTTGAACGTGCTAGCCGGCCTCGTGGCCGGATGAGATTTTGTGCCGAACATTTTCCGGGCAGGTTGTGTTGCGCTTGAAAATCATCGGTTCGGCGGCCGGGGGCGGCTTTCCGCAATGGAACTGCAACTACTGCCTGAGTCGTGCCGCCCGCGCCGGAGCAGACGGCGTGCGGCCGCGAACACAGTCGAGCCTGATCGCATCCGCTGACGGCGACGGCTGGGTGCTGTTCAACGCATCGCCCGATATCCGCCAGCAGATCGCCGTCACGCCCGAACTCCAGCCCCGCGCCAACGGGCCCTTGCGCGCTACGCCGATCCAGGCCGTGGTGCTCACCAATGGCGATGTCGACCATGTCGCCGGCCTGCTCAGCCTGCGCGAGCGGCAGCCCTTCGCCCTTTACGCGGCAACGGACGTTCTCGACGTGCTCGCTCAAAACTCCATTTTCAACGTGCTCGACCCGGCGCTGGTGCCGCGCCGGCCGCTGCCGCTCGGGCAAGCCATTGCCCTGCGAGACGGGGAAGACAACGAAACCGGCCTCGTCGTCGAAGCCTTCGCGGTGCCCGGCAAGGTCGCGCTCTACCTGGAAGACAGCAGCGACCCACAGGCCGATTTCGGCTCCGACGGCGGCGACACGATCGGCCTCCGCATCGCCGAACGA
>Ga0182735_1000321_pt1 | contig 42425 bp, 31 predicted proteins | sample eDN5th30CKraftMG_FD_128524 | JGI IMG/M metagenome (GOLD analysis project Ga0182735, IMG submission 128524) | Enriched Miracle-Growth compost microbial communities from Emeryville, California, USA - eDNA 5th pass 30_C Kraft MG (version 2) (version 2) ...
GCCCGGCGACCACCGGACCGTCGAGAACGAAGGCGCCCGGCGCCGTGGTGGCGCCATTGATCGGATCGACCACCAATATGCCGGCGCCGGTGGTCAGCGAGCCGAGCCCGCCAATATTGGCGATCCGAAGATGCGTCACCCCGGTCGTGGTGCCGCCGCTGATGATCATCCGGTCGGTCGAGGAACTGTCATTGCCGAGGAAGGTGTTGAAGGCGAGCAACCCATCGGCGCCGAGATAATCGCCATTGACGGTCAGCCGCGTGCCCGGCCCGCCATTGGTGAAGATCGAGCCGGCATTGCTGATGCCGCCAACGGTCTGATTGAACCCGTCGAGGTCGAGCGTGGCGCCCGCCGCGACATTGTGGACCGAATTGGGGCTGAACGTATTCGTCGCGCCCGCCCGCAGCGTACCCATATCCACATTTGTGGGGCCGCCATAGCTGTTGGTGCCGCTCAGGATCGTGGTGCCGCTGCCCACCTGGCTGACCGAGCCGGTGCCGGAAATATCGCCGGCAAAAGCCAGCTCGTTGGAACGGTTGAAGACCAGCGCGCCGTCATTGACCACATCCCCGGCAATGCTGCCCGTGGTGCCGCCATCGCCGAGCTGCAATGTACCGTCCGAAATGGTCGTCCCGCCCGAATATGTATTGTCCTCGGTGAAAATGGTCGTGCCCGTGCCGGCCTGGGTCACGGAGCCGAAGCCCCAGATCAGCCCGTCAAACACATAGCTGTCGGAACGGTCGAAGGTCAGGTTGCCGTCATTGGCGACGTCGCCGATGATGCTGCCCGTCGTGCCGCCATCGCCGAGTTGCAGCGTGCCCTCGGTGATGATGGTGCCATCCGCATAGCTGTTGTCGGCCACCAGAACCAGCGTGCCCTCGCCATCCTTGGTGAGCGCGCCTTCACCGGCGACCGCCGTATCGATGGTGAACGTGGTATCGGCAAGCGTCTCGAACGTGCCGCCATCGGCGCCGAGCGTCACGTCGCGCCCAGTGGAGAAACTGTCGGTGGTCCGTAGCGTGCCGCCATCGATGTCGAGCGCGCCGCCGCCGGCGCCGAGATTGTTGTCGGCGCTGATTTCGATCGTGCCATCGGTGATCGACGTGCCGCCGGTATAGCTGTTGGCGCCGCCGAGAACGAGCGTGCCGAGATCCGATTTGACCAGTGTCACATCACCGGCAATGACGGAATCGATCTCCGCCGTGAACGCCGCGCCCAGGTCGGTGCCGTCACCCACACGGATGATCGAACTGCCGGGTATCGTCGGCGTCTCCACGAGGTTGAGCTGGTCGCCTTCGATGACATAGCCGTCGCTGGCGAACTGCATGCCGGCGGCCACGACGTCACCGAGATCGTCGTCTATGGTGACGGTGCCCTCCTCCGCCATGAAGATCGCGAAGGCCGCATCGTCGAAGGCCGCGTTGGGATTGCCGCCCTCATTGGTCCAGCTGCTATTGCCGGCCGAATTCTGCCAGACGCCGTCGCCGCCATTGATGACGCCATTATCCGCCGGTCCGGCAGCGCCGTCCCAATAGTTGAAGACCATGCCGGCGGTATTGATCAGATTGACCTGATTGGCGACGCTGGTTTGCAGCAGGAAATCCGGCGAAGGTATGTCGCCGATCGTCAGCCCGTTATTGGTGAACGTGCCGGCATAGCTGATGACGCGATAAACGCCCGGATCGAACGAGCCGCCTTCCGTCGTTGCGACATTGAGCGTGCCATCGAGCACCAGATCGCCGCCGACCACAGTCAGGTCGTTGAGCGCACCGCCGACGATATCGGCCTGGCCGAAATTATAGGCGAGCGTGGAACTGCTTCCGAGCTCCAGATCGCCATTGATGGTCAGCGTGCCGGGCGCCGTGCCGAGATCGCCGGGCGCAAGGGTCGCGCCATTGGCGATCTCGACGCTGCCGCCGATCACGCCGATGCCGCCGAGCATGGCGCCGCTGGCAACGCTGGTCAGCCCCGTTGCCGCATTCTGATCGCCATTGACATAAAGCGTCCCGCTCAGAACGTCCGTCGGGCCGGAATAGCTGTTGGTCCCCAGCAGCACGGTCTCGCCCGTGCCCTGCTGCACGACATTGCCCGAGCCGGATATCGTGCCGACGACCGGCAGCAGGTCGGCCCGCTCGATGGCGAGCGTGCCGTCATTGAGGATATCGCCGACAATGCTACCGGTACTGCCGCCATCGCCGAGTTGCAGCGTCCCGTCGCTGATCGTCGTACCGCCCGAATAGGTGCTGTTGCCGGTGAGGATGGTCGTGCCGGTGCCCTGCTGCACGAGCGCGCCATTGCCGATGATCCGCCCGGCCAGCGTTACCTCGTTGGAGCGATCGACAACGAGCACGCCATTATCGGTGATGTCGCCGACAATGCTGCCGGTGGTGCCGCCGTCGCCGAGTTGCAGCGTGCCATTGCGGATGGTCGTGCCGCCCGAATAGGTATTGTCCGCAGTCAGCACCGTCGTCCCGCTGCCGATCTGTTCCAGCGCGCCGCTGCCGGAAATCGTGCCCTCGAACGTATAGCTATCGGAGCGGTCGAAGGTCAGTATGCCGTCATCCACCACATCGCCGACAATGGAGCCCGTGGTGCCGCCATTGCCGAGTTGCAACCGGCCGTCGCTGATCGTCGTACCGTCCGCATAGCTGTTGTCGGCCGTGAGGATGGTCGTGCCGGTGCCGATCTGCTCCAGCGCGCCGGTGCCCGAAATCGTGCCTTCGAACGTGTAGCTATCGGAGCGGTCGAAGGTCAGTATGCCGTCATCCACCACGTCACCGACAATGGAACCCGTGGTGCCGCCATTGCCGAGCTGCAACCGGCCGTCGCTGATCGTCGTGCCGCCCGAATAGGTGTTGTCGGCCGTCAGAACCGTGGTGCCGCTGCCCGCCTGTTCGAGGCTACCGCTGCCGGAAACCGTGCCAGCAAAGACATATTCATTGCTGCGGTCGAAGACCAGCGCGCCGTTATTCGTCACATTGCCGATAATGGCGCCAGTCTCGCCGCCATCACCGAGCTGCAGCGTGCCGGCATTGATCGTCGTGCCATTGCTGTAGGTGTTGTTGTCGCTGGTGAGAACCAGCGTGCCTGTGCCTGCTTTGGTCAGAGAGGCGGGAAGCTCGGGATCCTCGATAACACTGCCACCAAGCGTCAGCTGGGTTCCAGCTTCCGTTTCGACGGTCCCGCCACTGGCGCCCCCGGGGGTGCTGCCCAATATGAGCATGCGGTCGCTGGTAAAACTCTCCGTCGTCCGCAGTGTCGAGCCGTTGAGGATAGCCATGCCGGTGCCGGCTGCGCCCAGGTTTTCGTCAGCCGATATCTCCAGCGTGCCCCCGGTAATAAGCGTACCGCCCACATAGCTATTAGCGCCGGCCAGCACCAGCGTGCCGAGATCGTCCTTGACCAGTGCCGCTCCACCGGTCAGCTCCGCGTCGATCGTCGCGGTCATCGCCGCCCCGGCCGAGGTGCCATCGCCGACGCGGATGGTTGTGACCCCGCCCCGGTCAAGGTCCGGCACCAGCGTGATCTCCTGTCCCGTCACCTGATAGCCATCGACGGCGAACTGCATACCGCTTGTCACCACCGAGCCGGAATCCAGCGACACCGTCACCACGCCCGGCGTCGCCGTGAAAATCGCGAACTCTGCATCGGCCCATGTGGCGTTGATCTCTCCATTGGCGTCCGTCCAATTGGACGTTGCCGCCGATCCGGCATGACGCCAGATCCCGTCGCCGCCATCGATGGCGTCATTGTTCTTCGGGCCGACATCGCCATCCCAGTAATTGAGCGCCAGCCCCGCCGCATTGATGAGATTGACCTGGCCTGGAATGGCCGTCTGCACGCTGAAGCCGGTCAGTTCCCGGCTGAAGGTCGAAGAATCCTGCGGTGTTGCCGGGGCGTTGACGATATCGCCGATCGTCAGCCCGTTATTGGTGAGCGTGCCCGTGTAGTTGATGACCCGGTAAACACCGGGGCCGAGATTCTGGCCCTGCTCGGCAATGTTGATGACCCCGTCAAGTACCAGGTCACCATTGACCACCGTCAGGTCGTTGCGCGCACCGCCCGCGACATTGGCCTCGATCATGTTGTAGAGCAGCGTCGACGTCGAATTGAGATTCAGATCGCCATTGATGGTCAGCGTGGCCGGGGTCAGCGGCACGGCGCCGGGGCTCAGCGTCCCGTTATTGGCAATGGTCACATCGCCGCCGATAATCCCGTTGCCCCCGAGCCGCGTACCGCTGGCGACGGTGGTCGGACCCGTTGCCGCGCTCTGGTCGCCATCGATATAGAGCCACCCGGCCGAAATCGTTGTGGGACCGGCATAGCTGTTGTCCCCGGTCAGAATAGTCTGGCCGCTGCCGATCTGACTGACCGAACCGCTGCCCGAAATCTCGCCCGCGAATGTGTAGCTGTTGGACCGGTTGAAGACGAGCGCGCCGTCATTGGCCACATCCCCCCTGATGCTGCCCGTCGTGCCGCCATTGCCCAGTTGCAGCACCCCGTCGGTGATCGTCGTGCCGCCCGTATAGATATTGTTGGCGGTGAGGATGGTCGTGCCGCTGCCGATCTGTTCGACATTGCCGATGCCGGCGATCGTGCCGCTGAAAATATATTCGTTGCTTCGGTTGAAGGCGAGCGTGCCGCTATTGGCGACGCCGCCGGTAATGCTTCCCGTGGTGCCGCCATCGCCGATCTGTACCGTGCCGGCGCCGATCAGCGTGCTCCTGTAGCTGCCGGCACCGGCGATGACGAGCGTGCCGTCGCCGCTCTTGCCGAGCAGGGCGCTGGCACCGGTGATCGGACCGGTCAGCGTCAGCGTCGTATCGTCCACCGTTTCGAAGACACCGCCATTTCCGCCCAGTGCGACCGCACGCCCGCTGGTGATGTCCTCGGTGGTGCGCAGCGTGCCGCTATTCAGGCCGAGCCCCGTTCCGGCCGCGCCGAGATTATTGTCCGCCGAAATCTGCAGCACGCCGCCATCGACGGCCGTACCGCCCTCATATGTATTCTCCCCGCCCAGGATCAACGTGCCGAGGTCGGTCTTTTGCAGCCGCGTGGCGCCGCTGAGAACGGAATCGACGGTGGCCGTGACATCGGCCCCGGCGGAGGTGCCGTCGCCGACGCGGATCACCGCGGTATTGACCGGCGTCAGCTCGGTATCGACAAGGGTAATGCCGTCGCCGCTGACCACATAGCCATCGGTCATGAACTGCATGCCGCTGGCTTCGACAACGCCGAAATCGTCGGTCACCGTCACCGCGCCGGCCTCGGCCGTGAAAATGGCGAATTGCGAATTGGCCCAGTCGGCATTGAGATCGCCATCCGGATCGGTCCAGTTGGCCGTGTCGGTCGGCCCGGTGGTACGCCACAACCCGTCGCCGCCATTGATGACGTCGTCGTTCTTGGGGCCGGCATCGCCGTCCCAGTAATTGAGCGTCATCCCTGCCGCATTGATGAGATTGACCTGTCCGGGGATCGCCGTCTGCACGCTGAAGCCGGTCAAGGGCCGGCTGACGGTGGAGGAATCCTGCGGCGTTGCCGGGGCGTTGACGATATTGCCGATCGTCAGCCCGTTATTGGTGAGCGCACCGGTATAGTTGATGACACGATAGACACCCGGCCCGAGATTCTGGCCCTGTTCGGCTATGTTGATGACGCCGTCGAGTACGAGGTCGCCATTGACCACGGTCAGGTCGTTGAGCGCGCCGCCCGCGACATTGGCCTCGAGCATGTTGTAGAGCAGCGTCGAAGTCGAATTGAGGTTCAGATTGCCATTGACGGTCAGCGTTCCGGGGCTCTGCGGCACGGCGCCGGGGCCGAGCGTGGCATTGTTGGCGATGGTCACATTGCCGCCGACGATCCCGTCGCCGCTCAGCCGCGCCCCGCTTGCGACCGTCGTCGGGCCGGTGGCAAGGCTCTGGTCGCCATCGATATAGAGCCAGCCATTCGAAACCGTGGTGGCGCCCGTATAGCTGTTGTCGGCGGTCAGCGTGGTGATGCCGCTGCCGGTCTGGTTGACCGATCCCGAGCCCGAAATCGTGCCGTTGAAGGTATAATTATTGGAGCGGTTGAATGTCAGCGTGCCGCTATTGGCCACATCGCCGGCGATGCTGCCGGTGGTGCCGCCATTGCCGAGCTGCAGCGTGCCGCCGCTGATCACCGTATTGTCGGCATAGGTGTTGGCCCCGGTCAGGATCAGCGTGCCTGCCCCGGCCTTGGTCAGCGTCCCCGCGCCCGTGATCGCCTGGCTGACCGTGCTGGTCACGCCGGCATTGGTGTTGATGGTGCCGTCATTGGCGGTAATCGATATGGCCCGGCCGGCGGAAAGATTGAAGCTGCTGGTGATCTGCAGCGCCCCGCCGTCGAGCGTCAGCGAGCCATTGGCCGCCCCCAGCCTATTATTGGCGTTGACGGCAACGGTGCCGCCCTGGATCGTGGTGCCGCCCTGATAGGTGTTCACGCCCGATAGCGTCAGCACGCCGCCCTGCGTCTTGGTCACGGCGCCGGTGCCGCTGATAACGCCGGAATAGGTGCCGTCATCCGGCTGGGCGAAGCGCACGAGGCCGTTATCGGTGACGGCCGGCGGCAGGCTCTGTGCCCGCGCTTCCAATATGCCGGCCGGATCGACGACTACCGAGCCGTTGAAATTGGTGTTGTTCCCGGTCAGCACCAGCGTGCCCTGCTCCACCCCGACGGCGAGCGGCGTGCCGCTATTGGTCCCGACCGTACCGGTCAGCGTCCAGGTGCCGCTGCCGGTCTTGGTCAAGGTCTGGAAATTGCTGATATTGCCAGCCAGCGTATCGCTGGTGCCCGCTTCGCCCGCAAGCGTCAGCGTATTGGTGCCGGCGCCGCCATTGAACCCGCCGGTCACCACCGACGAGGGAAACAGCGTCAGCGTATCATTGCCGCCGGCGAAGGACAGGCCGCCATAGACGATCGCGCCGGTGCGGTTGATGAAGTTCACGTCGCCGCCGCGCTGGCTGCCGATGGAATTGTCGGTGACGCTCTGGTCCGAGCCGCTGCCGCGCCGCACGATGCCGTAATTGTCGATCGTGTTGGCTGCGCCGATCACCTGGTCCTCGAACCAGATCGCCGCCGTATTGATGGCCGAGATCGTGCCACGGTTGATGACTGTATTGCCCGAACCGATCAGGTTCACCGCTTCGGCATTGGTGCTGGTGCCGATGGCGCTGAGTGTCGCGCCCGCGCCGACCGTCAGCGTGCCGTTGGAGCGGAATTCTATGGTGTTCTTGCCGGCCCCCCATAATCCGTTCGACCCGCCGCTGGCACCATTGCTGGTGACCGTGGCGCCGTCGCCGATGGTGATGACCGCCCCGTCACGCAGGCTGATCGCACTGGAATTGCCGGCGGTAACCGTGGCCCCGGCATTGACGATGACGGTGCGGTCGTCACTCGCGGCCGTATTGCCGGTGCCGATCGGCGTCGTGCCGAGATTGGTGGTGCCGCTGCATGTCGTGACACTGCCTGCCGTCGGACAGGCGGCAAGGGCCGGCTCGGAAAGAAAGGCGCCTCCCAGCAACAGAGCCGCCAGAATGGGTAATATCGCTCCCAGAGACCTGAACGCACTTTCCATACGCGCCTCTACCCCGAACACCACAGATTACCCGCTAGCTGATTGCGTGGCGGGGGCAGTCAAACGAAGATTATGGTTTGTTGCCGTAAGCTTATGGAGGCGCCGGTCGGCTAGACCGGCAAAGGCGGGAGCAATATGGCGGGGTAGATCAACTGCATCCGCCAACCGAAATCCCAGCCATTGGCGCCGCTGGAGACGTCGATCAAAGCGCGAAAGAGTTGAAAGCGCGCTGAATATCCCGGCCTTGTTCGACACTACAAGTCTCCACTGGCATACCGTCTGGTGCAGGCGTCGTGGGAAATTGTCGGCAGAAATCAGCTAATGAAACAAAAGCATGCAACCATCTGTTGAAGGATTCGTCAACGGCAGAGGGCGTTTAGGCAAGATACAGAAGATCACATCGAGATGATATTCACTTCTTGGCAGAATAGTCGCAAACCGATTTCAAGGAAGATATCTACAGCACCGGAACGGCGGTAGAATGCTGAATCTTCAATACCTTATCGGCGGCCGGTCTGCGAGACCGAACTTGCCGCAACCGCCAGCAGGATCAGGCCGCCGACAAGAACCTGGCGGATATAGCTGTCGACGCTCATCTGCGTGAGCCCATTGTCGAGCACGCCGAGCACCAGGACCCCGATGACGGTGGCAAGAATGCGCGGCTCGCCATGGCGGCTCATCGTCGTGCCGAGAAACACCGCGGCGATGGCGTTGAGCATCAACCCGCTGCCCTGCACCGGATTGGCCGAGGCGACGCGGCTCGCATACATCAGCCCGCCGCCGGCAGCGGCAAGGCCGGTCAGCGCAAAGGCGATGAGGCGCAGGCGCTTCACGGCGATGCCGCTTAAGTGTGCCGCTTCCATATTGCCGCCAATCGCATAGAGCCGGCGGCCGAACGTGGTCTGCTCCATCAGCACCCAGACGATTGCCACCACCAGAATGGCGATGATGGAAAGGTTCGGCAGGCTGACGGCGACGCCGCCCCATTCGCCGAGCGGTAGGCCGCCCCGCGCAAAGCTGCCGAATGCCTCGGGAATGGCGCGGCCCGAAATGGTCTTGCCGGCGCTGGCGACAAAGGCGATCCCCGAAAACATGGTCATGGTGGCGAGCGTGGCGATGAAGGGCAGGATGCCGACAAGGCTGACCATGGCGCCATTGAAGACGCCGCCGAGCAGCCCAACCGCCAGCGCCGCCAGCACGGACACCGAAACCGGCAGCCCCGCCGCCATCATCATCGCCGCGACAATGCCGGCAAGGCTGGCCGTCGAGCCGACGCTGAGATCGAAATCGCCCATAACCATGACGATGGTCATGCCGGCGGCAACGACCATCAGCATGGAGACCTGCTGGCTGATATTCAGCCAGTTGCGCGCCGTCGGAAACGTGCCCGGCAGCATGACCGAAAAGAACAGGACGATGGCGACGAAGCCGATCAGGGTGCCGTAACGGCGGAGGAAAAGCTGCATGGATCAGACCACCCTGGAGCCGGCGGCCCGGCCATAGCAAAGATTGATAAGTTCGTCCTCGCCGAGCCCCTCGGCATCGACGATGGTCTCGAAGCGGCCATTGCGCATCACGGCAATGCGGTCGCTCATGCCGATCAGTTCCGGCAGGTCCGAGGAGACGAGGATGATGGCGACGCCGGACGCGGCGAGATCGCGCAGGATGGCGTAGATATCGAATTTGGCGCCGACATCGACGCCCCGTGTCGGCTCTTCGAGCAGCAGCAGTTGCGGCGTGCCGCCAAGGGCGCGGCCGAACATCACCTTCTGCTGGTTGCCGCCGCTCAGCGCCGAGACCGCCTGTTCCGGCCCTGCAGCCTTGAGCCGCATGGAGCGGCCGATTTCTGCGGCGAAACCCCTCTCGCGGCGCGGCGTCAGCCAGATGCCGCCAAGGCTCTGGCGCCGCAGATGGGCAAGCGTGACATTCTCGAAAATAGGCCGGTGCATGACCAGCCCCTGCGCCCGCCGTTCGCGCGGTACATAGGCGACGCCCTGCTGCCAGGCCGCGCCCGGCCCGCCCGGTGCATAGGCCTTGCCGGCAAGATTCATCTGGCCGGCCTCGACGCGAAGATCGCCGAATAGCGCCCGGACCAATTCCCCCTGCCCCGAGCCGGAAAGCCCGGCAATGCCGAGGATTTCGCCCGCGCGAACCGTGAAATCGAGCGGTCCGAAACCGGCAGCGGCGAGCCCGGAAGCCCTGAACGCCTCGGCCTCGCGCGGCGCAGCCACCGGCTTGGGATAGGCTTCGGCCACCTTGCGGCCGATCATCATGGCGACGAGATCGTCATGGGTGATATCGGCCATGCGCCCGCTATCGATGGAGCGCCCGTCGCGCAGCACGGTAGCGCGGTCGCACAGCGCCATGATCTCGTCGAGCCGATGCGAGACATAGAGCACGGAATTGCCGGCGGCGCGGATTTCGCGCAGCACGCGGAACAGGCGCTCGCTTTCGTCGCGCGTCAGCGCCGCGGTCGGCTCGTCCATCACATAGAGCCGGGCATTGTCGAGCAGCGCCGCCGAAATGCGCACCAGCATCTGATCGCCGAGGGTGAGTTCGCCGAGCGTGATGCGCGGGTCGATATCGTCGATGCCGAGCCGCGCCAGCGCCCGCTGCGCCTCGGCATTGAGCGCGGCCCAATTCACCAGCACCCCGGCCCGGCGCGGATAGGGGCGGCCCATGAAGATATTCTCGGCCACCGACAAGGTCGGCACGACATTGAATTCCTGATGGATAAACCTGAGGCCGAGCTCATAGGCGGCCTTGGTGCCGTCGATATTCACCGGCACGCCGTCCATGGCGATGCTGGCCGTATCGGGCGCGACCACGCCGGCGAGGATCTTGATGAGCGTCGATTTGCCGGCGCCATTCTCGCCCATCAGCGCGTGGATTTCGCCGGGCGCAATGACGAGATCGGCGCCCTTGAGCGCCGGCACCCCGGCATAGGCCTTGGTAACGCCGGTCGCGGACAGCAGCGGGATGGGAGCGGCCGCAAGCGGCCCCTCCCCTTGGTCAGCCGGCACGATCACTCGCCGGCATTGGCGGCGGTGATGAGCTTGGTCGGCACATAGATCACCGACTGGCGCATTTCCTCGCCGGCCAGGACGCTTGCGACCGCATCGGCCGTGGCGGCGCCGATGCCGGCGAAATCCTGCGCCACCGAGGCTTCGAAATTGCCGCCCATGGCGATCACTTCACGCGCTTCCGGATTGGCGTCGATGCCGGTGATGACGATGCCTTCGCCCTCGCGGCCGGCAGCCTCGATGGCCTGCAGCGCGCCGAGCGCCGGCTGGTCCCATGCGGCCCAGACCGCCTTGATGCTGCCCGGCTCGGGATTGGCGGCGAGAATGGCCTCCATCTTGGCGCGGCTGTCGGCAATGCCACCATCGGACACGTCCGGCGTCACCCGGTCGAGCACGGTGATATCCGGATGATTGCCGAACACCGCATCGGCGACGACGCCGCGCACCTGCACCGGCGGGAAGGCGTCGAAGACGAACATCACCACATTGCCCTCGCCGCCGATCCGGTCGGCCACATAGGTCGAGGTTTCGGCCGCCATGGCATAGCCATTGCTGGTGACGTTGGTTGCGAGCAGCGGATCGGAACCGGCATCCATGCCGATCACCGGAATGCCGGCATCGTTGGCGGTCTGCAGCCCGGCGGTCACCTGCGAGGGATCGACATTGATGACGATGGCATCGACATTCTGCGTCACCATGTCCTCGATGCGGCTGATGACGGCGGCGACATCGCCGGCCGTATCGATCACGTTGACGTCCCAGCCCTTTTCGGCGGCGACGCTCTCAAATGCCTCGACATAGAACTGCGTGCCCGGCTGCGCCATATAGGGCGTGACGATGGCGATCTTGGCCTGGGCGAAGGCCACACCGCTCGTGAGCGAAGCGCCGGCGAGAACGAGGCCGGACAAAGCCAGCTTGAATTTGGAACGCAACGGATGGTCCTCCCTGGGATAGTGCCGCGGACAAACCACATGCCGATGGTTGTCTTCCTTTTGCCGGGCGCACTATATGGCCCGCCGACAGATCGGCAAGACCTATTCGCGGGGAGTCGGACGTGAGCTTCAGCCTGATCGGCATCGATGTGGGAACCACCGCCACCAAGGCGACGCTGATCGATGGCAATGGTCGTGAATTGGCGGCGTTCACCCGCCCCCATGGCACCGATCGCGCCAGCCCCGGCAAGGCCGAGCAATCGCCCACGGAATGGATGGATAGCGTGTTGATGGCGCTCCACCATTTCGCCGCCATCGCCGATCTCACCGGCCTTGCCGGCATCGGCCTCTGCTCGCAGGTGAACACCCATGTCTTCGTCGACGGCAAGGGCACTCCCATCCGCCCCGCCATCACCTGGCAGGACACCCGAGCCGCAATTCAGGCCGCCCGGCTCGATGGCGCGGTCACAGCCGAGCAGAAGACGGCCTGGTTCGGCGGCCCCGTGCCGATCGATGCCAGCCACGCTCTGTCGCGCATGGCCTTCGTCGCCGAAACCGAGCCGGATATCTGGAACCGCACCCGCAACGTCTTGCTGCCAAAGGATTTCTGCGCGCTGCAACTGACCGGTGAAATCGCCGCCGACCCGGTCGCCGCCGTCGGCCTCGTCGACGGCAAAGGCGTCTATGTGCAGCCCCTGCTCGATCTGGTGCCCGGCGCATCGGACCGCCAGCCGCCCCTTTTTCCCTTCCACCATGTCGTCGGACGCGTGCGCGCTGGCCTGCCCTGCGCCGGCGTGCCGGTGGTGGTCGGCGCCATGGATGCCTGGGGCGGCATGTTCGGTTGCGGCGTCGTCGAAGAAGGCGATGCCATGTACCAGTCCGGAACCAGCGAAATTCCGGGCATCGTCTCCGCAACGGTCGTGCCGACACCCGGCGTCGTGCTGTTCCCGCCCTATGAGGGCATCCGCATGCACGCCGCCCCCACCCAGGCCGGCGGCGCCTCGCTCGCTTGGGCGGCTAACCTGTTGGGCCATACGCCCGAGGAGCTATCCACCCTTGCAGCAGAGGCCGAAAACACCGGAACCGTTCCCCTTTTCCTGCCCCATCTCGCGGGCGAACGCGCCCCGATCTGGGATGCGCAATCGCGCGGCAGCTTCGCGCGCCTCGATGGCAGTGTCGGCCCCGGCCAGATGGCCCGCTCGGTGATGGAAGGCGTTGCTTTTTCCGTCCGCTGGGCCTTCGAAGCGCTGCAAGGCTCGGCCGGACGGTCGATCGAAACGGTCAAGATCGGCGGCGGCGGCTCGCGCTCGGATATCTGGTGCCAGATCCGCGCCGACGTGCTCGGCATGCGCCTCGAACGCACCGGCGTGCCGGCAGCAGCCGCGCTCGGCGCCGCCATCATCGCCGGCGTGGGATGCGGTCATTTCCCGGCGCTGGCGCCGGCGGTGCGGCAATTGGTGCGCTATGACCGCGAATTCGTGCCGAATGCCGCCAAGCGCGGCTATTACGACGACCGCTATTGGCACTATCGCGCCCTTTACGAAACCATGACGCCGTTCAACGCAAGGTTCTAAAGCCCGAGGCTCCTTGCGGTCTCATCTAGATCGACCAGACGCTGCGAGGTGACCTCGAGCGCGCGATCCTCCCTGGTCTCGACGCCCTCGGACGGACGGTGCGTGGCCAGGACGGCATCGCGCTCGCGCACCAGTTCGGCGATTTCGGCCTCATAGAGCCGCAGCACCGCCGTCAGCCAGCGATTGACGAGATAGGAGGGCTTGGCCAGTTCCACATCGAAGCGGGGCAGCAGCGCGATAGTGGGCTCGGCATTGAGCCAGGCATCGCCCACCACCCATTGATTGACGGTGAACAGCCGATGCAACCGCCCATGCGCGTCGACGCCCACGGCAACGAGGTGATGCACCGGCCCCTTTGCCCCTTCGGGCCGCATGAAGCAGTGGTAATGCCCATGCTCGACATCATCGGCCGGCGGCATATGGCAGTGATAATACCACTGCGCCCCGCTATCGGCGTCGAAGACGTCGCCCTGCGGATAATGTTCCCAGGCGGTGACATTGGGGGCGTCGCGCAGGGTTTCGCGCAACACCGTCTCGCCCGACTTGGCGAGGATTTTCTGGCAATACAGCGCCTCCTGTGCAGCGCGGAGACGATTTTCGTCCATGCTACTGCGCGCCTGCCGCACAGGGATTGGCTGGAGCGGCTGCGACGGGCGCGCCCGCAGCGCAAGGGTTGGCCGGCGCCATCGCGGCGCAGGGAGCGGCCACGGGAGCCGGTGCGCCGGCGGCGCATGGATTGGCCGGTGCCACCGCAGCGCAGGGAGCAGCCACCGGGGCTGGTGCACCAGCTGCACAGGGATTTGCGGGTGCGCCCGCCGCGCAGGGGTTAGCAGCAGCGACAGGTGCTCCTGCCGCACAAGGATTCGCCGCGGCCCCAGCCGCGCAAGGATTAGCGGGAGCCGCAGCAGCGCAAGGCGCAGCAGCGGCGCAGGGGTTGGCCGGCGCACCGGCAGCACAGGGATTGCCCGCCGCGCAGGGATTGGCGCTCGCAGCCGCAACCGGCGCGGCGGCGGGAGCAGCTCGGCCGGCGGAAGTTACATGGTCGGCAGCGACGGCGGCGGTGGCGATCAGGAAGGCCGAGCCGAACAGAAGCGTGTTGCGTGTCTGGCTCATTTCTTCAATCCATCCATTCCGAAGACCGGACGCAGCCAGATGCCGGCATAGGAGCCGACGAAAGCGGCCGCGAACCACAGCCAGCCATGCAGGCTCCCCGAGGCGATGCCGCTGAACAGCGCACCGATATTGCACCCGAACGACAGACGGGCGCCATAGCCCATCAACACCCCGCCAATGGCCGCAGCCAGAAGCGACAGAAAAGGCAGCGCCGCCTTGGGCGCGAACTTGCCGGCAAGGCCCGCGGCGAGAGCCGCGCCCAGAATGGTGCCGAAATCCATGACCGAAGTCACGTCTTCAAGCACGCTCGCCTGCAAGGCCTGGGCCTGGGCCGGCCAACTCCAGAATTCCCACGAAGCGACGGGAATGCCGACAGCCTGGGCGATCTTGGCACCCCAAAGGCCGAAGCCATAGGTGATCGACCAGGGATGGCCGGCAACCACCAGCGTTGCGAGATTGAGCAATGCCAGCAGCAGCCCTGCCCCGATCAGCGGCCAGGGACCGCGCAGCAACCGCGCCAAGCCGCGATTGGCCGGTGCCTTGACGGTTTCGAGCGAGCCATGCGCCCGCCTTTCGATCCATATGGTCACCGCCGCGACCGCGCCGAGGCCGATCAGCGTTATGATAAGGCCGGCCGGCACACCGAGCGCAGTGCCGAGGCTGATGGTTGGCAGCGATGGCTGCAACAGCCACCAGGGCAGATGCGCCGTACCGAGCACGGCCCCGACGATGAAGAAGGCGAGGGTCACCAGCATGCGGGCGCTGCCGCCGCCGACGGTGAACAGCGTGCCCGAGCCGCAGCCGCCGCCCAATTGCATGCCGAGGCCGAAAATCGCCGCGCCCACCAGCACCGACACGCCAACCGGCGCCGTGGCGCCGACGAGAGGCTGGCCGAAGACATTGCCGGCGGCGAGCAGCGGGAAAAAGGCGATGGCGGTGACCGCGATCATCAGCATCTGCGCGCGCATCGCCCCGCCGCGCTTTTCGACCACCATGCGGCGCCAGCCGCCGGTGAAGCCGAAGGAAGCATGATAGAGCGTCACCCCCAGCAGCGCTCCGATGATGAAGAGCACGGCCTGCCGGAAATCGACCAATTGGCCGATGATCAGCGCGCCCAGCACAAGCGCAAGCCCGGCGACGAGCACCGGGCCTTTGTCGAAGGGAATGGCGGGACGGGACGGGATCGACCCGGCGGTTGCGTCAGTCATGGAATTTGCCCCAGGCAAAAGGAAACGCCCGGGCCGGAGCCCGGGCCAAGAGACGATAATCAGTCAGCTCAGTTGGTGACAACCGGACGCGAGGGATCGGCGGTCCATTCCGACATGGAGCCATCATAGAGACGTACATTGGGCAGGCCTTCGACTTCCGACAGGCCGAACCAGGCGATCGAGGCCAGATGCCCGGTATTGCAGAAGGAAATGAAGCCCGGACCATCGGCGACGCCGGCATCCTTGGCAAGCTGAGCGATCACGTCGGCGCTCGCGAAGCCGGGACGGTTGGAATCGTAGAACTTGTCGAAATTGATGTTCACGGCCGAAGGGATATGGCCCAGCGACTGCACCGTATTGGTCTTTTCCTGGCCGATATATTGGGCGACGCTGCGCGCATCGATGAGGTTGACGTCGCTTTCGATGGCGGCGGTGACTTCAGCCACTTCCGCGCGCAACTCGGGGCGATATTCAGCATCGAAGGTCGCAGCCACCGGGGTCACGGCATCGGTCGAGACCGGCGCGCCGGCCTTGGTCCAGGCGGCCCAGCCGCCATCGAGGATCGAGACGGCATCATGCCCATAGACCTTGAAGGTCCAATAGACGCGGGTGGCGCCGCCGAATTCGGAAGCATTGGTGCCCGCCGGCACGATCACGACATGGCTGTCATCGCCGATGCCGAGGCCCGAAACCAGGGTCTCGATGGCGGCTTCATCCGGCAGCAGGCCCGGCACGTTGTTGACGGTGGCGCGCCAGCCCGAGCTCGAATACTGGGCCGAAACAGCGCCCGGTACATGGCCGGCGGCATAGGGATCATTCCCCTCGGCCGCATCGCGGATATCGATGACGACGAGGCTTTCGTCCCCGAGATGCTGCTGCAGCCATGCCGCATCCACCAGCGGGCTATCGGTGAGGCGCTCGGCATGAGCGGCAGTGGTGGCGAAAAGGCCCGCAAGAGCGGCAGCGGCCAGGATATGGAGTTTCATTCTCGGTCTTCCCAGGGAGTCCAATTTGACACCATTGTGCATTTTGCCCCCCGCCCTGTCGGCTGATAGCGATCCAAAAGCGCGCCACCCGCTAAAAAATCTATCCACCCGGTCAGGATTGAAGCGAAGGATAGTTCTTTTCCGGCGCTGGGCATGAATGGCCGGGGCGAGGATAATGGCGCCGTTGCCACCTATGAACGCGCCGATAGAAAATGCCCTTCCGTTTCCTTCTCGCCCTTTTCCTCGCTTTCGCCGCGCCCATGGCGGCGCACGCTCAGGCGGCGCCAGCCGCAGCGGCCAAGGAAGGCCCACGCGCAACGGTCCTCTCCTTCGAGAACGAGGCGCAGCTCAATGAACTTGCAGCCCAGGGCAAGACGGTGGTGTTCTTCTTTGCCTCCTGGTGCCCCAATTGCCGGGCGACGGTGAACGAACTCAACGCCCGCTGGGCCGAGGTCAATCCCGAACTGACCCTCGTCATCGCCGACTATGACAAGGAAACGGCGCTCAAGGGAAAATACGGCATCACCTATCAGGATACCTTCGTGCTGCTCGACGACAAGGGCGAGGGCATCAAGATATGGAATTCGGGCGGCGTTGACGGGCTCAACGAAAACACCGCTACGCTCTGAATGCTCGCCACCATAGGCTTCGCCTTTCTCGCCGGCGTGATTACGGTCCTCTCGCCCTGCGTGCTGCCGCTTTTGCCGCTGATCCTCGCGACGGCAACACAGGAAGGCAAGGCGCGGCCCATCGGCGTCGTCCTCGGCTTTATCGGCACCTTCACGGCGGCAACGCTGGCGCTGAGTTTTCTCGTGCGCGCCCTCGGCGTGCCGCCCGATCTCAACCGGCTTCTGGCGGCCATAATCCTGCTGGCGCTCGGCCTCGTCCTGTTGATACCGGCGCTGCAACTCGGCTTCGAGCGTTTGGCCGGCAGCCTTGCCGGTCGCGTGCCCGCCGGCGCGCCGGGCAACGGCTTCGGCGGCGGCCTTGCGGTCGGTGCCGGGCTCGGCCTCGCCTGGAGCCCCTGTGTGGGGCCGATCATGGCGAGCGTCATCACCCTTGCCCTTAACCAGCAGGTCGGCGCCGGAGCCGTCGCCGTCACCCTCGCCTTCTCGCTGGGCACGGCCCTGCCCATGGCCGCGATCATGATCGGCGGCCGGAGGCTCGCCTCGCGCCTCACATGGTTCCAGGCCAATGCCGCGCGCATCCAGCAGGCCTTCGGCGCCGTGCTGATCCTGACCGGCCTTGCCATCTTTCTCGGCTGGGACCGGGCCATCCAGATTCAGCTCCTCGACTGGTTCCCCGGCTGGGAAGGCCTCCTGACCGGTTGGGAGCCGCGGCCCACCGCCTGATCGACTCCCGTCCGCAGATTTCCACACCACCCACGGCTCCCCTTGACCACAGCGCACTCTACTTGCTAATACGTATCAATGCTAATGCGTATTAGCGAAGGTTGGAGGAACCTGTGACGCCATCTAAACGCCTGACGCAGAAAGACATTGCGCGTCTGGCCGGCGTCAGTCAGGCGACCGTCTCCCTGGTGCTGAACGGATCGCCTGAGAATACCGGCCGCATTCCCCCGGACACGCGCGAGAGGGTGCAGAAGGTCATCCGCGACACCGGCTATGTCGCCGATCCGGTCGCCCGCCGCATGGTCAAGGGCCTCAACCGCATTCTCGGCGTCTTCACCTACGAACCGGCTTTCCCCTCCGCCCAGGCGGACTTCTTCTCGCCCTTCCTTCTCGGCATTGAGGAAGCGGCGCAGACCCTCGGTTACGATCTGCTGCTGCTGACCGGTGCCGGCAGCAAACGCAAGATCTTCGGCGACAATGTGCGCCTCCGGCTCGCGGATGGCTGCATCATTCTCGGCCGCCAGTTCGACCGCGACGAATTGGCCCGGCTGGTGGCCGGCGACTTCCCCTTCGTCGCCGTCGGCCGCCGCGACGATGTCGGCGGACCCGTGCCCTATGTCGGCGGCGACTATGCGCCCGCCACGTCCATCCTCGTTGAGCGCGCCAAGGCGTTGGGGCATCGCCGCATCGGCTATGTCGGCCTTGCCGAAGGGGCGGAATCGACCGTCGATCGCTGGCACGGCTTCACCCGCGCCATCGGCGATGCCGAGCTCGTCGCCAGCCATTTCGATGTCGACGCGCCGCCCGCCGCCATGCTCGACATGCTGCTCGCGGCCAGAGCGAGCTGCGCCTTCGTCACCGAACTCGCCGACGCCATCCGCCTCGAAGCCGCGGCCCGCCAGCGCGGCCTTTCCGTGCCGGGCGATCTCTCCATCGTCGTTCTCGGCAATCATATCCGCGCCGACGAGCCCGGCCGGCGCTTCACCTCTTTCGCCATTCCGCGCGAGGCCATGGGCCATGCCGCCACCGAAATGCTGGTGCGGCGCGTCCAGGGCGGCGGCGCCATCGAACAGGTGCTGCTCCCGTGCGAACCCCTCGAGGGCGATACCCTCGGCCCGATTACTCCAGGAACCAAATAGACCAGATGAGCAAAGAACTCTCCTCGGATATCCTCATTGTCGGCGGCGGCCTCGGTGGCGTTGCCGCTGCCCTTGGCGCGCTGCGCTCGGGCCGCACCGTCATCATGAGCGAGGAATATGACTGGATCGGCGGCCAGCTGACGAGCCAGGCCGTGCCGCCGGACGAGCATTCCTGGGTCGAGCAGTTCGGCGTCACCCGCTCCTATCGCCAGCTGCGCAACGGCATCCGCCAATATTACCGCGACCACTACCCGCTCACCGCCGAAAGCCGCGCCTGGGGCGATCTCAATCCCGGCGCAGGCTGGGTCAGCCGCCTCTGCGCCGAGCCGCGCGTGGGCGTGGCCGTGCTCGAAGCCATGCTGGCGCCCTGGCGCGGCGGCGGCCGGCTCACCGTACTCCAGCCCTATCGCCCCGTCGCTGCCGATATGGACGGCGATGCCGTCCGCGCCGTCACCCTCGCCCATCGCGACAGCGGCGAGCGCATCACCGTTTCGGCCTCTTACATCATCGACGCGACCGAGCTCGGCGACCTGTTGCCGATGACCGGCACCGAATATGCCAAAGGCTTCGAAGCGCAGTCCGACACCGGCGAGCCCAGCGCCCCCGCCGAAGCGCAGCCGGATAATGTGCAGGCCGTTTCGGTGTGCTTCGCCATCGACCACGTCGATGGCAACCATGTCATCGACAAGCCCGCCAATTACGATTTCTGGCGTCAATATCAGCCGAGCTTCTGGGGCGGTCCGCTCCTTGGCTTCAAGGCGCCGCATCCGCGCACGCTCGAAATCACCGAGCGCAGCTTCACCCCCAATCCGGACGACGACCCGCTGCTGGTCGATGCCGACCAGCGCCGCAATCCCGGCGACGGCAATCTGTGGACCTTCCGCCGCATCGCCGCGCGCCGCAATTTCGTGCCCGGCGCCTACCGGTCGGATATCTGCCTCGTGAACTGGCCGATGATCGACTATATGGAAGGCACCATCATCGACGTCTCCGAGGATGAGAAGGCCCGCCACCTCAAGGCCGCCGCCGATCTCTCCTATTCGGTCTTCTACTGGCTCCAGACCGAAGCCCCTCGCGTCGATGGCGGCTTCGGCTTTCCGGGCCTCCGGCTGCGCGGCGACGTCACCGGCACCGATCATGGCCTCGCCATGGCCCCCTATATCCGAGAAAGCCGCCGCATCCTGCCGGTCACCCGCATCGTCGAGCAGGATGTCTCCATGGCCATTCACGGCAATGCGCTGTCGAAGCGCTATCGCGACAGCATCGGCATCGGCATGTACCGCATCGACCTGCACCCCTCGACGGGCGGCGACAACTATGTCGACGTCGAATCCGCGCCCTTCGAGATTCCGCTGGGCGCGCTGCTGCCGCGCCGGGTCAGGAACCTGCTGCCGGCTGGCAAGAACATCGGCACCACCCACATCACCAATGGCTGCTACCGGCTGCATCCGGTCGAATGGAATATTGGCGAGGTCGCGGGGCTTCTCGCCGGACACTGTCTCAACAACGGGCTGACACCGCATCAGGTGGAGGAGGACGACGCCCGTCTGACCGACTTCCAGACGCGTCTTTATGGCGAAGGGATCGAGATCCACTGGCCCGACGTGCGCGGATACTGATTTTTTCAAGGAGGAACGCATGACACTGACATCTCTCAAGACTTCGGCTGCCATAGCCGGCATCCTGATCCCCCTCGCCTCAAGCGGCGTCGCCTGGGCGCAGGATGCCGTCAATCTGCGCATGACCACCTGGAGCGCCAACGAAGCCCATATGGCGATGCTCAACGAGATCGCCGCCGGCTTCAAGGAGACGCATCCCAATGTCACGGTGAGCTTCGAGCCGCTGCCGTTCGACAGCTATACGACGACGCTCACCACCCAGATCGCCGGCGGCAATCCGCCCGACCTCGCCTGGATTCTCGAAACCACCGCCGCCGACTTCGTCAATTCCGGCGCCCTTGCCCCCCTGACCGAAGCCTTCACCGCGACCGAAGGCTATGACATCGCCGACGTCACCGAAAAGGCCACGGCCCTCTGGACCCGCGACGGGCAGCTTTACGCCTATCCCTTCTCGACCTCGCCCTTCGCCATCTTCGTCAACAACGATCTCGTCACCGCAGCCGGCGCCAGGACCCCGGCCGAACTGATCGCCGCCGGCGAATGGAACTGGGAAAACGCCTTCGCCACCGCCAAGGCGGTCGCCGATGGCGGCAGCGCAGACGGCCTCATCGTGCGCGACTTCAATTACCAGACCTGGCAGAACCTCGCCTCGATCTGGAACGGCTGGGGCGCCACACCCTGGAGCGAAGACGGCAAGACCTGCGCCTTCACCGACCAGCCCATGGTCGATGCCATGACCCGCATCCACCAGGCCATCTTCACCGATGGCGCGATGCCCGGCCCCGGCGAGGATATCGATTTCTTCGCCGGCAATGCCGCCATGACCATCACCCAGATTTCGCGCGCGTCGCTGCTGCCTACGGAAGATGCGTTCGACTGGGACCTGGTGCCGCTGCCGGAAGGTCCGGTCGGCCCCTATGCCGTGGTCGGCCAGGCCGGTGTCGGCGCCTTCGCCAACCGCCCGAACACCGATATCGCCGTCGAGTTCCTGGCCTATATGACCAATCCGGAAAACAGCCGGAAGCTGGCCCAGTATTTCCCGCCGGCCCGCGCTAGCCTCCTCAACGCCGAAACGCTGGCGGAGACCAATCCGCTGCTCTCGGCCGAACAGCTCGAAAACGTGGTGATCTCCGGCATTTCGACCGGCACCGTGCTCCCTGGCCACACCAACTTCGCCCAGATCCAGCAGACCGTGCGCGCCGGGCTCGATGCCATGTGGGTGCCAGATGCCGATGTGCCGGCCGTGCTGCAATCCGTCTGCGACAGCATCAACCCGCTGCTCGCGCGCTGATCGAACCCTGGGTGTCCCGAGCCAGTTCGGGGCGCCCGCCTGCCTCCCCCGATGGGGATGAAAAAGGACTTTTGCCATGAGCCTGGCGGCAGAACCCCAAGACAGACGCCCCTTCTGGACCGTCGCCCGGCGCGACGCGGCCGCGGGCTATCTTTTCATCGCGCCGCAGCTTCTCGGCATCATCACCTTCGTCCTCGTCCCGCTGGGGCTGGTCTTCTGGTATTCGCTGCACGAATGGAACGTGCTGGCCAACAGCTTCAATTTCGTCGGCGCCGCCAATTACCAGATGCTGCTCGCCGACCGCTCGCTGCCCGCCGTCCTTGGCGCCACGGCGATCTTTTCGGCCGGGCTGGTCGTCTTCAACATGGGTCTCGCGCTACTGCTCGCCGTGCTGCTCGACCAGAAGCTCAAGGGCATCGTCGTCTTTCGGACCCTGTTCTTCTCGCCGGTCGTCGTCTCGCTCGTCGCCTGGACCATCGTCTGGCGCTTCCTCTTGCAGAACAATGGCGGCATCAACGGCCTGTTGGACATGATCGGCGTCGAAGGCCCCAACTGGCTCCGCACGCCGACAACCGCGATGATCTCGGTGATCGTGGTGCAGGTCTTCAAGAATGTCGGCCTCAACATGATCCTCTTCCTCGCCGCCCTTCAGGGCGTGCCCAAGGAGCTTTACGAGGCCGCCCGCGTCGACGGCGCCGGGCGCTTCAAGCAGTTCCGCCGCATCACCCTGCCGCTGATCTCGCCGACCATCCTGCTGACCTCGATCATCACCATTGTCGGCTCCTTGCAGGTCTTCGCGCAGATCGCCGTCTTGACCCAGGGCGGCCCCGGCATGTCGACGACGGTGCTCGTCTATTACCTCTATCAGCAGGCCTTCCAGTTCCACTTCTTCGGCTATGGCGCGACGCTGTCGATCCTGCTTTTCGTCATCGTCGCCGTCCTCACCTTCGCCCAGTGGCAGTTGCGCAAGCGGGTCGTCTTCTATGAAAACTGATCTCTCCCCCCGCATGAAGGTCGGCCTTTACGGGCTGATGTGCGTGCTGCTCATCCCCTTCGTCTTTCCGACCTGGTGGATGATCACCTCGTCGGTCAAGCCGATCAGCGATATCTTCTCCTTCCCGCCGGAGCTCTGGCCGCGCCGCTTCGATTTCTCGACCTATGCCCAGGTCTTCGAATTGCAGCCTTTCGCCCGGCAATACTGGAACTCGGCCTATATCGCCGCCATCGTCACCGTCGGCACCATGGTCATCTCCTCCATGGCCGGCTATGCCTTCGCGCGCATCAAATTCCCCTTCAGCAATGCCATCTTCATGGTCGTGCTCCTGGGGCTGCTGATCCCGAGCGAAGTCACCATCGTGCCGCTGTTCCAGATGTTCCTCGGCTGGGGCATGATCAATACGCACTGGCCGCTGATCCTCGTGCCGATCTTCGGCGCCCCCTCGGTCTTCGCCACCTTCGTCATGCGCCAGTTCTTCATCGCGCTGCCCGGCGAGCTGGAGGAAGCGGCGCGCGTCGACGGGCTCGGCCGCTTCAAGATCTTCTGGCTCATCGCGCTGCCTCTCGCCCGCCCGGCGCTCGGCGCGGTCGCGATCTTCACCTTCCTCCACTCGTGGAATCTCTATCTCGAACCCATCGTGTTCCTCTCCTCGACGCAGATGTTCACCCTGCCCCAGGCGCTGACCCAGTTCACCGATGCCTATGGCGGCGCCATGTGGAACATCCAGCTCGCCGCCGCGACCATGACCGCCATTCCGGTCCTCCTGGTCTTCATCGTCGCGCAGAAGCAGTTCGTCGAAGGGCTCGCCCATACCGGGCTGAAAGGCTGACCTCATGGCAAACCTCTCCCTCAAATCCGTGCGCAAGGCCTATGGCTCCGCCCCGGTCCTCCATGGTGTCGATATCGACATTGCCGATGGCGAATTCGTCGTGCTTGTCGGCCCTTCCGGCTGCGGCAAATCCACATTGCTGCGCATGATTGCCGGCCTCGAAACCGTCACCGATGGCACGATCGAGATCGGCGGGCGCATCGTCAACGACCTTGAGCCCAAGGACCGCGACATCGCCATGGTGTTCCAGAACTATGCGCTCTACCCGCATATGACGGTCGCGACCAATATGGGCTTCTCGCTCGAACATCGCGGCGCCAGCAAGGCCGAGATCGCCGAGCGGGTGAAATGGGCCGCCGACATTCTCGGCCTCACCCATCTGCTCGAACGCTATCCGCGCCAGCTCTCCGGCGGCCAGCGCCAGCGCGTCGCCATGGGCCGCGCCATCGTGCGCAACCCGCAGGTCTTCCTCTTCGACGAGCCGCTGTCCAATCTCGATGCCAAGCTGCGTGTCGTCATGCGCGGCGAGATCAAGGGCCTCCACCAGCGGCTCGGCGTCACCACCGTCTATGTCACCCACGACCAGGTCGAGGCCATGACCATGGCCGACCGCATCGTCGTGATGAATGCCGGCAATGTCGAACAGGTTGGCGCGCCGCTCGATCTTTATGATCGCCCGGCCAATCTCTTCGTCGCCGGCTTCATCGGCTCGCCCTCGATGAACATCATCGGCGGCACCATCACGCCCGAAGGCTTCATTGCCGCGGGCGTCACCCTGCCCCTGCCCGCCGACATCGCCGCCACCGGTCAGGCAAGCTATGGCATTCGCCCCGAGCACCTCACCGTGTCCGATAGAGGACTGCCCGCCACCATCACCCTGGTCGAGCCCATGGGTGCCGAAACCCAGGTGACCATGACGCTCGGCGAACACAGCATTACCGGCGTCTTCCGCGAACGCCTCAAGGCGCAGCCGGGCGAAACCCTGCGCATCATGCCCGACCTGTCTGCCATCCATCTCTTCGACGCCTCGGGCAACAGGATCAATTGATGTACCCGCAGACCCCGCTCTACCGCGCCCTCACCGATGGCTCCTTTCCGGTCATCGTCTCGCTGGCGCGCCACGATCTCGATCTCGCCAAGGCCGCTCTCGATGGCGGCGCCTTTGCGCTCAAGACCCATCTCAATGCCTATCACCGCGCGACCGGCACCACTTTCGGCAGCTTCGCCGAGGAACGCTCGTTCTTCGAGGAACTGTCGAAACTCGGCTGCCCGCTGCTCGTCATGGCCGGCCAGGAAACCGTGCCCACCGCCGAAGAAATGGATGCCCTCCACGATCTCGGCTTCGAGGGCTTCAACCTCTATGTCGACCATATGCAGCCGCATCTGCTGCAATCGAAGCTGCGTCCCGTGCCGGCGCTCTCTTCGACCAGCACGCTGGACGACATCAAGGCGATCGCCGCCACCACTGGATGCATCATCGAAGCCTCGATCATGCCCTTCGAGCGCTATCGCACTGCCATGACGGAAGCCGATCTCGATCGCTATCGGGAAATCGTCGAGGCCGTGGAGGTCCCGGTGATCGTCCCGAGCCAGCTGAAATTCACGCCCGATGACGCCGTCCGCCTTCGCGCGGCGGGCGTGGCCGCCCCCCTTCTCGGCGCCATCGTCACCGGCGACACGCCCCAATCCATGCGGACCGCTATGCGCAGCATCGCCGATGCCTGACAAGCCGCCTTCCAAGGCGCACCGCACAGTTTTGCGTCAAACTACCTATTTCGCCCAAATGTTCATCACATTCTTTGCCGTACTGCCCACAAAAACGGCAGAAGACCGAGCCGCAATCTGCCTCCTTCCTGAATAGATCATAGATTCCAGCTGCTTATCGGCGCTGCTGCAATGGCATGCCCCTTGCAATGTGGTTCTGCGGAGAAAACCACTGGAGGCAGTCATGATAAAAATGAAGCAGCAGGCAATGCTGGCGCTGGGGGCAGCGCTCGGCTTTGGCGTAATGGGCGCGCCGGTTCTGGCCCAGGACGACACCATAAAAGTGGGTGTCCTGCATTCGCTCTCGGGCACGATGGCGATTTCGGAAACCACCCTCAAGGACACCATGCTGTTCCTCATCGAGCAGCAGAACGAAAAGGGCGGGCTCCTCGGCAAGCAGATCGAACCCGTCGTGGTCGATATCGCTTCCGACTGGCCGCTTGCCGCCGAAAAGGCGCGCGAGCTGCTGACCGTCAATGAAGTGGACGCCGTGTTCGGCTGCTGGACCTCGGTCTGCCGCAAATCGGTGCTGCCGGTGTTCGAGGAGCTCAATGGCCTGCTCTTCTATCCCGTGCAATACGAGGGCGAAGAGAGCCAGCGCAACGTCTTCTATACCGGCGCCTCCCCCAACCAGCAGGCCATTCCCGCCGTCGACTATCTGATGAACGAGGAAGGCGTCGAGCGCTGGGTGCTGGCCGGCACCGACTATGTCTATCCGCAGACGACCAACAAGATCCTCGAGCAATATCTGCTCGACAAGGGCGTCGCCGCCGAAGACATCATGATCAACTACACGCCCTTCGGTCATTCCGACTGGCAGACCATCGTCTCCGACATCAAGACCTTCGGCTCGACCGGCAAGAAGACCGCCGTGGTCTCGACCATCAATGGCGACGCCAACGTGCCCTTCTATCGCGAATTGGGCAATCAGGGCGTCTTGGCCGAAGACATTCCCGTCGTCGCCTTCTCGGTGGGCGAGGAAGAGCTGTCCGGCTTCGACACCACGCCTCTCGTCGGCCACCTCGCCGCCTGGAACTATTTCATGAGCGTCGATACGCCCGAAAACGAGGATTTCATCGCCGCCTGGCACGACTTCATCGGCAATGAGGACCGCGTCACCAATGATCCGATGGAAGCCCACTATATCGGCTTCAACCTCTGGGTGAAGGCCGTGGAAGCCGCCGGCAGCACCGATCCCGATGCCGTCATCGACGCCATTGTCGGCCTCGAAACCCCCAACCTGACCGGCGGCATCGCCAAGATGCTTCCCAACCACCACATCACCAAGCCCGTGCTGATCGGCGAAATCCAGGATGACGGCCAGTTCGACGTCGTGTGGGAAACCGACGATCTCGTGCCGGGCGACGCCTGGTCGGACTTCCTGCCGGAAAGCGCCGTGCTCGAGGCCGATTGGACCGCCCCGATCAATTGCGGCAACTACAATACCGAGACCAAGACCTGCGGCGGCTCGGTGGCTGCGGCGCAGTAAGGCCTGCCCTGATCCCGGTGAAGGCGGTCTCCGCCTTCACCTCTTCGTTGACGTGAATGCCGGAGGAGTCGGATGCGCATAGTCAGTAGCCCTCATGGAGAGCCTGTCGAACCACGAGGGCGTGGCGCCATGACGAACCTCGCCATCCTCGTCGCAGCCCTGCTCGCCGCCATTCTGTCCTTTTCCCCCGCCTCGGCCCAGACGCCCGACGCCGACCTCGCCCCTCTGGTCGATGCGCTCTATCCCGGCAGCTATGCCGACCGCCAGGCCGCCATCGCGGCGCTCGTCGCAACGGGCGACCAGCGCGTCGTGCCCATTCTGCAAGTGCTCGGCGAAGGCGATCTCTATGCCGTCGAGGCGACGGGCAAGGTGGTCTATGTCGCGCGCAGCGGCGACAATTACGCGCTGACCGAACCGATCACCGGCGAAGCCCTGGGCGAAATCTCGCGCAGCGACGCCGAAAAGGTGCGCGTCAACAACTCTCTGCGCCGCGCCATCCGCACCGCCATCGGCCAGATGACGCTTTTGAGCGACGATACCGCGACCCGCAGGTCCGCCGCCCAATCGATCCTGCGCGATGCCGACCCCGCCAATCTCGAGCTACTGAACGAGGCCATGGCCGCCGAAACCGATGCCGGCATCAGGCAGACCATGGAACTGGCCCACGCCGTCATCACCCTCAAATCCGAGGCGAGCGTCGACGAAATGCGCGCCGCCATCGCCACGGTCGTCGCCTCCGGCAGCCGCGACGCCGCCAATATCCTCACCACCGCGCTCAATACCGCACCCCAAGAACTGACGGGGGACATTCAGTCGAGCCTCGACGCCCTCGCCCGCGACCGCGCCGTCTGGGACGCCTTGCAGAATGTCTGGTTCGGCGTCTCGCTCGGCTCGGTGCTGCTCCTCGCCGCCATCGGCCTCGCCATCACCTTCGGCGTCATGGGCGTCATCAACATGGCCCATGGCGAAATGGTCATGCTCGGCGCCTATACCACCTTCGTGGTGCAGGAAACCATCCGCCAGAACGCGCCAGGCCTGTTCGATTATTCCCTCGCCATCGCTTTGCCGCTGGCCTTTCTCGTCACCGGCCTTGTCGGCATCGCCATCGAGCGCGGCATCATCCGCTGGCTCTATGGCCGCGCCCTCGAAACCCTCCTCGCCACCTGGGGCCTGTCGCTGATCCTGCAGCAAACCGTGCGCTCCATCTTCGGCCCCACCAATAGGCAGGTCGGCAATCCGAGCTGGATGTCGGGCTCCTTCGATTTCTACGGCCTCTCCATCACCTGGAGTCGGCTCTGGATCGTCGTCTTCGCCCTCGCCGTCTTCTTGGCCCTCCTGATCGTGCTCAACCGCACCGCCCTGGGCCTCCAGATGCGCGCCGTCACCCAGAACCGCCGCATGGCCTCGGCCATGGGCATCCGCACCCCCTTCGTCGACGCCATGACCTTCGGCCTCGGCTCCGGCATTGCCGGCCTCGCCGGCGTCGCCCTCAGCCAGATCGACAATGTGTCGCCCAATCTCGGCCAAGGCTACATCATCGACAGCTTCATGGTCGTGGTCTTCGGCGGCGTCGGCAATCTCTGGGGCACCCTCGTCGGCGCCATGACGCTCGGCATCGCCAACAAATTCCTCGAACCCTATGCCGGGGCGGTCTTGGGCAAGATTTTGATTCTGGTCCTCATCATCCTCTTCATCCAGCGCCGCCCCCGTGGCCTGTTCGCGCTCAAGGGCCGGGCGGTGGAATCATGACGGTAATCCCGGAAACCCTCGGCTCAACCGCTCCCTCCCCCTTGAGGGGAGGGTCGGGGTGGAGGTCCTTCAGTGGCACACACGGCAACCCCCTCCCTCGATCCCTCCCCTCAAGGGGGAGGAAAGGACAGGCGCCGCAGCGCCGTCGCCGGACCGTCATCCAGCCGCGGAGTCACCAGCCATGCTGACCCAAGCCCTTTTCCGCGCCCTCGACACCAAGGCCTTCTGGCTCATCGGCATTCTCGTCGCCCTCGCCATTGCCGTGCCAGCCGCGAACCTCCTCATCCCCGCCGGCCAGCCCGGCCATGTGCCGATCTACATCGTCACCCTGTTCGGCAAATACCTCACCTACGCCATGCTGGCCCTCGCGCTCGACCTCGTCTGGGGCTATTGCGGCATTCTCTCGCTCGGCCACGGCGCTTTCTTCGCGCTCGGCGGCTATGCCATGGGCATGTACCTCATGCGCCAGATCGGCGATCGCGGCGTCTATGCCAATCCGGAACTGCCCGATTTCATGGTCTTCCTCAACTGGCACGAGCTTCCCTGGTATTGGCAAGGCTTCGACAATTTCTGGTTCGCCATGCTCATGGTGGTGCTGGTGCCGGGGCTACTGGCCTTCGTCTTCGGCTTCCTCGCCTTTAGGAGCCGCGTCACCGGCGTCTATCTCTCCATCATCACCCAGGCGATGACCTTCGCCCTGCTGCTCGCCTTCTTCCGCAACGATATGGGCTTTGGCGGCAATAACGGCCTGACCGACTTCAAGGATATCCTCGGCGTCCCCGTTCAGGCGGCGACGACGCGCAGCGCCCTGTTCGCCGCCACCGCCATCGCCTTGGCCCTGTCGGTCCTCGTCTGCTCGATGATCGTCAATTCCAAGCTCGGCAAGGTGATGATCGCCGTGCGCGATGCCGAAAGCCGCACCCGTTTCCTCGGCTATCGCGTCGAATATGTGAAGCTCTTCGCCTTCACCGTCTCGGCGATCATGGCCGGCATTGCCGGCGCGCTCTATGTGCCGCAGGTCGGCATTATCAATCCAAGTGAGTTCGAGCCGGCCAATTCCATCGAAGTCGTCATCTGGACCGCCGTCGGCGGCCGCGGAACCATTGTCGGCCCCATCATCGGGGCGGTGCTGGTCAATATGGGCAAATCCTATTTCACCGGCGCCCTGCCCGAGCTCTGGCTTTTCGCCCTCGGCGCGCTCTTCGTGCTGGTGACGCTGTTCCTGCCCAAGGGCATTGTCGGCCTCATCGGCCAATACCGCGCCGCGACGGCCCGGCGCGAGAAGGCGTCTCCCGCGCCCGCCGAGATCGACACCCAACCGAAGCCGGCGGAGTAAGCCATGACCGACAAGACCGGCACCATGCTCTATCTCAACGGCGTCTCCGTGGCCTTTGACGGCTTCAAGGCCATCAACAAGCTGTCGCTCATCGTCCACCCCGCCGAAATGCTGGCGATCATCGGCCCCAATGGCGCCGGCAAGACCACGATGATGGATATCATCACCGGCAAGACCCGGCCGGATGACGGCGAAGTGCTGTTCGACGGCCGCACCGATTTGACGAAGCTCGATGAAGCCGCCATCGCCAATCTCGGCATCGGCCGCAAGTTCCAGAAGCCCACCGTCTTCGAAAGCCAGACCGTCTGGGACAATCTCGAAATGGCGCTCAAAAAGCCGCGCGGCATCTTCCAGACCCTGTTCTATAGCCCAAGCGACGAAGACACCGCCCGCATCGCCGAAATCCTCGAAACCGTGCGCCTCTCGGCCCGCAAGGACGATCTCGCCGCCGATCTCAGCCACGGCCAGAAGCAATGGCTCGAAATCGGCATGCTGCTGGCACAGGACCCGAAATTGCTGCTGGTGGACGAGCCCGTCGCCGGTATGACCGACAGCGAAACGGTCGAGACCGCGAGGCTATTGAAGGAGATCGCCAGGACCCGCTCCGTCGTCGTCGTCGAGCACGATATGAGCTTCGTGCGCGATCTCGGCAGCCGCGTCACCTGCCTTGCCGAAGGCGCGGTGCTGGCCGAAGGCACGCTCGATCAGGTCAGCGCCAATCCCATCGTCATTGAACGCTATCTGGGACGGTAATCATGCACGCTTCCAAGATCATTCCTTTCCCCAAGCGCCCCGCACCGAAGTATGCCGCAAAGCCGCCGCGCCTTGCCCCGAGCCCGAGGACCAAGCCATGACCGCGCTTGCCGTCAAAGCCGTCGATCTGCACTATGGCGCCGCCCAGGCGCTGCGCGGCGTCAGCATCGAATGCCGGCCCGGCCGCATCACCGCCGTGCTCGGCCGCAATGGCGTCGGCAAGTCCTCGACCCTCAGGGCCATCACCGGCATCAATTCCATCTCCTCCGGCGAGATCAGCTTCGGCGACGCGGTGCTGCGCAAGACCCCGCCCTATAAGCGGGCGCGCATGGGCATCGGCTATGTGCCGCAGGGCCGCGAAATCTTCCCGCTCCTGACCGTCAGGGAAAATCTCGAGACCGGTTATGCCGGCCTGCCCCGCTCCGAGCGAAACATCCCCGACTATATCTTCACCCTCTTCCCCGTGCTCAAATCCATGCTGGGCCGGCGCGGCGGAGACCTCTCGGGTGGCCAGCAGCAGCAATTGGCCATCGGCCGTGCGCTGGTCACCCGACCCAAAGTATTGGTGCTGGATGAACCGACCGAAGGCATCCAGCCCTCCATCATCAAGGATATCGGCCGCGCCCTGCAATTCCTGCGCGACGAGAAAGGCATGACCATTCTCCTTGTCGAGCAATTCCTCGACTTCTGCCGCGAGATCGCCGACGATATCTATGTCATGGACCGCGGCGAAATCCGCCATGCCGGTCCCGCCAGCGATCTCGACCGGCCGGATGTGCGCCGGCATCTGATGGTGTGAGCATGGAGGCTGCGTCTGCCAGTCCGGTTCTGCAACGCGCCCGCGGCACCGGGCGCGTCACCGTTGCCTCCCGCGATGGCCGCACCGGTCTGCGCACGCTCTATCAGGAAGGCTGCGCCAAGATCCGCCTGCCCAATGCCTTCGATTCCACCGCCCACGCCGTCCTCATCAACACCGCCGGGGGCCTCACCGGAGGCGATCATGTGGAATGGCAGGCGAGCGCCGGGGCGGATGCGAAGCTGACGCTGACGACGCAGGCCTGTGAGCGCATCTACAAGTCCCTCGGTCCCGATGCCCGGATCGAAACCCGGCTGACCGCCGGCCCCGGCGCCCGTCTCGATTGGCTGCCGCAGGAAACCATCCTCTTCGAGGATTCCCGGCTCTCCCGCCGCATCGACATCGATCTCGATGAAACCGCCAGCCTCTGCGCCATCGAGGCGGTGCTGCTCGGCCGCGACGCCATGGGCGAAAGCGCCCGCAACGCACGCCTCGCCGATCACTGGCGCGTCCGGCGCGGCGGGCGGCTCATCCATGCCGAAGCCACCCGGATTTCCGGCATGCCGGAGCGCGAAAGAGACGGCCTTGCTCTGCTTCGAGGCGCATCGGCCTTCGCCACAATCCTCTATATCGGCGCCGATGCCGAAGCCCGGCAGGCGCGCTTGCCACCGTCACCGCCCAGCGTCGGCAGCAGCCGGACCGGCGACAGGCTCGTCGTCAGGCTGCTGGCGCCCTCCGGCCTCGCCCTCAGGCGGCTTCTCATCCCGATAATCACCGTGCTGTCCGGCATCGGCAGCCTGCCGCGTCTGTGGTCTTTGTAGGATCGAACATGAATCTCACGCCTCGTGAAAAGGACAAGCTGTTGATCGCCATGGCCGCGATCGTCGCCCGCAAGCGTCTGGAACGCGGGGTCAGGCTCAATCACCCCGAAGCCATCGCGCTGATCACCGATTTCGTCGTCGAAGGCGCCCGCGATGGCCGTTCCGTCGCTGATCTGATGGAGGCGGGCGCCCATGTCGTCAGCCGCGAGCAGGTCATGGAGGGCATCGCCGAAATGATCCACGACGTTCAGGTCGAAGCGACATTCCCCGACGGCACCAAGCTCGTCACCGTACACCAGCCCATTCGCTAATCCGCAGGAGGAACAGATGAAACTCACCTCGGCCAAATTCTGGACTGCCCTTGGCCTTGCCATGGTTGCGTCCACCCCCGCCTTCGCCCATCTCGATCCGGTCGAGCACGGCTCCTTCGCGGCCGGCTTCTCGCATCCGCTTTTCGGCCTCGATCATATCCTCGCCATGGTCGGCGTCGGTCTCTGGGCCAGCCTTCTGGGCGGCCGCGCCGTCTGGGCCGTGCCTTCGGCCTTCGTCGTCACCATGATGGTGGGTTTTGCCGCGGCCATGGCCAATATCGGCCTGCCCTTCGTCGAGCCGGTCATCGCCGCCTCGGTGGTCGTGCTCGGGCTTCTGGCCCTCGTCGCCCTTCAGGCCCCGACATCCATCGCCATGGTGATGGTCGGCGCCTTCGCGCTGTTCCATGGCTATGCGCATGGCGGCGAACTCGGCGAAGCCGGCGCCCTGCCCTTCATGGGCGGCTTTGCCTTGGCGACGGCGCTGCTCCACGCCATCGGTGTGGCCATCGGGCTTGGCGCCAGCCGCTTTGCCGGCGGTCCCAAAGGACGTCTGGCGACGCGCGCCGCTGGCGGGCTCGTCGCCCTTGGCGGCCTCTGGATCGTCGTGGGAAGCTGATATGATCCCCGGTGAAATCCTGCCCGCCTCCGGCGACATCACCCTCAATGACGGAGCCGCCGCCACCGCCATTCTGGTGGCCAATACCGGCGACCGCCCGATCCAGGTCGGCTCGCATTACCATTTCTTCGAAACCAATGCGGCGCTCGATTTCGACCGCCCGGCCACGCGCGGCATGCGGCTCGATATACCCGCCGGCACGGCGGTGCGCTTCGAGCCGGGGCAACAGCGCGAAGTCCGCCTCGTGCCGCTTGGCGGCAAACGCACGGTCTATGGTTTCCGCCAGCAGGTGATGGGGAGCCTCTGATGCCAGTCGATCTCAGCCGCCCCGCCTATGCGCAGATGTATGGGCCGACCGTCGGCGACCGCGTGCGCCTCGCCGATACCGAATTGTTCATCGAGGTCGAGAAGGATTTCACCATCTATGGCGAGGAGGTGAAGTTCGGCGGCGGCAAGGTCATCCGCGACGGCATGGGCCAGAGCCAGGCGACCCGCGCCGAAGGCGCCGTCGATACCGTCATCACCAATGCGCTCGTCGTCGATCACACCGGCATCTACAAGGCCGATATCGGCCTCAAGGACGGCCGCATCCACGGCATCGGCAAGGCCGGCAATCCCGATACCCAGCCCGGCGTCACCATCATCATCGGCCCCTCGACCGAGATCATCGCCGGCGAAGGCAAGATCCTGACCGCCGGCGGCATGGACAGCCATATCCATTTCATCGCCCCTCAGCAGATCGAGGAAGCGCTGATGAGCGGCATCACCACCATGCTCGGCGGCGGCACCGGCCCCGCCCATGGCACGCTCGCCACCACCTGCACCGGCGCCTGGCATATCGGCATGATGATGGGCGCCTTCGAGGATTTCCCGATGAATCTCGGCCTCGCGGGCAAGGGCAATGCCTCGCTCCCCGCCCCGCTCGAGGAAATGATCCTTGCCGGCGCCTGCAGCATGAAGCTGCATGAGGATTGGGGCACCACGCCCGCGACCATCGACAATTGCCTCAGCGTCGCCGACGCCTTCGACGTGCAGGTGATGATCCACACCGACACCCTCAACGAAAGCGGCTTCGTCGAGGATACCATCGCGGCCTTCAAGGGCCGCACCATCCATGCCTTCCACACCGAAGGCGCCGGCGGGGGCCACGCGCCGGACATCATCCGCGTCGCCGGCCTTGCCAATGTCCTGCCTTCGTCGACCAATCCGACCCGGCCCTATACGGTCAACACCATCGCCGAGCATCTCGACATGCTGATGGTCTGCCATCATTTGTCGCCCGCCATCCCCGAGGACGTCGCCTTCGCCGAAAGCCGCATCCGCAAGGAAACCATCGCCGCCGAAGATATCCTGCATGACATGGGCGCCTTCTCGATGATCTCCTCCGACAGCCAGGCCATGGGCCGCGTCGGCGAAGTCATCATCCGCTGCTGGCAGACCGCCGACAAGATGAAGCGCCAGCGCGGGCGCCTGCCCGAGGAGACCGGCGACAACGACAATTTCCGCGTCCGCCGCTATATCGCCAAATATACCATCAACCCCGCCATCACCCAAGGCATGAGCGCGCATATCGGCTCCATCGAAACCGGCAAGCGCGCCGACCTCGTGCTGTGGAACCCGGCCTTTTTCGGCGTGAAGCCGGAAATGGTGCTCCTGGGCGGCGTCATCGCCGCAGCCCCAATGGGCGATCCCAATGGTTCGATCCCGACGCCGCAGCCGGTTCACTACCGTCCGATGTTCGGCGCCTATGGTGCAGCCAGGCGCGCGACAAGCGTTACCTTTACCTCCCAGGCGGCTGTAGATGGCGGTATTGGAGAGCGTTACGGGTTGCAAAAGGCACTCTTGCCGGTTGCGAATACCAGAGCCATTTCCAAGGCCTCGATGATCCACAATGCGGCAACGCCAACGATCGAAGTCGACCCCGAAACCTATGAAGTGCGCGCCGACGGCGAACTCCTCACCTGCGAGCCGGCCACCGTCCTGCCCATGGCCCAGCGCTATTTCCTGTTCTGAGGCAAGCACTTGCTCACCGTCACCGCCCACATCCCCGCCGCCGAAGTCAAGTCGAAGCCCTTCTCGACCCTGACACTCGAAGCCGACGAACGCCGCCTCCGCCGCAAGGCCCTGCGCCTTCCCGAAGGCGACGACATCCTCATCGACTTCCCAACCACCATCACCCTCGCCAACGGCGATGCCCTGCAATTGGAAGACGGCCGTTTCGTCGGCATCAAGGCCGCATCGGAGCCGCTTTACGAGATCACAGGCCGTGATCGAGCGCATATTGTCCGTCTGGCCTGGCATATCGGCAATCGGCATCTGCCGGCCCAACTCGAGGAAAACCGCCTCTTTATCCGCCGAGACCATGTCATCCGCGAAATGCTTATCGGCCTGGGCGCTACCGTCCGCGACGTGGAAGCACCCTTCTCACCGGAACACGGCGCCTATAGTCACAGCCATGGCGCCGACGATCATGCCCTGCTCTATCGGCGATGAAAGATCCGCAAAAGCTACAGCGCCTCCTGGCCTTCATATCGCCGGCCTTTCCGGTCGGCGGCTTCGCCTGGTCCGCCGGATTGGAGCTTGCCATAGCCGAAGGTGACGTCATCGATGCCGAAACGACCCGCGACTGGCTCGAAGGCCTGCTGCATCATGGCGGCCTCACCACCGATGCCATCCTGCTTTGCGAAGCACACCGCCATGCTGCCGACGCGGCCTATCTCGATGAACTGGCCGAACTCTGCCTGGCGCTGACCGCCGCTTCCGAACGGCAGGAGGAATTGCGGCAGATGGGCGACGCTTTCGTCCGCGCCGCTTCCGCCTGGCCCCTTGCAAATCCTGTCCGCCTGCCGGCCCCCTGCCCCTATCCGGTCGCGATCGGCGCCACCGCCTCTGCCCATGGCATCGACTTGGCGGATGCCGCCATCGCTTTTCTCACAGCGCAGATACAAGCCCAGATTTCGGTGGCGGTCCGCCTCGTTCCCCTCGGCCAGATCGCCGGGCTCGACATCCTGGTCGCGCTCGAAGCCATGATCGCCGCCCGCGCCGCCTTCGCGACCACCGCTACGCTCGATGATATCGGCACCATCGCCTATGCCGCCGACATCGCCCAGATGCGCCACGAAACCCTGCCCACGAGGATATTCCGCTCATGACATCCCCCAACGGCCCCCTCCGCATCGGCATTGGCGGCCCGGTCGGCTCCGGCAAGACCACATTGTGCGAAATGCTGCTGAAGGCGATGCGCGACCGCTACTCGATGGCCGTTGTCACCAACGACATCTACACCAAGGAAGACGCGCTGATCCTGTCACGTGCCCAAGCGATCTCGGAGGAGCGCATTGTCGGCGTCGAAACCGGCGGCTGCCCCCACACCGCCATTCGCGAGGACGCCTCACTCAACCTCGCCGCCATCGACACGCTGAACCGCAAATTCCCCGATCTTGACATCATCCTGATCGAAAGCGGCGGCGACAACCTCGCCGCCACCTTCTCCCCCGACCTCGCTGACATCACCCTCTATGTGATTTCCGTCGCCCAAGGCGAAAAGATTCCCCGCAAAGGCGGCCCCGCCATCTCCCGCTCCGACCTCCTCGTCATCACCCACACCGACCTCGCCCCCTATGTCGGCGCCAGCCTCGATGTGATGGAAGCCGATACCCAAACGGTCCGTGAGGGGCGACCCTATATCTTTGCTGATCTGCTGCGGCGCGAAAAGATCGATGAGATCGTTGCCTTCATCGAGCGCATGGGCGGGCTTGCAGTGGGACGTGCTGAGCTTCATGGCTAAATCGACGGCGGAGCCATGAACGCTTCATCGAAGCGGGGGCATTAACGTCAAAGACGACGCCCTCCACCGCGTCGGTACAGCGGGCATTTCCTCACTGCCGTCCATCGCCGAAGTGAGAATTCAATTTCGCATTCTTTGCGGAAACGAAGGCGTTTCCCAACTCGCACCTTCTCCAAAAGCGTCTCGTCCGGATATGAATCACCGCTCGAGCATGCCAGCCCGTCTTTGTTCCTCTTCCGACGCGGCTTGATCCAATTTTCAATAAAAAACCCCTTTTGTCTCGCAATCCCGGCGCAAAAATGTCGTGATTATTGCCTCAACTTTTCACCAATGGGATGGGGAAAGCTTGAAGGGAAAATTCCCTGTGGGAACGGTTTAACCAAACGCGCCGAAACAATCCAAAAAAACACAGTTAATATGTTGTTTTGGACGCAGTTAAGTTGTAGACCCCCTTTTCAGATAAGAAGAACGGACATTCCAAATCTTGGATACCAGATAATTCGTTCCGCAGCAGAACTAATTCTGTCAGAATAACTTTTTAAAAAACAATTATTTGGCGCCTAAATTGCAAAGGTCAAAAAAATGGCCCCACACTTTATCGTCCGGCGATCATTCGGCACGGAAGAGGTGATGGTCGTCCCGAAGCCCGGCATCCGAGCCTCATGGCAGAAAGATCTGGCCGATAAACTCATGGAAGCAAGCAACACTACCGAGGCGACCGCGCGGCCGCAAACCGACAAAGATGCGATCAAATTCGCACTGGATCACGTCGACCCGTTGCATATCGCCGATTTCCTGCGCGATTGGGTGGATGAGGAGCCGCTCGAGAAGTGGCTGACGTCGGATCACGCATCGCCGGCCGAAACCCACGGCGATATCGCACAATCACCGCGGTTCGGCGCTTCTTCCATGTCGGACGCCGAGATGCTGGCATTGCTCAAATATCCGGAAATCGCCATCAATTTCGCCTTGGACTATCTCCCATTGGGGGACATTCATGATTTCATCCACGGCTGGAGAAGTGGCGAAGACCTCAGCGCCTGGCTGCCGGCTTGGCGGCAGAACGCCAAGGGCTGATCCGCAGCCACGGGACCGATCCTGAATCAGGACGGGGAGGACGATTAATCGTCCTCCCCTATCCGGTCAGCGAGTTTTGGGGGCTCGGAGCTGACCGGTTCTCGTGGCAACACCGCTTCGACATGGCGATCTTGCCCGCCCCGCCACAACAAGTAGCAATGTAGTCGAGAGGGGTGCCGCGAACTAAAGTGTGCCCCAAGGCCGAGATGGGAACAGTTAGCAAGCGCCATTCCAAAAGCCCCGCTTAAAGGCACTGACGCGAACTGAAGCAGTGCATAGTCAGTTTCCGGGCCTAATTCTTGTTCAATCCCGATCTGCCGCGGGTCGTCTTCCGGCTCGCCGACATCCGCCGCGACGGCAGTCTGGCCCGGGTGGCATCAGAAGCATGGGCAATGCCCGTTCAGTTCACATTCTCGGCATCGGTAATTCGCGATGCTCTCCCCAGCTCAAAATGGATAACCAGCTGATAATAACGACGCGGAAAAGTCTCGCCCGAGTTACGGGGCTATCCGATTTGTTTCAAAATATACCTCTCTTCTAAAAGCATGATGTTTTTCCAAATATGACCTACAAATAATATAGAATATTTTCTGGTTTTGAATATTCCAGTTCAACTTAATCTGCCTCTAGAATTTTTGACATTTACCAGAATTTTACCTGTCTTACAGACTACCTTAAGAAAGGGGTAACCATACCATTTTTGTAAACACCCGGCGGCATGAACGACGCTCGAAGTGCGTCGGATTTTGCCTAATATGATCGGAAATTGAAAAGACGGATCACCTCCTTCCGTGGCTCAAAAACAGAGGAGAGGTCATCAGCATCGCAATCGTTGGGAACGGTCGTTTGCATGCACGCAAAGTCTGCATGGGGCCGTCACCAGTATCGCTGACGCAATTTCCTCTGCAAATGCTGTCTAGCTTTCTCGTAATCTGTTGACTTGGGCAGGAGATTTCATGAACGAGGCAGAGTTTCTGGTTGAGGAAACCCATCGGTTCGCGGAGAACAAAGGCACCGTCGTTCAAAAAACCAGCAAGGGCCTGGGATGGACGGGAGCCTATCTCTCGGTCCAGTCGGAAGAGCCCTACACGAAAAGTTTCGAGGCCATTCCTGATATTTTCGTTTCGGTGATCGATGTCGGGCCGATGAAGGCGCGCGTCGGCATGAACGAGAGCGTTTGCCAGCTCCGGGCACCTTCCCGCAGCGTCTGCATCTTTCCCGACAATATGGCGTTCGACACCGATCTGCAGAGCAAGATCACCACGACCCATCTGCATCTTCGGCGCTCGCTATTGGACCAGGTTGCAGGAGGCATGTATCGGGGCGATCCCGCCGATATCCAGCTGCTCGCCCGCATGCCGACCTACGATCCCATGATCGACCAGCTTTGCCACGCAATGCGCGACACGGTGGATGAGGATCCGGCATCCTCGGCGCTCTTTGTCGAACACATGACCTGTGCATTGGCAGCGCATCTTATTCGCAAACATTCAAACGCCGGGGGCCGACGCATGCAGCCACCAAAGGGAGGCGGGTTGAGCGAATGGCGGATGAACCGAACCCGCGAGATCATCGAGGCCCGTCTCAGCGAGCAGCTGACGCTTGCCGAGCTCGCAGCCGATGCCTGCATGGGACCGGACCATTTTGGACGCCTGTTCAAGCGAACGGCAGGGATATCGCTTTACCAGTTCGTCATCCAGCGCCGCATTGATCGCGCCCGTCATCTTCTGGCCGAGACCAACCTGCCGATAGCCCAGATCGCGCTGGAATGCGGCTTTGCCGATCAGGTTCACTTGACCCGCGTTTTCGGCCGGGCAGTCGGTACAACGCCGGCGGCCTTCCGCAGAGAGATGCGCAAATAGCTCCGGATTCACAGCAAATCTTTCGAGTGAGCAAGTTTAGGCGATTTCTGCCAAAAAAAGGACGGAAATAGTCAAGACGTCCTGAAAAATCTGGTGATTTACTGATAAGGTAGGTTGCCCTGCCGGAAGAAGACGCCTAGCCGAACCGGTAATTCGGCTGGAATAAATCGTACATAGTTCTGGGCATCTATGTCTCACTTCTAACGAAGGTGAGAATATGTTCGGCTGCGCCGAGCGCGGTTACGAAGCCTTGCTGAGCTCCGAGGGGCGGTGTTCAGCCACCGAGAGGGGGGAACGTACCGCGGATAACTGGAGGTGAACTATGAGGATGCTTGCCAAGAGCAAGGCGGTTGCGCCTGCTCAATCGATACCCGTCGGGAAGAACTTCCTTCCTCATGCCATGTGCGGCTCGCGGTCTTTTTTCTCCACATCCGAAAAATATGCGCCGATAGGCGCTACCAACCGCCCCAAGTAAACTACGGGCCTGTCGCGTAGTTATGCTGTAGTCATGACGACCACACCTATGCAGTGAATCCAGTATCGGGTGATCGGTATTAATTTAATCCGGAAACGGATTCCTTCGGAAACACAACTGATCACAATGATACAAACCTACAGGATAGGTGTCTGCGCCTGATGACGGTGCGGAGAGCTCTGCGGCTTCTCTGCATTCTTCTAAAATGGGATTAGACAAGATGGACGATCTGCTCTCTATCAACGTCGAAGTCATTGATCGCGCAACCGGCGCTCGAAGCCAGGTTTCGGTTGATGGGATTACTCTCAACGCTCCCAGCGTGGTGCAACTTTCGATCCAGCGGACCGATATCAACTTCATGGAGCGCGCGGGGCAAGACCTCGTCATTCATCTGGCCCTGGGCGGGACGATCCGGATTGTAGACTTCTACGAAACCACGGAGAATGAACTGGTTCTCCAGGAAGCCGATGGCAGCCTGTGGTACTGGGACCCGGCCGCCGGCACCCTGTCTCTCAATTTTCTGAGCATTGCGGATATACAGCCGCTGCTTTATGGCGATGCTGCGCTGGGCGGGGCTGCCATGCCCATGGCACTCGGTCTCGGCGCACTCGCCGCAGGCGGTGGGGCGATTGCCCTGGCTGGTGGCGGCGGCGGAGACGACGATTCTTCCGCAGCGCCCGATACAACCCCACCGTCGGCCCCGGTGGTGGCTATCAGCGACCCGGATGGCGATAATATTCCGACAGCCTCGGGCACCGCAGAGCCTGGTTCCACCGTCACCGTCACCTGGCCCGATGGCACCACCTCGACCGCCACCGCCGATCCCGACACCGGCGAATGGTCCGTGAACGCACCGGCCGAGCAGCCCGATGGCGACGTTACCGTGACCGCTACCGACGCAGCCGGCAATGAAGGCCCTGAAACGACCGAATCCTGGGACAACACTTCCGACAATGGCGGCGAAGACACCACCCCGCCGGATGCACCGGTGCTGACCATCAGCGATCCAAACGGCGACAATATCCCCACCGCCTCGGGCACCGCCGAGCCCGGTTCGACTATCACCGTCACCTGGCCCGACGGCACCACCTCCACCACAGATGCCGATCCTGATTCCGGCGAATGGTCCGTCGATGCGCCGACGGCTCAGGAAGATGGCGACGTCACCGCCATCGCAACCGATGCCGCCGGCAATGACAGCCCCGAGGCCACCGAAGCCTGGGATGGCACGCTCGGCGACGGCGAAGACACCACCCCGCCGGATGCACCGGAACTGACCCTCAGCGATCCGAATGGCGACAATATCCCCACCGCCTCGGGCACCGCCGAGCCCGGCTCGACCATCACCGTCACCTGGCCCGATGGCACCACCTCCACCACAGATGCCGATCCTGATTCCGGCGAATGGTCCGTGGATGCCCCAACGGCGCAGGAAGATGGCGACGTCACCGCCATCGCAACCGATGCCGCCGGCAATGATAGCCCCGAGGCCACCGCGGCCTGGGACGGCACACTCGGCGACGGCGAAGACACCACGCCGCCGGATGCACCGGTGCTGACCATCAGCGATCCGGACGGCGACAATATCCCCACCGCCTCGGGCACCGCCGAGCCCGGCTCGACCATCACCGTCACCTGGCCCGATGGCACCACCTCCACCACCGATGCCGACCCCGATTCCGGCGCCTGGTCGGTCGATGCCCCAACGGCGCAGGAAGACGGCGACGTCACCGCCATCGCCACCGATGCCGCCGGCAATGATAGCCCCGAGGCCACCGAGGCCTGGGATGGAACCCTCGGTGACGACCTTACTCCGCCCGTTGCGCCAATGGCAGCATTGGCAACCGATACCGGCGCCCTCGACGATGATGGCATCACCAGCGACGGCACCGTCAACGTGACCGGGCTCGAACCCGATGCGAGCTGGGAATA
>Ga0182735_1000322_pt1 | contig 42361 bp, 41 predicted proteins | sample eDN5th30CKraftMG_FD_128524 | JGI IMG/M metagenome (GOLD analysis project Ga0182735, IMG submission 128524) | Enriched Miracle-Growth compost microbial communities from Emeryville, California, USA - eDNA 5th pass 30_C Kraft MG (version 2) (version 2) ...
CCTTTGCCCGATCAGGTCAAGGACGACGATCACCCGGCGGTTCACGAGCTGCGCGAACATTCGTTGTGGTCCGAGGCGCAAGTCTGGTGCAGTCCGGAACGGCATGGTCAGATCACCGGCATCATGAAGACCCAGATTGATCACCTGCCACTCGCCTACAAGGGCCTGCGACCGACGCAGGGGCGTACCCTGGCGGTCATGCAGGTCAGCGCCGGGTCGCAATCGTTCAACAGCGTCAACACGCTCAGGATCCTTGGCCGCTGGATGCGGATGGTCGCCATTCCCAATCAGTCCTCGGTGGCCAAGGCCTACGAGGAATTCGACGAAGCGGGACGGATGAAACCCTCGAGTTATTACGACCGTATCGTCGACGTGATGGAGGAGCTGGTGAGATTTACAGTCCTTCTACGTCCTCACGCTACGCAACTGGTCGATCGTTACTCCGAACGAAAAGATCGGGAGGAGCCGGTCAATGCCGCAGTCGAAATATTGGCCACAATCTAAGCTCTGGGGGGGGGGGCGAGCTTTATCTTCTCATCATGGCTGCCGCTGAGTTAAGGGGTCAATCTCAAGGAGGCTCACCCATCATCACGATAGACGAGGAGCCGCAAAGCGTTCAGGACCACAACTAGGGTCGATCCTTCATGGGCGGCAACAGCCGGGCCGATACCAAGACCGAAGATGGTGGCGGGCACTAACACCACCACAACACCAAGGCTTACGGTCACGTTTTGAAGGATGACGGAACGAGCCTTTCGGCTCAGGCCAACCGCAAAGGGCAAGTTGGCGAGGTCGTCCGCCATCAAGGCGACGTCTGCGGTCTCCAGTGCAACGTCCGAGCCTGCCGCCCCCATCGCGATGCCAACGGTTGCGTTTGCCATGGCGGGCGCATCGTTGACGCCGTCTCCGACCATGGCGACCTTTTCCTGCGCCCGAAGCTTTTTGATCGCTTCCACCTTGTCCTCGGGCATGAGGTCGCCCCAGGCCTCGTCAATACCCACTTGCTTCGCCACTGCCTCCGCCACTGCCTGGTTGTCGCCAGAGATCATGATCATGCGCCTGATGCCCAACTGGCGCAGCCGCTCCAGAGCGATTTTTGCAGCCTCTCTTGGGGTGTCCATGAGGCCGATCACGCCGAGATCGCGATCTCCTCGCCGCACCACCATGGTTGTGCGACCGCCTTGCCGCAGTCCCGAAATGGCCTGGGTCATCGGTCCAGAAAGCGGCGCGATGCCGTCCTTCCCGAACATCTCGGCCTTGCCGATGACTACAGTCTCGCCATCGAGCTGCGCGGTCACGCCTCGGCCGGTCATACTTTCCAGATCCTGGGCTTGAGGGATCGTCTGATCCTTCAACCGCTCGCGCCCATCGCTTGCAATCGCACGAGCGAGGGGATGATCGCTCAGGCTCTCAACCGAGACCGAAACAGTCAACAGCTCAGCTTCGCTAACGCCCGGTCCGGGAACGATGTCTGTGATGTGGGGTGTCCCGGCCGTCAAGGTTCCGGTCTTGTCGAACGCGATTGCAGAGAGTGACCCGAGATTCTCCAGAGGCCCGCCGCCTTTGACCAGTACACCGCCACGCGCTGCCCGTGCCACACCCGAAAGCACCGCGCTTGGTGTGGCGATAGCGAGAGCGCACGGACTTGCTGCCACGAGCACCGCCATTGCGCGATAAAAGCTGTCACGGAACGGCTCGTCGATGACGACCCAGGCGAATAGAAGCAAGCCAGCCAGCGCCAGAACTGCGGGCACAAAGATGCGTTCGATCCGGTCGGTAAAACGCTGCGTCGGGGATTTTTGCGTTTCCGCCTCGCTGACCATGCGAACGACTTTGGCGAGTGCGCTGTCCGTGGACTTCCGCGTCACCTCAATCTCGATGGCACCGCTTCCGTTGATGGTCCCAGCATAGACGCGGAAAGCTGAGTCGAGTGTATCGGGGTTCCTGCGGGCTGCCTGGGCGTCGTTAACGGCCCGCTTGTCTGTCGGCATGCTTTCACCGGTCACGGGAGCCTGGTTGACCGAGCTCTCGCCAGCAATGACGAAGCCGTCTGCAGGTAGCCGTGTGTCAGGCTTCACGACGACTACGTCCCCGATTGCCAGTTCTTCGACGGAGACTTCCTGCAAATCCCCATTGCGGCGCACCAGCGCCGTTCGCGGGGCAAGCTCGGCCAGAGCCTCAATCGCCCGTTTGGCCCGGCCCATGGCGTAATGCTCAAGTGCGTGACCAAGGCTGAACAGGAACAGCAACAGCGCACCTTCGGTCCATTGGCCGAGGGCTGCCGCACCGGCTGCCGCCACCAGCATCAAGGTGTCGATCTCGAACCGTTTGTGCCGCAGGTTATCGATCGCTTCACGCAAGGTGTAGAAGCCGCCGAAGAAATAGGCTCCCAAATAGAAGCTCAGCGGCACCCACTCGGGCGGCGCAAGAAGTCTTTCGACCGCAAAACCGGAACCGACCATCCCACCGCATATAAGTGAAAAGATCAGTTCGGAGTTGGAGCCGAACAGCCCGCCTTCGTGAGCGTGATCGTGATCGTGATCGTGATCGACTACCTCCTTGCTGGGCTCGTGTGTTGGAAGTGATTTGGTCGCCCCGATCTGAAACTGGCGCAGTTCGCCCCAGAGCGTCTCTACCGAAACCAGCATTCGATCGAATTCGATGCGCACCGTACCCGAAGCGCTCGCTGCCGCTTCAACGACGCCCGGTAGTGCCCCGAGCCTTTCGGCGATGCTGCGCGCGCGTCGTTGATGCGTAACGCCGATGTCCCCGACCAGATGACCGAAACGCTCCGTGACATTTGCACCTGCGCTGGTCACGAGTTCGCGAATACGTGAGAGCGGAAGCGTGTCGGCATCGTAGTGGATGCACAGTTGAGCCGGGCCAGAAGCGGATGCCGGCCTGACATGGACGCTCTCGACCCCGCTCCGCCCCTCGAGCTCACCAATCAGGCGCGTGACGCAAGCGTCGGCAGCATCCGGCACGTCCGGCAGGAGAATGGGTAGGTCCAGACGAAGTTTTTCAGTCATGCTCGACTCCGGTTTGTTTTCGCGAAGGTGGGGACGCGGCTTGCCGCGCCCCCGCCGCTTCCGGTCACTTGTTCAGGATCGGCGCACCGAGCGCGTCCACGTCGCTGTAGTCGCCAGTGACATGATGCCGATGCCGTCCGCGCAGCAGCAAATGGCTGATCGCGGGCAGCACAAAAAGTGTCAGCAGCGTCGAGGTTATGAGACCGCCGATCACGACAATCGCGAGCGGTTTTTGCACTTCGGCACCGGTTCCTGTCGCAATCGCCATGGGCACGAAGCCGATGGCAGGGACTATGCCGGTCATCAGCACTGCCCTGACACGCTCCATCGTGCCTTCGGCGATTGCCTCATCGACGGGCTTGCCGGCATCAAGCCGCTGGTTGATGCTCGACATGACGACCAAGCCATTGAGTACGGTCACGCCAGACAAGACGATGAAGCCAACCGCCGCCGATACCGAGAAGGGTAAACCGGTAAGCAGCAATGCGAAGACGCCGCCTGCCAGCGCGAGCGGGATTGCAGAATAGACCGCGATAGACTGCCTGATCCCGCCGAGCGCCATGAACAGGATGCCGAATATGGCGGCGAACACGACCGGGATGACGAGTGAAAGCCTCGCAGAAGCAGCCTGCAGGTTCTCGAACTGCCCGCCCCATTCGACGAAACTGCCTGGGGGCAACTTCTCACCCTGCGCCACCTTGTCCTGCGCTTCTGCAACAAAGGAGCCAAGGTCGTTGCCGCGCACATTGGCTTGCACCACCACGCGCCGCTTGCCGTTTTCGCGGCTGACCTGGTTAAGGCCCTCCGAGAACGTGAACCGGGCGAGTTCGCGCAAAGGAACCGAGGCCCGGTGGGCATCTTCGCCCGGCAGCATGACCGGCAAAGCACCAACTGCGTCGAGATCGTTGCGGGTGGCGTTATCGAGGCGGACGACGATGTCGTATCTGCGGTCCCCCTCAAAAACGATACCAGCTTCGCGCCCCCCCATGGCCGCGGCCACGGTGTCGCTCACATCCTGCAGGCTGAGGCCATAACGGGCGATGGCGTCGCGATCGAACTGAACGTCGAGCACCGGGAAGCCGGCGGTCTGTTCAACCTTGACGTCGGCAGCCCCTGGCACCGTCTTGAGCACAGCAGCAATCTGCTGCGCGGCTTGCCCCATTGCTTCAAGATCGTCGCCATAGACCTTGATCGCGATGTCGCCGCGCACCCCGGCGATCAGCTCATTGAACCGCAACTGGATAGGCTGGCTGATCTCAAATGCATTGCCGACAAGCGGCGCCAGCTGTTTTTCGACACGCTCGATGACGTCGTCCTTGGTCTCGACGCCTGCTGGCCAGGCATCCTTGGGCTTCAGGATGATGAAGGTGTCCGACGCATTCGGCGGCATAGGATCGCTTGCCACTTCGGCTGTGCCGGTCTTGGAATAGACGAAGGCGACTTCGGGAAGTTTGGTGACGGTTCGTTCGACCTGCTCCTGCATCCTTGTAGATTGTGCGAGCGAAGTCGAAGGGATCCGCAATGCCTGCATCGCCAGGTTGCCTTCCCCAAGCACAGGCAGGAACTCGCTGCCGAGCATGGCGAAAACCAGGGCCGCAGCGCCGAATGTTCCTGCCCCCGCACCGATCCACGGCCACGGCCGCGCGATGACCTTCTTCAATACCGGCTCATAGCGTTCCCTCACCCATGCGATCGCCTTGACTTCCTTCTCGGCGACATCACCGCGAATGAGCAAGGCGACCATTGCGGGCACAAAGGTCAGCGAGGCGACGAACGCACCAGCCAGCGCCAGCATGACCGTGATCGCCATGGGGGAGAAGGTCTTGCCCTCGACCCCGGTGAAGGTCAGCAGCGGAACGAACACGAGGAAAATGATGGCCTGTCCGTAGAGGGTCGGCTTGACCATCTCGCGCGAGGCCTCGAAGACTTCATGCAACCGCTCGTTGAGGCTCAGGAGCCGCCCTTCGACATGCTGCCTGTGGGCGAGCCGCTGCAGGCAATTCTCGATAATAATGATCGAGCCATCGACGATCAGGCCAAAGTCGAGCGCGCCAAGACTCATCAGGTTGCCCGATGTGCCTGTCAGATTCATGCCGGTTCCCATCACCAGGAAGGAAATCGGAATGACCAGGGCAGCGATGAGCGCGGCCCGGAAATTGCCGAGCAGCCAAAACAGTACAGCGATCACCAGCAGGGCGCCCTCGACGAGATTCTTCTCGACGGTTCCGATCGTCGCATCGACCAATTCGGAACGGTCTAGCACCGTCTTGACCGTAATCCCGGGAGGCAGCGACCTGGCAACGGTATCGAGACGCTCGGCAACTGCCGCTGCGACAATGCGGCTGTTGCCACCCGCCAACATCAAGGCCGTGCCAATGACAACCTCCTTGCCGTTGCGTGTCGCAGAGCCGGTTCGCAAGTCGCCCCCGACACTGACCGTGGCGACATCGCGCACAGTGACAGGTACACCGCCGCGCGAGGCCACGCTGGCCCGCGCAATCTCGTCAAGCGTGCGGATGCGGCCGTCGGCACGCACGAGGAAAGCTTCGCCGCCGCGCTCGACGAAGTTCGCACCGACCGAGATGTTGGCCTTTTCCAGTGCATCGGCGAGTTCGGAAAATGAAATCCCGTAGGACGACATCTTCGCGGCATCGGGCTGGACCACGAATTGCTTTTCGTAGCCGCCGATGGAGTCGATTCCGGCAACGCCGGATACCGTCTTCAATTGAGGCCGGATCACCCAGTCCTGGACCGAACGCAGATAGCCCTGCTTGGCAATGTCGTCGGTCAGCAGTTCTCCCGATGGCGTCATGTAGGAGCCATCGGGCTGAAACCCGGGCTTGCCCGCGACTTTCGGTGCTTCCTTGCTGCCTGGCGGCGCAAAATCGACGACGTACATGAGAACTTCGCCAAGGCCCGTCGACACCGGCCCCATCTCGGGCTCGACACCGTCCGGCAGGGAACCCTTGGCCTGGCCAAGGCGCTCGGCGACTTGCTGGCGCGCGAAATAGAGGTCGGTGTGGTCCTCGAACACGACGGTCACCTGGCTGAAGCCGTTTCGCGAGATCGAGCGCGAGCTTTCAAGGCCGGGGATTCCGGCCATCGCGGTTTCGACCGGGAAGGTGACGAGCCGTTCCATGTCGAGCGGGCCGAGATTGGGCGCGACCGTATTGATCTGGACCTGCTTGTTGGTGATGTCGGGAACCGCGTCGATCGGCAGTTTGAGCAGCTGCGTTACGCCATAGGCCGAGATGATGAGCGTAGCGACGACCACAGCCCAGCGGAAACGGATGGAAGCATCGAGAAGGCGAGCGATCATTGGGCCACTCCTGATGTGTCGGAATGACCCGGATGGCCGTGCGAAACCCGAACGAGAGAGGCTCCGCTGGCTTGCAAAGGAAGCTTCACAGAGATGCGCTTTGGCATCAGGCGCCGCACTCTACCGACGCGGTTAGGCCGCCAGGGGAAATCGACGAATGTAGCCACTCCGTCTTTCCCAACGACTTCGATGTGGATCGTGCCAGGCTTGTAAAAGTTGTTGCGGATACCGGCCGATGCCCTGATCCAACCGGTTAATAGAAGATCGCTGGCTTCGCGGGACACGCGCATCTGCTCGAACCGTGCATGTTTATCGGAAGTGGCTGCTACCGGTATTTCTGATGGCCGCTCGGGAGTGGTCACGCAGCCCGAGAGAAAAGCGGAACCCGTGAGCAGAAGGGCGATGGTTCTGGTCATGATCAATGCTCCGCCTCGCCCTTGCCGAGTTCGGCTTTGAGTAAGAATGCACCGCGCGTGGCGACCGCCATTCCTGGCTTCAGGCCGTCGACGATCTCGATGCGCCCGCCACCACGCTTGCCCGTATCGACATTGGTCGCCTGGAACCCCTTCGCGGTTCGGACGAACACCACATCGCGGCCCTCGAACGACTGCACCGCCTCTTCTGGAAGTGCGATCGATAGGCTTGCTGCGGCGCTGCGGGGGCTTATGCGTACGCGCAGGCCCTGGCCCTGTGTCAGCCCGCCCGTGCCGTCGGGTTGCAAAACGATGGTCGCCGTCTTGCTTTCAGGGTCGAGACTGGGGGTGACCGAACGCACGACGGCGTTGCGCGTCTCTCCGCCCAGCAATTCGATGACCGCCGTGTCGCCGGGAGCAATACGACGGGTGTCTGCGGCCAGTACCGAGGCATTGACCTGGATCCGGTTGGGATCGGACACGCGGAACAATTCCGTCCCGGCGAGCACATAGGCGCCGAGCTTGGCGTCTGTGCGGGTCACGCGGCCCGAGATCAGGCTAACGACGGCAAGCGACCGGCCATCGCCGCTCACTTTTGATGCGGACGCGGCACCTCGCGCGCGGCGTGCCTCCGCCTCGGCTTCGGCCAGTGCCGCCTGTGCACCCTCGAGATCCTGCCGGGCCGTCACCCGGGCATCGAACAGTCGCTTCTCGCGGTCATAGGTAGAGCGGGCAAGCGCGAGCTTGGCAGCTGCAGTGCTGCGGTCCGACGCGATGGCAGCGGCATCACGGCTTTCCATCATTGCTACCGCTTCGCCGGCGCGCACGAAATCGCCAAGCCTTCGATTGATGCGCACGATGGCGCCGTCCGCGCGTGCGGTAAGCACAGCTTCGCCCTCGGGTGTGGCCGCGACAACGCCTTGGGCGAGGATTTCGGCGCCCAGCCCCCCGGCTTGAACCCGCTCGGTCGCAATGCCCGCCGCCTGAGCGCGGGCCTCGTTCATCTCCACGAATCCCTCGGGTCCGTGCTCTTCCTTGCTGCCGTGCTCGCCTTCTTCCTGCGTGTCGGAGGCTGAAGGCGCGAACATTGTCCGACCTAGGAAGACGCCGCCACCGGCGAGAACCAGTGCGCCGGCCGCGACCGTCGCGATCAGAGCTTTCCTGTTTTCTGCAAATTCCATGTGATTGTCCTTACTGCGCGTTCGCGCGCGCCAGCGCGGCCAGCGCGCGTGCGCGGTCGAGCTGCGCTTCGATGATTTTGAGCCGGGTGTTCGTCAGCGCTTCCTGCGCGTCGATCAGTTCGAGCAAAGAAAACTTGCCTGCGCGATAGCCGATGTCGGCGAGCCGCTCGGCTTCGGTCGCCTGGCGAAGCCCCGGACCGGACAGGGCGGCGAGCCGTTCGTTCACCGCCGAAAGCATGGTCTGCGCTTCTTGCCGGCTAAAGCGGGTGTCGAGCCTTGTCTGCGCGAGGGCAGCGTCCGCAGCCTCGCCCGTTGCCCGGGCAGCGGCTACGCCGCTGCGCCCACTGCGGTTGAATGGAAGCGGCACTGAGAGCCCCATCACGAAGGCGGTGGATCCACTTTCCCTGAAGTTGCGAAACCCGCCCGATGCGGTGACGTTGGGCACCGCCTCTGCGCGGGCCAGCGCGATACGAGCATTGGCGGCATCGCGTTCGGCGGCGGCGAGGCGTTCATCCAGGCTGGCAACATCTGCAGGCAAGGGCGCGGTCGCGACAGGATCACCGCCGACCGCCGTCAGTTCAGGGTCTTCGCTGCCGATCAGCAGACCTAGCCTGCGCCTCGCGGTCAGCAGCAATCCAAAGGAGCGCAGGCCTTCCGCTTCGGCCTCGGCCAACAGGGCGTCAGCGCGCAGCTTGCGCAAGGGAGGGTCACGTCCGGCATCGACAAGGTTGCCGGCGATCCTCGCCAGTTCCTGAGCGCGGGTGAGATTGCCGCGGGCGAGGACCGCCCTGTCTTCAGCCGCGCGCAACTCCGCATGCGCCACTGCAATGTCGTAGGCCAGATCGGCGACGGCCTTGCTCAGCGCCAACCGGGCAAATTCCCGCTCCGCTCCCGCCACCGCCTTGCGCGCCTGGCGTTCACCGCCAAGTTCGAACTCCTGGCTGACCGCAACAGTTACTTCGCTCTGGCGGAAGGACCTGTAAGGGCCGGTGCCGCTGAAGTTTTCGACCTCGACACCGATTTCGGGATTGGGCCTCAGCCCGGCCTGGAGCGCACGGGCGTCGGCAGCCCTAAGCTCAGCTTCGGCGCGCGCTATGCGGGGCGAGACTTCGCGCCCTTTCCTGAGCGCGTCATCAAGTGTCACTGGCTCAGCCCAAACCGGACCGGCCTGTATAACCAGCGCACCTGCCAGCAGCAGGGCGCGCAATCGTATCGGCATGAAAAACTCCTGATCAATGCAAGTTGGCGCGGGCAAAGCGTGCCCGCGTCAGGCAATGATCAGGCTGCAGGCGGCTCGGTCAGGGGCGCGGAGCGCCGCGATGCCATCGCTGTGACTTGTGTAGGCGTAAATATCTGCACGCTGAAAAATGCGCTGATTTCTGGTGCGACGTGATCGACCCTGGTTGCGCAGGCGCAATGATGATGAAATGCAGCCGATGGCGCGGCGCCAGTATCTTTTTCACCGCTTTGCTTCTTGAACGCAGCATGCGAGTCCGGCGCATCGCCTTCATGCACATCGATCACTTCGCTGGCGTGCATCAGGTTGTCATTACCGCCATGGGCCAGTGCTGGCGCCACCGTGCTCCCGAAGAACACGGCGATCAGAACCAGAAATGCCAATAGACGACGGCGCATGGTAGCGCGGTTAGCATAGGCCGGTCCAAGGACCAAATAGTTCATCTCAGAATCCGATCCATCGCGGCACCCTGGCCTGAAAGTTCAGGTACGATTGTCCGAAATTTGCTGTCAGATGACGTTCCTCGATCGCGACTTGGAAATGGCACGAGACCACGAAAGCCAGCCAGGCGCACCAGCTCCACCAGGTGTTCGCCACCAGGGCCATGCCCAGGCCCATCAGGATCATCCCCACAAACACCGGGTTGCGGCTGATCCGGAACAAACCCTTGCTCACAAAAACGGGGGCGTCGCTCTCTCGAACTCCGATGCGCCAGGCCCGCCCCATCTGATGCTGTCCGACCAATACGATGATGGCGCCCGCAACCACGATCAACGATGAAGCGATCCAGTTGTGAGCGTCGCCTCGAACTGCAGCAAGGGCGCTAGCGCCAGCCAGCACCAATATGCTCAAGACAAAGGCTGAACTTGTCCATCGCTGGAAACCGGTGGCCTTTGCGAAAGCCCAAGCATTGTCCCCGGATCGCACGCGCAAGGCAACTCCGCGGATCACGGTCGCGATAAGGACAATGGCGAACGCAAGAAGAGGGATCGAGGCAAGCATCGTTTATCCCCGCGCGATTCCGGGCTCACTTTGACCCTTTAGTTCGCGCAGCGACTGGCGAACGATCTGCCAGCCGCCGCTGATGCCAAGCGCAGCCATGATGAATGCGACAACGAGGTCGGGTAGTCCGCTACCGGACCACAACACGGCGAGGCCAGCACCGATGACCAGCAGATTGTTGATTGCGTCGTTTCGCGAGCATATCCAGACCGAACGCATGTTCGCGTCGCCGGTACGATAGCGGTAGAGCATCAATGCGACAGTCACGTTCACGATCAGCGCAGCGAAACCGACCGCACCCATTGCGAAGGGATTAGGCGTCGCGCCATGGATGAGGCCCCAGATGGCGGAGCCCAGCACGCCCAGCCCAAAGAGTAGAATGGTTGCCCCCTTGAGCAGCGCTGTCCGCGCGCGCCAATGTAACGCCAGACCCGTGACGCCGAGACTGATAGCGTAGTTTGCCGCATCACCCAGGAAATCGAGCGCATCGGCCTGGAGTGACCGCGAGTGGGCAAGCGTGCCCGCAACAATCTCGATCGCGAACATTGTCGCGTTTAGACCCAACGCAATCCATAGCACCTTGCGCCAGCGCGGATCGTCTAGCGTTGCCGTACTCCCGCAGGCGCTGGCGCAGCATTCGTCGGCCACTCGGTTGCTCCTTGGTAATCCCGATTCGGCCCTCTATATGCACCCTGTAGCAACTACAGGGTCAAGAGATGAAAATCGGCGAACTGTCGAAAGCAACCGGCACCAACATCGAGACGATCCGCTATTATGAGCGGATCGGTCTGTTGCCCGCGCCGGCCCGGACTGCGGGCAATTATCGCTCTTACGGCGAAGCACATCTTACGCGGCTCGCCTTCGTCCGTCATTCACGTGAGCTCGGCTTCACCATCGAGGAAGTTCGCTCGTTGCTCGATCTGGCCGACCATCCCGAGCGCGAGTGTTCCGAGGCCGACCGGATCGCCACCCGCCATATCGAGCAAGTCGAAGCAAAGATCGTCAAGCTAGCTACCCTGCGCGATGAACTTTCACGCATTATCGGTCGCTGTCGGGGCGGCTTGGCCGCCGATTGCCGGGTAATCGAGGCACTGGGGGATCACACTATGTGCGCTGGAAACCACGAATAATCTATCTGGTCATGCAAGCCGCAAACTCGCGGAACGGAATTTTCCTTTGTTCCAAATTCTCGCGCCGCGGTGCCTCGATTGACGCCTCGCTAGCATCGCTCCCTCAGGCGCTCATGCCAGATACTGCGATTAATGTTGGGCGTATACGCTGGCGCGCGCGGCCCCGAAGGCAATGACGTTATACCGCTGCGGGCGAACGCCAGACACCTCCATGCCTGGTGAACCGATCGGCATGCCTGCGACCGCAAGCCCGCGAATACCTTTCGGGCGGTTCGCCAGCACGCGGCGCATGTCAACAATCGGGACGTGTCCCTCAAAGGCGATCCCGTCGACAATCGCGGTGTGGCATGACGCCAGGTTTGCGGGAAGCCCCACCTGCCGCTGGAACGCAGCTCGGTTCACGTCATCGACGATCCGCACATTTCTGCCGAAGGCCTGGCGGACCCGGGCCGCCCATTGTTCGCAGCACCCACATCCTGGATCGCGATGCATCAGGATGTCACCTGCCGCGAGTGCGGGGGTCGAGAACAACGCCAGTGCCAGGACCAGCTTTCGCATGTTTAATCTCCTCATTCGCGGGTGGCGCTGAATCGCAACGGCGTCAACTACAGCCAAAATCCGCTTTAGCCGGTAGTCACATGGCAATGCGCGGAGGGTGGCTGAGCACCCTCCGCGCACCATTGCTTACTTGTGATCCATGCCGCTCATGTCGTGACCAGCATGCTCACCAGCCTGCTCGCCATGCTCCTTGCAGCAGGCCATCTGGCCGTGTTCGTCCTTCTTGCAGCAACAGCACGGCTTTTCTGGCGTCGGTGCAGGCTCGGCTGCAAACGCGGCAGTGGAAAGCGAGAGCGCGAGGACGCCCAGCAGATACTTGGATTTCATGTGTATTCTCCAGATAAGATTGAAAGGGATCAGGAAACCGGCTGACGCGGGGGCGGTGTCGGTGGCTCGGGCTTCAATCCGGACAGGCTTTGGGGCGCCCGGATCTCCGGGCCGATCCAGTCCCATCGTATGGCATTCAGATTAGTGTCGATGGCAGGCGCAGCAAAGAGGCACGCATGACAGACCCGCGCCACGTCCGGTGCGCCATGATGATGTGAGCGGTCGCCGCGTCCAGGCATGTCGCCACATTCCATGTTAGCGGCCTGCATCGAAGCGGCTGCCGGGGCGGCGCAAAGCGGTCCTGCGCCGAACGCCAATGCTAGCGCAACAATGAGAGCGACGACCGATTTCATAGGATCAAGTCCTGCTCCGTTGCGACCCGTCGGTCCAGCCAAAGTCTTGGTGCATTGCCATCAGAACCAGACTCTGACGCCAGCGACAAAACTGACCACATCCGGGTCTTCTCCTGCGAACCGTGCCAACCGCGCGGTGTCACCCGCCTTCCGGCTCCATTCCACGCCAACATAGGGCGCGAGCTCACGTCGGATCTCATAGCGCAAGCGCGCACCCAGTTCGAAGTCGGTGAGTCCTGATCCGACCCCGATCGCGGGCATCTCCTGAGCAGAGAAATTGAGTTCCGCGCGAGGCTGGAAGATCAGGCGCTGGGTGATCCGCTCATCGTAACTGCCCTCAAGGCGAGCCCGGATGTCACCCTTGTCGGAGAGGAACATCTGCCCCGTCAAATGAAACCAGTACGGCGCGATCCCTTCGACGCCGACAACTGCATAAGTACGCGAGGGATTGGGCACTATATCGTGCCGCAAGCCGACATGCGCATTCCAGAACGGCGAGATGGCACGTGAATAGAGTGCCTGGATTTCCAGATCCTCGATCGGCTCGCCGAATGCGCCCTCGCCTTCTGTTTTGATCAGGAGGCGATCGACGTCACCGCCGAACCAGGCCTCGCCTGCCCAGCGATAACCGTCCCTGCCCTTGCGCGCCTGGAATTCGGCGAGATCGAAGAGCACCATCGACCCGCTGAAGGCGCCATTATCTCGCCGCAGGGCTTCGCGTGCGCGCGCCATCTCAGCGGGATCGAACACGGTATCCGCGGCATGGTCGCCTGGCGGCGCAGGGGCGGGAGCAGTTCCGATAGCCGGATCACCTTCGGACATGCCCGCCATGGCATTCATATCATGGCCGGAGTGATCGATGGCTTCAGGCCGTCGCGGACCGGCTGGCTTAGGCTCGGCAGCGTGTCCGGCATGGGGGTCGACTGCAACGGGCGCGGGAACGGCAGCTTCGGGCTGACTATGGCCGGAATGGTCCATTGCAGCCGGCGGGGCCTCGCCTCGAGCAACTGTGCCGGCCGCATCCTTCATTTCCGTGCCTTGCATGGTGGATTGAGCCCCCGCAAAGCCGGGCGTCGCCAGCAAGACAGCAGCGCTGATGAGAAAGGTCGCCTTCATGCCGCGTCCTCCTCATGGCGCACGGTCACGACCCGGAACATCCCCGACATCATGTGCAGCAGCATGTGACAGTGGAACGCCCAGTCGCCGAGTTCATCGGCCGTCAGGTCGAACGAGACCTTACCGCCCGGCAGGACATTGACCGTGTGCTTCAGCGGATGATGGCCCGAATTACCAGTGACCAGTTCGAAGAAATGACCGTGCAGGTGAATTGGATGCGGCATCATGGTGTCGTTGATGAGATTGACGCGCACCCGCTCCATGTGGCGGAACGCGATTGGCTCGGTGTTCTCGCTGAACTTTACGCCATCGAAGGACCACATGTAGCGCTCCATGTTGGCGGTCAGATGGATATCGATCTCTCGCGACGGCGTGCGTGTGTCGGGATTGGGAGCCAGCGATTTGAGGTCACGATAGACCAGCACCCGGTGTTCGACTTTCTCGAGGCCCGTCGGGCGTTCGCCCGTGCGGTCCATCGGCATTGGCGAAAGCGTCGCGACGCCTGGCCCCAGTTTGACCTGCGGCGCAACCGAGGCATCGCGCATCTTCAATGAGCCGTGATCCATCCCGGGCATGGCGTGCCCCATTGCTGCGTGATCAGCTGCACTCGCATCGGCACCGGGTGCCGACATATCGCCCATGCCCATGTCTTTCATGGACAGCAGCGGGCGTTCGCGGATCGCCGGGATCGGCGCGACCATGCCGAGGCGCGGAGCAAGCGTGGCGCGCACCTGACCGGAGCGGTCGATGGCTTCGGCGATGAAGCCATAAGCCTCATCACCCCTGGGCTCGATTATGACGTCATAGGTCTCGGCGATGCCGATCTGGAACTCGTCGGTCTCGACTGGCTGCACGTTCTGCCCATCGGCGGCAACCACCGTCATCGCAAGGCCCGGAATCCGGACATTGAAATTGGTCATGGCGGCGGCATTGATGATGCGCAGGCGCACGCGTTCACCGGGGGCGAACAATCCGGTCCAGTTCGCAGCGGTGTCATGCCCGTTGATCATGAAATGATAGGTTGCGCCGGTGACATCCGAAATGTCTGTCGGGTCCATCCGCATCTTGGCCCACATACGGCGTTCGGAAGCGGACTGGTCCTTGCCCGCGAGCAATCCTGAAAGGGTCTGCTTTTGCATGTTGAAATAACCGGGCTGGGCCTTCAACTTCCGCAACTGGGTGTGCGGATGCATGAAGCTCCAGTCGGCGAGCATGATTACATGTTCGCGGTCATAGGCCACCGGATCGGGCGCGGCGGGATCGATGACGATCGCGCCATACATGCCCATCGCTTCCTGCATGCCGGAGTGGCTGTGATACCAATAGGTGCCAGACTGCTTGACGGGAAACTCGTACACGAAGGTCTGGCCGGCCTTGATCCCGGGAAAGCTCACTCCCGGCACGCCGTCCATCTGGAAGGGCACGAGCAGCCCGTGCCAATGGACCGAGGTTTCCTCGTTCAGTGTGTTGTTCACTGCGAGGCGAACCTTTTGACCCTCCTTTAACCGGATGACCGGGCCAGGTGTCGCACCATTGATGCCGATGGCATGCCCGTCACGTCCAGCGACCCTGAGCGAGGCATGACCGATGGATAGTGCGATTTGCTCCCCGGACACCGCGGCCATCGGGGCTCCAAGACCATTGGTTCCGCTGCGCGCCCAGGCCGGGAGCACTGCCGAAAGCGCGAGGCCCCCGCCCCCCAAGGCGGCCGAACGGATGAGTTTACGGCGATTAAGCGCAAAAGAGTGCATGAATGGTGTCCGGTGAGATTGACGGATTCACCGTCCTCTACGCAGCCGCTTTCCCTACCCCTCAGATATGGTCGCCAAGCATCGCCTTTAATTTTCCCCTGGCCCGATAGAGGCGGGTCTCGACCGTCTTCTCGCTGACACCCAGCACCTCTGCGGCTTCAGCCTGGCCGAGGCCATCGATCGTGCGGAGGACCAGCGCCTCGCGGAGACGGGACGGCAAGCGCGATATGGCCGCGGTCACGCGCGCCAGTTCGGCCCGGTCCGCGGCTTGCACGTCGGCAGGAATGGAATCATCCGAAACGTCGAAAGCCATCTCGAGCGGCGCTGCGCGCGCGAAGAAAGCCCGCACCTTTCTCCGTCTTGCCCAGTCCCGGCACTTGTTGAGCGCGATATGTTTAAGCCAGGCCAGGAACGGTCGCTCATGGTCGTAGCGTCCAAGCGCCGAGAACGCGGCGATGAAGGTTTCCTGGGTAATATCGAGTGCCTCGTGCGGATCGCCGACGGACGCTCGCACAAGACGAAATACAGTTTCACGGTGGCGCGCCAGCAGTTCGCGATAGGCGTCTTGCCGACCGGCGAGCGCCAGTGCCGCGAGCTCGCCGTCGCTTCCCTCGGCCAGCGAAAGGCTCACCGCACTTCTGGGGTCAGGGCTCTGGTAACCGACCGGTCGAACCTGGCCGCCTGATCAGGCCTCAGGACGGCGCGCATGGCAAAAAGATGCTCCAGTGTTTCCTTCTGCATCTCACCCATGACCTTGTGGGTATGGTCGATGGCGGCGGTGACTTCCGGACCATAGCCATGTTCCACTTCCATAGCTTCGGCCAGATGGGCATTGGCCGCCCGCATCTCCAGCTCAAGCGCCTTGCGGCGGGTGGCAAAACGCTGCTCGATTGCTTCAATCTTTGCTTCCTGTGCGGCATCGAGTTCGAGTTCGCGGTGCAGCAGCGCATGGAGTTCGGTCTCGCTCTGCCTTTCCGGTGCGAACAGGACGCGGCCAGCATAAGTTCCGCCCAGTGCCGCCGCGAATGCGACAAGCGCGATCAGGATCAGCCGCCTGGTCCAATTCACGGGTGGACATCCAGCAAGGTCGAAGGTGCGAGCGGATTGTCGGGAGCAAAGGGTGAGATTGGCTGAGCTGTGGCGGGTTCGCCGCCCGCCAGTCCACCACCCGCTATGCCAACCACCAGCGCCAGCGCTGCGGCAAAACCCGTCAGCCGAGACCCGGCCGCAGCCTCACGGCGGCTCGCAGCCAGTCCGGCCAGCACTTCGTCGTCGATTGTCGCCAGCCCCGAGGGGGCCGGAAGTGTGGCCAGGCAGCGGAGCGCCTGATCAAGGTCGGACATGGTGGGTCTCCCGAGGTCTCGTGATCCTATACGCAGCCATATCCCCGATCCCTCAGAAAAACTGAACCCGCCCAATTTGAGGGATGCTGTTCCGGCCCGCGTATTTGAACCTGATAGCCGATTCCAAGGAGATTCCTGATGCGTTTGACCAGCCTTGCCCTCGCCGCCGCGGCTCTGGGTCTCATCGTCCCGCAAGTTGCCAGCGCGCATACGCAGCTTGTGTCCTCGACCCCGACCGCCAATGCAACGGTCGGAGCACTTACGAAGATCGAACTGCGCTTCAATGAGGCGGTGATCGGCGCAACGGCACGGGCCGAGATCGCGATGACGGGAATGCCGGGTATGGCAAACCATGCGCCGATGCCGATCACCGGTTTCACCGCGCAGCTGGGCAAGGACCGGAAATCGATGACTTTGCTGCTCCGCCGCCCGCTCGCCGCCGGCACTTACCGCGTGACCTGGAGCGCGGCCGGAGCCGACACGCATCGCATGGACGGCAACTTCAGCTTCACCGTGCGCTGAAGACATGGACAATCTGCCTGTTATCGCCCTCCGGTTCGCGCTCTATGCCGACCTGATGGTGCTGGCAGGTGTGACGGCCTTCTCACTTTACGCGCTGGAACCCGAAGAGCGAGGCACTGCCTTGCTGCCGCTGGCCAAACCTGCCCTCATCCTTTCGCTACTCGGGCTGCTGCTGTCTGGCACCGGCATGATTGCGCTTGTCGCAGCCATGATCGGGACAAATTTCTGGGCAGTCGATGCCTCAATCTTCGGGGAGATAGTTACGCAAAGCGCCATCGGCAGTGCCTGGATCGTGCGCATGGCAGCACTTTCAATTGCCTTGGTTGCCGCGCTCGCGCTTGACCGAAGCCCACATATTGCAAGATACTGGCTGCTTGCTTCGACATCGCTGGCGGTCGCCACGCTGGTCTGGACGGGCCATGCCGGCGCAACCGAAGGGTGGACCGGATCCCTCCACCGGCTGAGCGACATCGTCCACATGCTGGCGGCGGCTGTATGGATCGGCGGAATTGCCGCGTTCTCCTGGCTGCTTTTTCAGCCATTGGCCCACCAATCCGATGTGAAGATCAGGATCGCGCATCGGGCCCTTGATCAATTTTCGCGGGTTGGGACGCTTGCGGTCGGGTTGATCGTTCTCACGGGCCTCATCAATAGCCTGAGCTTGATGGGCTTGCCGCACCCGGACACCTTGTTCGCTTCGCACTACGGCCAACTCCTGCTTATCAAGCTCGCCCTGTTTGCGGCAATGCTGGTGCTGGCGGGTGCCAACCGTTGGCGGCTGACACCCGCTCTTGGTGTAGCGATCGCCAACAGCAATCCGGCCACCGCGTTACGTGGCTTTCGACAAAGCCTGGTTCTGGAAACAGCCACAGCACTTGCGATCCTCGCCGTGGTTGCCTGGCTGGGTACGCTGGAGCCGATCATGGCGAACGGGTAAATTACCTCTTGACCCTGACATGATGTCAAGGTTGATGAGAGGTGCGACCAGAGGAGTACGAAGTATGACCGAGTCGCATCACGACCATGCGAAATGCGCCCATTCCGGATCGAAGGCTCCAGGAATGGTGATTGACCCCGTCTGCGGAATGAGCGTTGACCCTGCGACGGCGACGCATGTCGCTACCCATGACGGCGCCCATCACTACTTCTGCAGCGCTGGCTGCCTGGCCAAGTTCGAAGCTGATCCGGCGCGCTATATGAGCGATGCGCCGCGCCCGACAGAACCGGTGCAAGAAGGCGCGATCTGGACCTGCCCGATGCATCCGGAGGTTCAGCAAGCAGGGCCGGGAAGCTGCCCGATCTGCGGCATGGCCCTTGAACCGATGACCCCCACGCTCAGCGATGGACAGTCACCGGAATATGCCGACATGAAGCGGCGCTTTGTGATCGGGCTCATCCTCGCCTTGCCGGTAGTAGCACTCGAGATGAGCGGACATTTGACGGGACTACGCCATTATCTGGATGGCAATATCGGCAACCTGGTTCAGATGGTGCTGGCAACGCCAGTGGTTATCTGGGCTGGCTGGCCCTTTTTTGAACGCGGTATGGCTTCGGTCAAAAGCCGCCATCTCAACATGTTCACCCTGATCGCAATGGGAACGGGCGTTGCCTGGATCTACAGCATGGCAGCGACGCTTGCGCCCGGTATCTTCCCGGCCGCGTTTCGCGCGATGGACGGTTCGGTCGCGGTCTATTTTGAGGCAGCGGCAGTCATTACCGTCCTGGTCTTGCTTGGCCAACTGCTTGAACTGCGCGCCCGCGAGACCACCAGTGGTGCGATCCGCGCATTGCTCGACCTTTCGCCCAAGCTCGCCCGCCGGGTCCGTCCCGATGGCAGCGACGAGGAGATCACCCTCGACCAGGTACTGGTCGGCGACACGTTGCGCGTTCGTCCTGGCGAGAAGGTCCCGGTCGATGGCGTGGTGGTGGAAGGCCGCGGCACCGTCGATGAATCGATGGTGACTGGCGAGTCCATGCCGGTGACCAAGGAGGCAACGTCGAAGCTGATCGGGGGCACGATTAACCAGACCGGCGGCCTCGTGATGCGCGCCGAGAAGATCGGGCGCGACACCATGCTCTCACGCATCGTCCAGATGGTCGCAGAAGCCCAGCGTAGTCGTGCCCCGATCCAGCGGCTTGCCGATACCGTGTCCGGCTGGTTCGTGCCGGCGGTGATCGCGGTCGCGGCAATCGCCTTTGTTTTCTGGTCCCTGATCGGCCCATCACCGGCGATGGGCTATGGCCTGATCGCAGCGGTGGCCGTGCTGATCATCGCCTGCCCCTGTGCGCTTGGCCTCGCAACCCCGATGTCGATCATGGTGGGGGTCGGACGCGGTGCCCAGGCCGGTATTCTCATCAAGAATGCCGAGGCGCTCGAACGCATGGAGAGGGTCGATACGCTTGTCGTGGACAAGACCGGCACGCTGACGGAAGGCAAGCCTGCGGTGGTCGCGATCGAGACGGCCGAGGGGTTCGACAGCCGCGAGGTGTTGCGCCTTGCCGCCAGCCTCGAACGCAGCAGCGAGCATCCGCTGGCTCTCGCCATTGTCAGGGATGCCGAAGACAAAGGACTGGCAATCAGCGAACCAGGCGACGTGGATCAGCCAGTCGGCAAAGGCATCACCGGAATGGTCGATGGACATCGGCTTGTTGCTGGCAATGCCCGCTTTCTTGACGAGCAAGGGATTTCGACTGCCCAACTGGCGAGGCGTGCTGACGCCCTGCGTGCTGACGGGGCGACCGCAATTTTCCTTGGCATCGATGGCCGTGCTGCGGGTGCCATCGGCATTGCCGATCCGGTTAAACAGACTACCCCTGCCGCGCTCAAGGCGCTGGCCGAAGCAGGCATCCATGTCATCATGTTGACCGGAGACAATCGCGTCACAGCTGAGGCTATCGCGCGGCGGCTCGGCATCGACGACATCGAAGCCGATGTCCTGCCCGACCAGAAGAGCGCGATCGTGAAGCGCTTGAGGGACGAAGGCAGGATCGTGGCGATGGCAGGCGACGGTGTGAACGACGCCCCGGCGCTTGCCGCTGCCGATGTCGGCATCGCCATGGGCACGGGCACAGACGTTGCGATTGAAAGCGCGGGCATCACACTGCTCAAGGGCGATTTGACAGGGATAGCGCGTGCCCGACACCTCAGCCACGCAACCATGACCAACATCCGGCAGAACCTGTTCTTCGCCTTTGCCTACAACGTCGCTGGTATCCCGGTGGCTGCGGGCGCGCTCTACCCGCTGTTCGGCATCATGCTTTCACCGATCATCGCAGCGGCTGCAATGGCGCTTTCCTCGGTCAGCGTCATCGGCAATTCGCTGCGTCTCAGGAGGATTGCGTTATGAACCTTGTCAGCAAGCGCGCGTGGTTGCTGGCCGCGGCTTCGGCCGCGCTGGTCGCAGCTTTTCTGCTCTATCCGGAACACCGGCAGCACCTCTTCGGGCTGATCCCTTATGCCTTCTTGTTCGCCTGCCCGTTGCTGCATTTCTTGCATGGCGGCCACGACCAAGGACATCGCTCGAAATTCGGTGAGCAGCAGCCATGAATATTGGGCAGGCCTCGAAGTCCACTGGCGTTTCGGAGCGGATGATCCGGCATTACGAACGCGTAGGACTGATGCGCCCCCCAGACCGGCGCGACAATGGTTACCGGGACTATTCACCGCAATCGGTCGAGCGTCTGCGCTTCATCGCGAATGCCCGCCATCTTGGGTTCTCGCTGGAGGAGATCGCCACTCTCCTTGGCCTATGGGACGACCGCGAGCGGACGAGCAGTGAGGTCAAGACCGTTGCGCTCGCACACGCCGAAGATCTTGGTCGCAAGGCCGCCGCACTTGAGGCCATGCGTCGGTCGTTGCTGGAACTGGCCGAAGGGTGCAGTGGTGACAGCAGACCCGATTGTCCGATATTGACCGGACTGGCAGAGCGGCGATCTTGTTAGTTGCGGACATGCCTTAGGGGGTGTCCGGACAGCTTGCGACCCGCTCGATCCATTCCTCAATTTCTCGTTCAATCCATACAGCGCATTTTGGGCCGAGCGACCGGGACTTCGGAAACCGGCCTTCGCTCATGCGTTGGTAAATAGCTGACCGTTTCATGCCGACGCGCGCCATAACCTCGGGCAGGCGCAGCAGCCTCCCAGGCGCTGGTGAGGCAGCCAAGCAGTCGGTAGGAGATGTTTTAGGGCCTTGGGTCACGGTTTCAGGGCGCATTGGAATTCCAATTCGATCTCAGGTAGGTCCCCTCCAAATTGAGACAGGTCACCTCGCTGTCGCGGCCTACAATGCCGGTCCAGGTGCAGTCGAACGCGCGGGTGGTATACCGCGGAATGGCGAGACGCCCGGATATGTCCGCGACGTCCTTCGCCATTGGCGCTTTTAGCGGTCTATCCGCAAGTTAGCCGAAACAGAGGCAATCGACGGATTGTTGCCGGGCTGGACCATTTTGCAAGCAAGCGACTGCACGGGAGTTTAGCCGCTTTTGGCCTCGGCTGGGTACTTGGCTACAATCTGCATTACCTCCTTACCCCACAACGCCAACGCCTCGCGCTTCTCGTTGGTATACTGGTGTCGGTGATAGACCCCCGCCACACCGGCCATAGCTGATCCTGACTGGTGATTGAGGACCGCTTCAGAAACTACCAGAGGTATGCCGAGACGCTGGAGGCCAGTTGCCACCGTCCGCCGAATGTCATGCATTGTGAAGTGACCGGCTTCGTAGCCGAGCTTCTCGTCCACGCTTGCTCTGATCCGCTTCCATGCTTTCGAGAGGCCGCTAACGCTGTTCGTGCTGGTGACCTTCGATGCCAACAGAATCTGGGATTGCTTGTGAGCGTCGTCAGGGTCGATCCCTGCGGCCATGAATACCTCTGTGACGACTGTAAGAGCCTGCGCGGACAGCGGCACCACATTCGCTTTGCCATTTTTCGCTCGGTCGCCTGGGACGGTCCAGACCTTCGCCTTGAAATCGAACTCGTCACAAGCTGCATCGAGCACTTCTCCCCGGCGTTGAGCCGTAAGGACAAGCATCTGCACAAGGTGACCGAACGGATAGCCATCCTCGACCGCAGATTGCCATAGCGCCGCGAGTTCTCGGTCGCTGAGTACGCGATCACGAGGTTCATTCCGTTTCGGACGCCACGCGTCCCGGCAGGGATTAGCAGGCATATGCTCGAGTCTGGTGAGTGCCCACGTGTAGAAGGTCGAAAGATGGCGATAGACGATCCGCGCCATCGTCAGGGTTTCCTTGCCCCGCTCGAATGCGATCTTCTCAACAAAGCGGCTCACGTCACTTCGGGTAATGGAGTCCGCGAGGCGGTCTCCCAGCTCCGGCTCAATGTACTTTCGGAAGACCCGATCGAACTCCCTCGCGCTGCGCTTTTTGCCCTCGATCTGCTGGGACAGATACGTCTCGTAGAGCTCGGCGACCGTACCGACGCCCTTTGCCCCCTTCCTCTTAGCACCCGGCTTTCTCGCAATGCTCTTGCCCTGCTCGACATCGACAAGCAGATCGCGCGCCTTCTTACGGGCATGAGCGAGGGTAAAACTCGGACCATGGCGCCCGATGGTCACATTCAACCATTTGCCCTGAACCCGCTTGCGCAGAATGTAAGTCTTGATACCACTGGCACCCATGCGGAGCCTCAGGCCAGGGACGATACCATCGGCCAGCTCAATCTGACCAGCCGCCGGCGCCTTGAGTCCTGCGATTTTCGCGTCCGTCAAACCTACTTTGTTCGCCATATGTGCCTGCTACCTTAGGTAGCTTTTTGTAGTGGATACTGGCGAACATTTCAAGAACAATGCGGACTATGAATCGCAGACTTCCGCCATTTTTGGACACATGCGGACGCCCTAGGACCCTCTGATCATGGCTCTTAATCAGCGGGTCCTAGGTTCGAGCCCTAGTGCGCCACCATTTCCTTCCCGTCAGGCCGACAGCTCACGAACTTGCCGAGGCGATATTCGCTGGCTCCTTTTATTATCGCCGTGCGTAATTGGCATGGGATGAATATTGGCGCCCCGTCGGCTCCAATTTTCGTCCAAGCGCCTGGCAGATGCGCGTCGAACATCTTTTCCCGTAAAAGGCTCGCACAGACAAAGCGCTAAGGATGCGAGCGGAAAGCGTCCTTTTCGCGCACGCTGATCGTTTGGCTGCGCTCGCCCTGACCGAGCCCACCGGAATGAGGCGAAGGCGACATTGGTAATCACCCCTTGAGCGCCTTTCGCACTGCGTAAAGGTTGGCCGCCCCGAAAGCGAAGAAGAGCGCGGACAGGTACAGCCAGTGCAGCCAACGCCGCGTAAACTCGCCGCCATTCCAGACGACCCCAAAGCGAACGAGTTCGCCGTCGTCAGGAAGCCGCCGCAGTACAGGGAGGTCGCCCGTTCGGTCCGACGGCAGCACCCGCTCAAGCTCGCTCGGCAACGCAGGATTCGCGCTCCCTGCCGCGAACCGCTCATCCGCTCGCGCTTCGGCCGCCAGGCTTAGCCTGAGGATGCAGTCCCAGTTTGAGTAGCCAAAGCTGTGCCGTGAGGGTGACGGGGTTCCATAACGTTGATGAGTGCAGGATACCTCGGACACTTTGGGCACACCCTCCCCGCTCCCTGCGCCCAGCCAGGCCCGACTGTCGTCGATCAGGCCGGCTTCGTCCCCCAGAGCCAGCTCGACGAGGGGATAGGCAAGACACATGAGACCCATGGGCAGGAAAAAAAGCGCCAAGAAGCGCCGCAGCACATTTCGCCCGAGCATTGTTGGTTCTTCACCGCCCATCCCCGGTCCCCCGCCACCGTGGCTGGCGCCCCGGCTTCACAAAAGAATTGCGCAGGGTGAGAGCCATGTCAAAGCGAAAGCGCCAGGGTGTCAAGCGCGTCTCGACTATGTTCGCTAAGCCACATGGTTCGCATGTTACCCGGCAAGTCACGGCCAGTAGCGGCGCCGGATTTCCTGTTTATAGAGCTTGCCAGTGTCATGGCGCGGCAGCGCGCGGTCGAAATCGACCGACCGCGGACATTTGACGTGGCTGAGGCGGGCTCGGCAATACTCAAGGAGACGCGCCTCAAGTTCGGGCCCGGCTTCCTCCCATGAGCGGGGCTGGACGACCGCCTTCACTTCCTCCCCCATTTCAGGGTGCGGAACGCCGACGACCGCCACATCTGCGACCGATGGATGCAGGATCAGCAGATTTTCGATCTCCTGCGGATAGATGTTCACTCCGCCCGAGATGATCATGAAACTCTTGCGGTCAGTAAGGTAGAGATATCCCTCCGCATCGACATGCCCGATATCACCAAGCGTGCTCCAGCCAGGATGCGCGGGATGACGGGCCTCGCGCGTCTTTGCGGGATCGTTGAGATACTGGAAATCCCAGCCACCCTCGAAATAGACGAGGCCGTCGGTGCCGGCCGGCACCTCTTTGCCCTCCTCGTCGCAGATGTGCAGCGTTCCCCAATCGGCACGCCCGACCGACCCGGGGCGCTCGAGCCACTCCTGCGGCGTGATGAAGGTCGACCCATTGCCTTCCGATCCGCCATAATATTCATAGATGATAGGTCCGAGCCATTCAATCATCCGGCGCTTGATCTCGACCGGGCACGGCGCCGCGGCATGGACGATCTTTTGAAGCGAGGACAAATCGTAACGCGAACGCACATCCTCTGGCAGCGCGAGCATCCGCACAAACATCGTCGGAACCATCTGCATGAAGGTTACGCCGTAGCGTTCCACAAGGCGCAGGACGGTCTCGGCGTCGAAGCGCTCCATGACGACAAGGCTCGCCCCCAGACGGTGCGCCGCCATGCCATATACAAGCGGTGCAGTGTGATAGAGCGGTGCTGGCGAAAGCATCACGCTTCCTTCGCCGACCCCGTAGCGCCCCGATATTCGGTCGGCCAGCATATGCGGTGCGTCGGCTGGCTCGCCGCTCAGCGGCAGCCGGATTCCCTTCGGCCGGCCCGTCGTTCCGGAGGAATAAACGAGGTGATATCCCGCCGTTTCGTCGCCGATCGGTTCAGCGGACTGGCTCTCGGCCGCAAGCGACCATGAACGTGCGCCCTCAAGCGCTGAGCCGATGTCGAAAATTGTCTCGACATGGGGCGCGCGCTCAGCCCGTTCGCGCAAGAGCGTCGCAGCAGCAGGGACCTCGGCATGGGTGATGAGGAGGCGCGAGCCGCTATCGGCCAGGATATAGGCGGCCTCTTCAGCCGTGAGCTGGGTCGAGATCGGGCAAATATAGAGCCCCGCGCGCTGCGCTGCCCAGTAAAGGATATAATATTCGGGACAATTCTTGAGCCAGATCGCAATCGTGTCTCCCGTCGCCATCCCAAGCGAGCGGAAGAGGTGGGCACCGCGGTTCGCTGCCGCTTCGAGTGACGCGTAGCTCGTCGCACTACCGTTGGCTGCCATGATAATGGCCGCGCGATCGGGCGCGGTTCGCGCGAAATGGCGTGGATACATGCCTCTCCCCATTTTCTGTGCCGAGTTGTATAACTACGTTTACTTTCTATGTCGATTGACATAATGGCTTTCCCATGCCGAGACGACGGCACGCCCAACAGGCAATGGGAAAGGATCGAAAGACAATGGACCTTAAACCGGGTTCTCGCTGGAAAAGTGCGGTGTGCGATGCGCAGCTAGTCGTCGTGCGCCCCCCAAAGGTCGCCGGCGAGCTTCAATGCGGCGGAGTTCCCGTTCTCCCCATCGACGATGGCGCAGCCCCGACGGGTGACGTCAGCCCCGATTTCTCCGACGGCGTGGCGATCGGCAAGCGCTATGTCGACGAAGAGACGGGGCTTGAGGTTCTTGGCGCAAAGGCAGGAAAGGGATCGCTCGCGTTCAATGGCATCGCGATGACGGTGAAGGGCGCCAAGCCGCTTCCAGCCTCGGACTGATCTGAACCATGCGCACGCCGCTTTTGCTCGACATTGCAGCAGACGCCTGCCCAGAGCGTCACGCCCTCGGAGCCGGGAAGCAAGTCCAGGATTTTGGAACCTATCGCGCCCGCGCGAGCCGCGTCGCAGCTTGGCTTTCGTCCAAAGGGATGCCCAACACCGCCTTTTTGGGCATGAACGGCGACGCCCTGCCCGTCCTGCTCTTTGCAAGCGGCATGGCCGGAACGGCTTTCGTGCCGCTCAACTACCGTCTGGCCGACGCCGATCTCAACAGGCTCGTCGCCCGCAGTGCCCCCGCGGTGCTGATCGCGGACGACGACATGTTGCCGCGCATCGACCCCGTCGAGGGTGTTGCGCTGGTCGCGCGCAGCGCGTTCGAGGAGGAATTTCTGCGCAGCGCTGCCCCCGAACCGGCTGAACTTACCGAGACCGATAACGATATCGCCGTCCTGCTTTTCACCAGCGGCACGACAGGCGAACCAAAGGCCGCGGTCCTGCGTCACGCCAATTTGACTTCCTACGTGATGTCGACCGTGGAGTTCCTCGGGGCGAGCGAAGACGAAACGGCGCTGATCAGCGTTCCAGCCTATCATATCGCAGGTGTTTCGGCGATCCTCACCGCAGCCTATGGGGGGCGCCGGATCGTCTATCTGCCTGCCTTCACCGCCGAGGACTGGGTGAGAGTGGCCGCGGCGGAAAAAATCACCCATGCCATGGTGGTGCCGACCATGCTCGGGCGAATTCTCGATGTGATGGAGAAGACGGGCGAGACGCTGCCGGCGCTTCGCGCCTTGTCCTATGGTGGCGGAAAGATGCCTGAACCGGTGATCGCGCGCGCGCTCGCCCGGCTGCCACATGTCGATTTCGTCAATGCTTACGGCCTCACCGAAACCAGCTCGACCATCGCACTGCTCGGTGCCGAGGATCACAGGGCCGCTTTTGCATCATCCGACCCCGCCGTCAGGCGGCGTATCGCGTCAGTAGGACGGCCGCTGCCCAGCGTCGAACTTGAAATTCGCCGCGAGGACGGGTCGCCCTGCGCTGTCGGTGAACATGGCGAAATCTATGTGCGCGGCGAGCAGGTATCGGGCGAGTATCTGCACAAGAAGGCGATTGGCGACGACGGCTGGTTCGCAACCAATGACGCGGGCTGGCTCGACGGAGGCGGCTACCTGTTCGTTGAGGGACGCCTCGACGATGTCATCGTGCGCGGCGGTGAGAATATCTCGCCGGGCGAGATCGAGGATGTGCTGCGGACGTTCGACGATATCGCCGATTGCGCAGTGCTCGGCGTTCCTTGCTCGCAATGGGGCGAAAAGGTCATTGCGGTCATTGTGTCGCGATCAGGATCGCCCGACACCGACAAAATGGCATCGGTCATCCGCGAACGGCTCCGGTCGACCAAGACGCCGGAACAATGGTTCGTCCGCGACGAGCTGCCTTATAACGAAACCGGAAAGCTGCTCCGCCGCGTCCTCAAGGCCGAACTGGCGAAAGAGGTCTGCGCCGAATAGGAAGGCGCGATGACTGCCGCCGACCATCTCGACGCCGACCGCCTTTCCGCCCCAGGCGGCGAGCCGGTCCTGGTTGTGGAGGCAGCCTCGTGGACGCGACCCGCCGTGCCGATCCAGGCGGCGGTGATCGGCATCGATCGCGGCGGCGCCCTTCCCGAGGTTTCCATCGACGACTTCGATCTGCTTCTGACGGCCGCAGCCAATCCGCCGCGGCCATGGGTTTGCGCCGGTCACCTTGCGGTCGAGGCCGCCGCGGACGTGCTCGCCGATGCGGTGCGCGCCACTCCCCTCGCCGCCACGATCGCCGCTCAGCTCTTGCGGCTGACCGAGCGCCTGTCGCTCGACGACGCTCTGATCGCAGAATCCCTCGCTTACTCCGCCCTGCTTGGTGGAGACGAGTTTAGGCGCTGGAGGCAAAGCGCCTCCCCATCGGGCGAGACGCCGCCGCCTGATGAGCCCGTTGCCGCCGATCGGCGGGACGATCATCTGACGCTGACCCTCAATGATCCTGCCACCCGCAACGCGATGACTGCAAGGATGCGCGACGCACTTTATGAAGCGCTCGCCAATGCCCTCGATGATCCAACCCAGCCAAGTGTCACCTTGCAGGGCAGCGGGCGCTGCTTCTCGACCGGCGGCGCACTCTTCGAGTTCGGACGCGCGAGCGACCTTGCAGAAGCGCATGCGGTGCGGGTGCTGCATAGCTGCGCGCGGGCACTCGACGCCCTTCGCGAACGGGCACGCGTCCGCCTCCATGGCGCCTGCATCGGTTCGGGATTGGAAGTTGCTGCAGCCGCCCACAGGCGTATCGCTGCGCCCGGCGCCTGGTTTCAGCTTCCTGAGCTCTCGATGGGACTCGTTCCAGGCGCGGGAGGCACCGCAACCGTGCCGCGCGCTATCGGGCGGCATCGCACCTTTTGGATGCTGCTTTCAGGTCAGCGCTTAGGCACCCGGGTCGCTCACCAATGGGGTCTTGTGCATGAAATCGAGGCGCGAGCGTGACGGTGCTGCTCGAAGCCGTGGCTGCGGCGGGTGATCGGTTGGTCGAGGCTTCGCGCGGAAAGATCGATTTTGACGTCCCGCGCGCCTTGTCGCGCAGCGAGGACCTCAGCCTTGGCAAGCCCGGGCTATGGTCCCCGAACCGGAACAGCCGGCTGATCGCATGCCGCGATGGGTGGATCGCAGTCTCGCTCGCGCGGGACGATGACCGCGATCTCGTTCCGGCGTGGACCGGTGCTTCGTTTGATACCCACCCGTGGGACGCCGTGATCGCCGCCGCGGCCCGCCGCAGCGCGGAAGAGATGGCCGCTGCCGCCATCGCCCTTCATCTTCCCGTCGCTGTCGTCGGAGAGACGCGTCACCTGCCGCAGGCACAGCTATCGCTCGGCGGCGGCGGAGGGAACAAGGTCATCGATCTTTCGGCGCTGTGGGCCGGCCCCTATTGCGCCGGGCTGCTCGCCGAAGCGGGATTTGACGTCGTGAAGATCGAAAGCCCTGCCCGTCCCGACCCCACAGCTCGCCATACGCCCGCACTCGATGCGCGGATCAACGGCGCGAAGCGGCGGGTGACGATGGCGCTCGAAAATCCGAGGCTGATGTCGGCGGTCAGCCGGGCACGCGTGCTGGTAACGAGCGCGCGGCCACACGCATTGGCGCATTTGGGCCTTGATGAAGCGACCGTGTTCGCGCGCAACCCGGGCCTCCTTTGGATTGCGGTCACCGCGCATGGCTGGCGCGGGCCAGCCGCGATGCGCGTCGGATTTGGCGATGATTGCGCAGCCGCCGGCGGACTGGTCGAATGGCGCGGCGCCGAGCCTTCCTTCATGGGCGATGCGCTCGCCGACCCGCTGACGGGAATGACCGCGGCGATTCTTGCGCTCGAGGCGCTGGCCGAGGACCGCTGCGGATTGCTCGACGTGCCGCTTGCCGGATCCGCCGCCCGCTTTGCAGAGGCGATCGCATGAGCGCAGCGTTCGACCTCGTCATCCGCAACGCCCGGGACGCTGAAGGCCGCCCGCTCGCGGTCGCGGTGCGCGGCGGACGGATCGCGGCGCTGGGAACAATCGAGGCCGCCGCCGGACCCGAGTTCGACGCGCGCGGCCGAACCGTCGGACCGGGTTTTCACGATCACCATATGCATCTCCTGGCGACCGCGGCGCGGCTTGAGTCGGTCGATCTATCAGGCCTCCTCCACGCCGACGCGATCATTGCAAAGCTGCGTGCCCAGCCGAGACAGAAAGGCAAATGGGTACGCGCAGTCGGCTATGATGAGCGCTCGGCAGGACTGCCCGATCGCAGGCTTCTCGATGCGTGGCTGCCCGACCGGCCGCTGCGCCTGCAGGATCGCACCGGCCGCTACTGGATCCTGAACAGCCCCGGGCTCGAAGAGCTTGGCGATGTCCCTTTTCCTGCGTGCGTCGAACTTGGGCCCGACGGTCAGCCGAACGGGCGAATCCGGCGCGGCGATGCCTGGCTTCGCGAGCGAATCGGTGGAGCGCTGCCCTCGCTCGCACGCCTCGGCGAGCGGCTCGCCCAAACGGGGATCACCGCAGTCACCGACGCGGGCGCGTCCAACGGCGCCGAGGACGCCCTGCTTCTCGCAGGCTCCGTGCCGCAGCGCCTCACGATCATGGGGAGAGAAGCGCTTGCGCCGGGCGACGCCTACACCCTCGGGCCGGTCAAACTCCTCCTCGATGAAGATGATTTGCCGCCGATTGCCGCCGTCGCCTCGAGGATTACCGCAGCCCGCCAGCTCGGTCGCGCGGTCGCAGCGCATTGCGTCACCCTGGGCGAGCTTCTCTTCTATCTTGAAGCGCTGGCAATCGCGGGAGGCGCGCGCGCGGGCGACCGTATCGAGCATGGCGGAATGATTGCCGAAAGCCTCATCCCCGACATTGCCGCGGCGGGGCTGATCGTCGTCACGCAGCCGAACTTCATTCACGACCGCGGCGACCGCTACCGGGAGCAGCTCCCCGCCTATGAGCTTGACGACCTGTACCGGCTCGGATCCCTGCTGCGCGGTGGCGCTGAGGTCCGCGGAGGATCGGACGCCCCCTATGGCGATCTTGATCCCTGGGTGGCCCTGCGGGCCGCGACGAACCGCCTGACCCGTGGCGGGCACCCGATCGGACCGAGCGAAGCGATCGGCCGCCAGGCCGCGCTCGCGCTCTATCAGGGGGCACCGCTTGCCGTGGGATCGGCCGCCGACCTCATCCTCTACGACTGGCCGGAGGCTCCCGACGCGCTCGGGACGGTCGATCTCACGTTGATCGGCGGTCGGATCGTCTGGCAGGCCTAGTCGCGCACGAGCAGCATTGCTCCCGCAAGCGGGCCTCCCGACGTCGACGTCGCGCAGACCTGCGGGGTGCCCGCCACCTGCCGCTCGCCGGCCCGGCCCCAGAGCTGCGTGCAGGCCTCGTGTACCGCGCCATAGGCATGGAGCCGTCCCGCCGACAAGGCGCCGCCACCGGTATTGACGGGAAGTTCGCCGTCGAGCGCTATCCGCTTTCCTCCCTCGATGAAGTCTTTTGCGCCATAGCGCTCGCAAAAGCCGAAATTCTCGAGCCAGTTGATCGTATGAAAACTGAAACCATCGTAGAGCTGCGCGATATCGACGTCGGCAGGTTTGAGGTCGGTTCGGCCCCACATCATTTCAGCGACCTTCGGCTGCGCCTGCGTGTCGAGTTCGGCGAGCTGCGTCCAGCTGTTGCGGTACTGCATCGACGAGCCGATCGCCTCAATGCGGATCGGCGGATTCCTGAGCGAGCGCGCAACATCCATCCGCGACACGATAATCGCCGCCGCACCATCGATTGGCACGTCGCAGTCGTAGAGTCGCAACGGTGTCGCGATCAGCGGCGAGGCGAGATAATCATCGATAGTGATCGGTGCCTTGTAGATCGCATTGGGGTTGAGGGCGGCGTTGCGGCGCTGGTTGACGGCGATCTGTCCCACCTGTTCAGCCTTTATACCGCTCTTGTGGACATAAAGGTTGAAGTAGAGCGCCTGCTGGAGCGCCGCTGCGTAGGTATAATAGGGCGCGTACCAGGCGAAGGGTCCGGCCTGCCGCTGGCCCTCGCGTAGCAGCGAATTGGCGTAAGCGGTCTTGCGCGCGGTCGCTTCATACATGGTACGGAAGATCAGCACATTGCGGCATAGCCCAGCCGCGATTGCGCCTACCGCGTTGAAAACCGCGCCATATTGCCCCGGTGCCTCACCCCCGCCGCTGTACCAGCCAAGCTCGAGCCGCAGAGCATCCTGGAGAGCAGCGCAGCCAACTGGCGAAAAGCCCGAGCCGTCGGCGCGCTCGCCTGGCCATGTCGCGAGCCCGTCGATGTCGGCGCGGGTGAGGCCGGCATCGGCAATCGCCTCGAGCGCTGCATCGACGGTGAGCGCGAGCGCAGACTTGGTAGCTCCTCGCGACACCTCGGACATGCCGACCCCGGTGATCGCGGTATTCTTCTCAGCAAAGCCGCTCATGCGCGCACCGGGCGAAAGAGGGGCACAAAGATGTCCTCTGCCTGCACAAATTCGACCTCGACCTCCATGCCGAACGCGACGGAGTCTGGCGGGCAGCCGATGATATTGCAGGCGAGGCGAACATCGTCCTGTTCCTCAATGGCAACGAGCGCGAGAACATAGGGCACCGCAAGGCCCGGCACCCAGGCCTTGTGATTGACCGTAAAGGTCACGACCCTGCCGCGGCCCGAAACGGCTTGCGGGGCAACATCGCGGCTTTCGCATCGGGGACAAAAGGGAAGCGGCGGATGAACAAAATACTTGCAGGACCCGCAGCGATAGATCGCGAGCTTTCCCTCGCTCCCCCATGTCCAATAGGCTTCATTGTCCCGGTCGATTACCGGCAGTGTCCGCGCGGCCATATGCCTCTCCCACTTATGTAACTACGTCATAATCCAAGAGTTGACACATCGTCAATTTTTAGGATGATGTGTGCAACGAGAATGACATGAGAGGAGAGTCGCCATGCAGATGGACGACATGATCATTATCAGCGTCGACGATCACGCGATTGAGCCGCCCGAGGCGTTCATCCGCCACTATCCCGAAGGCAAGAAAGACCGCGCACCGCGTATCGTGCGGGAGAATGGCAAGGACATCTGGCTCTGGAACGGGCAGCGTTTCCCAACGATCGGCCTCAACGCGGTCGTTGGCCGTCCGCGCAGTGAATATGGCATGGAGCCCAGTGCCTTCGATCAGCTCCGTCCAGGAACCTATGATCCCAAGCTGCGCGTCGACGACATGAACGCAAATGGCGTCCTCGCTTCACTCAACTTTCCCACTATGCCAAGCTTCGCCGGGGGAACATTTGTCGGAATGGCGCAAAAGGACCCCGACGAGGCCTTGCTCGCTTGCCGGGCCTGGAACGACTGGCATGTGCAGGAGTGGTGTGCAGCAGCGCCAGGCCGCTTCATTCCCATGTGCCTCATTCCGATGTGGAACATGGACGACACGCTCGCCGAACTGAAGCGGATGAGCGATCTCGGCGTCCATGCCGTGAGCTTCTCCGACAATCCGGCGAATATCGGCCTGCCGAGCATCCACAATGAATATTGGGAACCCTTCTGGAAAGCCTGCAGCGACTACAAGATGGTGATCAACTGCCATATCGGCACTGGCGCCCGCGCGATGCACCCCTCGAGCGAGAGCCCGATCGATGCGTGGATCACCGCCATGCCGATCTCGATCGCCAATTCGGCTGCCGACTGGACCTTTGCCACCTTCTGGCAGAGGTATCCGGATCTGCGCATGGCCTTGTCCGAAGGCGGAATCGGATGGATACCCTATTTTCTCGAGCGGGCCGACTTCACGCACGAGCATCACCACGAGTGGACCTTCACCGACTTCAAGGGTGAGCGCCCATCAGATCTCTTCAAGCGCCATATCATCTGCTGCTTCATCGACGACCAGTTCGGTGTGAAAAATCTTGAATATATGAACGAGGACATGGTCGCCTATGAATGCGACTATCCGCACTCGGATACGGTGTGGCCCAATGTGCCTGAATATCTCTGGGCGTCGGTCAATGGGCTTCAAAAGGAGACGATCGACAAGATCACCCACCTCAATGTCATGCGTGAATATTGCTTTGACGCCTTTACGCTGAACGGCGGACGCGAAAATTGCACGGTCGGGCATCTGCGCGAACTTGGCAAAGACGTCGATGTCAGCCCCCGGCACAATCTGGGGGGGCTCAAGGCCGACAGCATGGATGCCGTTGGAAAGGCCCGCCGCCCGGTCACTTCGGGCGACATCGAACGCATGTTCGCGTCGGCCTGAGGCATGACAAGTCTTGCTGAACGGTGCCCGGTCGCCCGGGCGGGGGCCGATGCCCCGCCGGTCCCCGCGCATGTGCCGCCCGAGCTGGTGCTCGACACGCGATTTGCCGCGGGCATTGTCCCCAACGATCTGATCGAACCCTATCGCCCCGTCGATGTGGTGCGAGGAGACAGGTTTCCGCGCATCCATTACTATCCCTGGCCGATCAGCGGAAACCGCCACGGCGCATGGGTCGTCACGCGCTATGAGGACATTCGCCGCGTCTACGAGGACAACGATCTCTTCTCGACCGAAGGGGTGGCGCAGTTCCAGCTGCTGGCGGGAGAAACATTCCCCTCGATCCCGCTCGGCATCGACCCACCCGACCATGGCAAGTACCGCAAGTTTCTCAATCCATGGTTCACGCCCGTCGCGATGAACGAGCGCGAGCCGCGCATCCGCGAAATCATCGGCAGCATGATCGACCAGTTCGCGACCAGGGGCGAAGTCGACATCGCCTATGATTTCGGGCGCGTTTTTCCGGTCCGCGTCTTCCTCGATCTCATGGGCTTCCCCTTCACCATGTTCGAGCAATTCCTCGACTGGGAGTGGAACATCCTTCACGAGGAGGATCTGGAAAAGAAGGCCAACGCGCTGCGCGGCGTGCTTGCCTATTTGCGTGGTTTTATCGCTGAGAAGCAAGCGGCTCCCGACGATGCGCTCGGCAGCTATATTGCGAATGGTTCAGTCGACGGCCGCAAGCTCACCGATGATGAAATTATCGGAATGACCTGGTTCTTGTGGCTCGGCGGCCTCGACACCGTTGCATCGACAGTCAGCCAAATGTTTCGCCGCCTTGCGATGCACCCCGAGCTTCAGGCAGAGATCCGCACCAACAAGGGCCTCATCAACTCGGCGGTCGAGGAGTTCCTGCGCACCCAGCCGCTCGTCAATTCGGGCCGGAAGGTGAAACGCGACTTCGAGTGGCACGGCGTCGAAATCAAGGCGGGTGACTGGGTCACCGTGTTCAACACCTCGGGCAATTTCGACGAGCAGCAGTTCGAATGCCCGCACCAATTCAACCCGGCGCGCAAGAACAACCGCCACTTCACCCTTGCCGGCGGCGTGCACATCTGCCTCGGCGCGCATCTCGCGCGGCGCGAATTGCGCGTTCTGCTCGACGAATGGTTCGACCGCATCCCTCAGCCTTTCCGTGTCAAGCAAGGCGCCGACACGACCGTTGTTCCCAGCCTGCTCTCGATCCGCAACCTGCCGATCGTCTGGGACACCGGGGCCGCTTCTTGAGGACTATCCTATGGCATATTTGAAATATGACGACGCCATCTATGTCGGCGGCGAATGGCAGAAGACCGACCAGCGCGAGGCCGTGATCAACCCCGCAGACGAAAGCCTCCTCATCGAAGCTCCTGTCGGGAGCTCTGCCCAGGTAGAGGCTGCGATCGGGGCAGCGCGCACCGCGTTTGACAAGGGAGACTGGCCGCAACTTCCGGTGGCCGAGCGTCAGGCCGTGCTCACCCGCTTCCTCAACGCAGTTGAAGGCCGCAAGACCGAAATCGTCGACATGATCGTGGCCGAGGCGGGCGCGACGCGCATGCTTGCCGACTTCCTCCAATATGGCATTCCGATGAAACATGCGCGGCGCACGGTCGAGCTTGCTGCGCGCGCACCGGTGACCTCGCTGCCGGTCGAACTGACCCCCAACGCGCAGGGCCGCACGACGCTCGGCACGGGGGTCGTAAGCCGCGAGCCCGTCGGGGTCGTCGCGGCAATATCCCCTTATAATTTCCCGTTTTTCCTTAACATCGGCAAGGTCATCCCCGCCCTCGCGGTCGGTTGTACCGTCGTGCTGAAGCCATCCCCCTACACACCAATGCAGGCCTTGATCCTTGGCGAGATCGCCGATGAGGTCGGCCTGCCCAAAGGGGTGCTGAGCATCGTCACTGGGGATGTGGATACCGGAAAGCTGCTGACTACCGACCCGCGCGTCGACCTCGTTCACTTTACCGGATCGGACAAGGTGGGATCGATGATCCAGGCGCAGGCGGCGCCAACACTGAAACGCATCGTGATGGAGCTTGGAGGCAAGTCGGCGCTCATCGTTCGCGCCGATGCCGATATCGGCAAGGCCGCCGCAGCGGGGATCATGGGTTTCACGACGCACAGCGGCCAGGGCTGCGCTCTCACCACGCGCCATATCGTCCACAACAGCATCCGCCCGCAGTTCGTCGAAGCGATGAAGGCGATGCTCGGACATCTCAAGATCGGCAATCCTGCTGATCCCAGTGTCAACTACGGCCCGCTGATCCGAGAAGTCGCGCGCAAGCGGACCGAGGATTATGTCGCGATCGCCCAGGACGAAGGCGCAACCCTCGTTGCGGGCGGCAAACGGCCGGAGGGCCTCGACAAGGGCTATTATTACGAGCCGACGCTCTTCGACAATGTGAAGAACGAAAGCCGCATCGCGCAGGAAGAAGTGTTCGGTCCGATTGGCGTGGTGATCGGGTTCGAGGACGATGCCGAAGCGATCGAAATGGCAAACGCCAGCGAATTCGGCCTCTCGGGCGCAATCTATTCAGCCGACGCGGGGGAGGCCTATCGCATGGCCCTCAAGATCCGCACAGGCGGCGTGTCGATCAACGGCGGCGCCGGGACGATGCAGTCCGACGCGCCTTTCGGCGGCATCAAGCGATCAGGCTACGGCCGCGAATATGGCGAGGATGGCCTCAATGAATTCACCTATCAAAAGGTGATCAGTTTCCACGCCGAATAGGACTGACAGGGAGTGACGGCGATGACAAAGGTCATGGAGGGCATTCGCGTCCTCGAAGTAGCACAGTTCACCTTCGTGCCCGCCGCGGGCGGCGTGATGACCGACTGGGGCGCCGACGTGATCAAGATCGAGCATCCAGTGCGCGGCGACGCGCAGCGCGGCATCCAGATGCTGCAGCGGCTTGCGGTCAATCCGCAGCGCTCCTCGCTCATGCAGCACCCGAACCGCGGCAAGCGCAGCGTCGGGATCGATATCTCCACCGAGGAAGGCCGCGAGCTGCTCTACGAGATCGCGAAGACCGCCGATGTGTTCCTCACGAACTACCTCCCCTCGGCAAGGCAGAAGCTCAAGATCGACGTTGAACATATCCGCGCCGCCAACCCGAACATCATCTATGTGCGCGGCAGCGCCTTTGGCGACAAGGGCCCCGAACGTGACAAGGGCGGCTTCGACAGCACCGCCTATTGGGCGCGCGGCGGATCAGCGGTGCTCGTGACCCCGAAGGCGCTCGAGGGACCGCTCACCCAGCCGGGCCCGGCCTATGGCGACACGATCGGCGGGATGAATATAGCCGGCGGCATCGCAGCAGCGCTGTTCCACCGCGAGCGCACCGGCGAGGCCACCGAGGTCGACGTGTCCCTCCTGTCGTCCGGCGTCTGGGCGACCGCCTGTTCGATCGATGTGGCGATGGAACTGGGCACCGACCCCTTTGAAAACCTCATGCCGGGAAGCGGCCAGGCGGTTGGAACAAATCCCTTCATGGGCGTCTTCAGGACCTCCGATGGCAAGTTCATCAACCTGACCGTGCTCTCGCCAGGCCCCTATATCGAAGATGTGTTCAGCCATCTCGGCATTCCCGAGGCCGCGAAGGACGAACGCTTTTCGACCGCCGAGGCGATCATGGCGAATGCAGCGGAAGCCTATCCGCTTGTCAAACAGGCGATCGCATCGAAACCCTTCGATTACTGGACGCAGCATCTCAAGACGATGAAGGGACAATGGGCTGCCTATCAGTCGGTTCATGACGTTGCGAGCGACGAACAAGTGCTGGCGAACGATCTGATCTTCGAAGTCGAGAGCGCCGATGGCGGCCCGCCGATCCGGCTGGTGGCGAACCCGGTTCAGTTCAATCACGAAGGCGTCGAGAACACCCGCGCACCCGAAGCCTCCGAGCATACCGAACTTGTCCTGATGGAACTCGGCCTCGATTGGGACCGCATTGAGGAATTGAAGAACAAGAAGGCGATCGCCTGAAGGAAATAGACGCATGAGCACCCCTCCCCTTCGCGTCGGCATCATCAGCGCCGCGTGGGGCGCAAGAGCGCATCTTCCTGCCTGGCGAAGCCTTGAAGGGGTGGAGGTGACGGCGATCTGCACGTCGCGGCCCGAGACGGCAGCGAGGGCAGCCGAGGATTTCAAGGTCGCGCGCGCCTTTCACGATTTTCGCGCGTTGGCGAGGGATCCCGATATCGACATCGTCGATTGCGGAACGCGTCCGCCGCTGCGCTACGCGATGGTGATGGCAGCGCTCGCATCGGGCAAGCATGTCTATAATGGTATTCCCTTCGCGAAGGATATGGCCGACGCTGAAGCGATGACCGATGTCTGGCAGCAAACGGGCACGATCGCCCTCGTCGACGCTTTCATGCAGGCGGTCCCCGCGATGGTCCAGATGAAGGCAATGATCGACGCGGGCTGGGTCGGCGAGGTCTTTGGAGCCGAAGCCGCGTTCGAGGCGCCGCTTTTCAGCGCGGCGCAGACCAATGTCCCGGGCTATGTCTGGTTCGCTGATCCGTCGAATGGTGCGAGCGCCGCGCGCAATCTTGGAAGCCATTTGCTGCACCTGCTCGTGCATTTCTTCGGCCCCGTCGCGTCCCTCGCCGCCGACCAGTCGCTCGCACTCAAGGCATGGCCGCTCGGCGATGGGACAGTTCATCCAGAAGTCCCCGACCGGGCGTCATTGCTCCTTCGACATGCGTCCGGAATCCCCACGCGTCTGGAAGCTAACTGGTGCAAGATCGGCGGTGATGGCTTTCGCTTCTCGGCTTGGGGATCGAAAGGACGGCTTGAAGCGCGCGCGCCGGTCTTCCCGATGGCACACGATACCCAGTTGTTCGGCACAAAGGATGCAGGGCTCGGCGGCATCGCCCTCGATGGCATCCCGATCGAACCGGAATTTCTGGCCGTTCCGGGGTGCCGCGCGGTCGCCGACCGCCCCGAAACGGGGCTGCTGGCTCTTGCTTCGATTTTTGCCCGAATGCGCGATGCGATCAACGGCAAGGCGGTCGCCGCGCCCGATTTTGCGCAGGCACTCCACGTTCACGGCGCGGTCGAGGCGGCCGTCGTGGCAGCCGAAGAGCGCCGCTGGGTCGATATCGCGGCCCCGGGCGAGCGGGCTCGCTCGCGCTGAGCCAGTCCGTGCACCGCCCAATCTTTCACTGACGAAAAGACGAACGGTCCACCGTCGGGGGCAACACGAGGAGGGTTGTCGGGCTTTCCGGCTTATCCGCGACGAAGCAGCATTGAGCCTGCAATAAAGCCACCCCCCATCCCGCACGCACCGACCCGCGCGCCCTCGATCTGACGAGCGCCGGCATCGCCCCAGAGCTGCGTGCAGACCTCGTGCAACAGACCAAAGCCATGGAGGCGACCGCCCGACAATTGGCCGCCCCCGGTATTGACCGGAAAGCGCCCGCCGGGCCCAATGTTTCCCTCTGCAATGAAATCCTTGGCCTCGCCATGACCGCAAAACCCCATCGCCTCGAGCCACAGCGGCACGAAAATGCTGAAGCCGTCGTAGAGCCCGAGCACGTCAACATCGGACGGCTTGAAGTCGGTGCGCGACCACATATGGGCCGCGCTGTCGTGCGCGCCCATCGTGGTGAGGTCCGCGCGCTGATCCCATGTCTCCTGCGACCCGAGTGCCGACCCCATCGCCTCGATGGTCAGCGGCGGCCTGGCACAGTCCTTCGCGGCATCGGCCGCCGAGACGATCACCACGCAGGCGCCGTCGATCGGCACGTCGCAATCGAAGAGGCCGAGCGGCGATGAGATCATGCGCGCGCCAAGATAATCCTCCATCGTGAGCGGCGACGTCATGATGGCCGTGGGATTGTCTTGCGCAAAAGCGCGCTGACCAGTGGCGACAAGGCCGAGATGCTCGCGCGTCATGCCGAACTCGTGGAAATAGCGCATCGCCATCCAACCCGCCCAGTTCGACGCCGACATGGCGTTGGCTGGCACGAGATAACTGTACCAGCCGCCGAGCCGCGCCCGCCCTGCGCCCGGAATACTGGCGCGGCGCGTTGCGGTCTGCGAACTGCTTTCGGTGAGCGCGCGGAAACAGAGAATATGGCGAGCCTGGCCCGTCGCAGCCGCCATTGCGGCCACCTGAATCGGGCCCATTTGCGACGGACCATCGGGGACCGCGCTGTGCCAACGCGTCTTGAGCCCCAGCGCGTTGCGGACTTCACCGGTTCCCAGCGGCGACATGCCAGGCGAATTGTCTGCCTTGCCCGGATAGGTCGAGATCCCATCGATATCGTCGCTGGTGAGCCCTGCACATTCGAGCGCCCGGCGCGCAGCTTCGGCGAGATGGAGGATTGCAGGACGGTTCGTCTTTCGTCCGATGTCGGACATGCCGACACCCGTGATCGCCGCTGCGAGGCTCATTGGTCAGGCTCCCACCGGGGGAACCAGACATCGTCGCTGTTGACGAACGAAACCTTCATTTTCTGACCGATGGCGACCTCCTCCGGATCGGTGTTGACCACTTCTGCTGTAACCCGGACGCCGGGCGCACCATCGACATCGACGACCGCGAGCGCAAAGGGTACGGGCATGTCGGGCATCCATTGCTGGTAGTTGACCGTATAGCTGTACACCGTGCCCGTTCCGGCCACCGGCTTGAATGCAATGCTTTGCGACCAGCATGCCGGGCAGATGAGTTGCGGCGGGTGGATCGCCTTCTCGCAGTCGCTGCAGAAGGCGATCATCAGCTTGCCCTCGGCGCCGCCGGTCCAGAAAGCGGCATTTTCGGGCGTAAGTTCGGGAAGCGGTCTCATATCCTCTCAATCATATCTGGAGCGTCGCGCCGCCGCTGACGCGGAGCGTTTCGCCGGTCACAAAACTGGATGAAGGCGACACCAGCCACAGCATGGCCCCCACAATGTCCCTCACCTCGCCCTCGCGCTCGAGTATCTGCATTTTCTTTACATGGTCGACCAAAGGCTGCGGCAATTCGGCGCGGATCGTGTCGGTCAAAATCAGGCCGGGCGCGATCGCGTTGACGCGGATGCCGTCGGGCGCAAGCTCATGGGCAAAGGAGACGGTGAGGCCGCGCACCGCAAGCTTGGTGACGCCATAGGCCTTTTGTGAGCCATAGGCGGCCATTGAAGCAATGTTGACGATTGAGGCCCCATCACGCCCCGCCATATGGGGCCGCGCCGCGAGCGTGCAGTGGATGACGCCCCAGACATTGACGTCGAACATCCGGCGCGTGCGCTCGGTCCCAAGCTTGCCGATGAATTCATTCGCCTCGGCCGAATGAATGCCGGCGTTATTGATCAATATGTCGATGCCGCCGTGGCGGGCCGCGACGTCGTCCATGGCCCTTGTCACCGCATCCTCGACCGCGACATCGGCATGAAAGGGTGCCGCCCTTGCCCCGATCTTTGCGGCAGCACCGCGCACGGCGCTTTCGTCGATGTCGAGGAGAGCGACCCGCGCTCCCCGCTCGGCGAGCGCCTCGCCGAACGCCCTGCCAAAGCCGCGCCCACCGCCCGTCACCACCGCGAGTTTGCCGGAGAGATCGAGCGATTCCATATCAGCCTCCCCTGCCCGCAAACCCGTCGCCTGGCGTCGAGGCGATCCTCTTGGGCAAAGCCAGAGCCGTGAGCACCGCGAGCGAGCAAACTCCTGCTATCGCCGCGACTGCAAGATCGTAGGCGAAGGCTGAGGGATAAATCTCGGCGCCGCGGCGAACGACGTCGACGGCGAGCAGCGTCGTCACCATTTGGGCCCCGATACCCATGAACAGGCCGCGAATGACCGAGACCAGCCCCGAAATCTCGCTGATCCGTTCAGGCGGTGAGGCCTGCGCAATGATCGTCGGCGCGACCGAGAAGAGCATTGTCGTGCCGAAGCTGATGATGATGAGCTGTGCAACGATTTTCGGAAAGCTGTCGATATCGACGATGAACCAGATCAGCCAACCCGCGACGGTCAGAATTCCGCCTGCCACCATCGCAAAGCGCCCGCCGCCGCGGGCAGCGAGCCAGCCGCCCAGCGGCCCAGCGAAAACCGAACTGACATTCGAGGGCAGCTTCGCGAGGCCCGCAAGCGTCGCACTGAAGCCAAGGCCGGCAACTGTCCACAGCGGCGCCTGCATGACGAGCGAGAAGAAGACGGTGATCTGAAGCGCGCTCATCGCAACCAGCGCAGTGACAGCGCTGCCAATGGCGATGGCGCGATCCGAAAAACTGCGCACCGCGATCAGCGGATTGGGGCTCGCAAGACTTGCGCGCCACCACCAGACGACCAGCAGCGCGCCGGCGCCAAACGATGCCAGCGCCCACGGGCTCGTCCATCCCCAGCTTTTGCCCACCGAGAA
>Ga0182735_1000324_pt1 | contig 42223 bp, 25 predicted proteins | sample eDN5th30CKraftMG_FD_128524 | JGI IMG/M metagenome (GOLD analysis project Ga0182735, IMG submission 128524) | Enriched Miracle-Growth compost microbial communities from Emeryville, California, USA - eDNA 5th pass 30_C Kraft MG (version 2) (version 2) ...
CAACATTCGGTTTGAGGGCTGCCCGGTGCGAATGGCCATATTCAGCTCATTGCCCGTTGGCGACCTTTTCCGAGCCGGCTCCCCACCAGGCCGTCCAACGGTCACCTGATACAAGCCATGTTTTACTTCCAGCCGAGCTGCAGCAGCTTCCCAGAGTCGAAAATCCATACGCGGATTCCAGATCCGCCCACCACGCTCGACGACAGAAAATACGATGTGGACATGCAGGTGAGCCTTATCACCATGCACGACATACATCGCCTGCCGATCTCCAGGAGCGACTTCAGCCATCGCTTCTTTAGCCAGCTCAATCGCCTGCTCGGCTGTCAATTGATCAGCCTTGTGCTCGGCATCGCCGGGGAAAAAACTCAACACGGAATGCATAAAATAGTCCTCCGGGGGCTTTTTCCCGCAACGTTCCTGAGCAGTGACCCCCCACAGCGCAGCGGCCCAATGCTTCGCGTAGCTGAGCGGTGTCTCGCCAGGCAACATCGGCAACGCGTTGATCGACTCATGCCGCAGCACGCGCTCATTTGACTTGCCCTTTCTAGACAGCAGATACCGAACCAGGATGCGCAAATGTCGTTTCGAGCGATGTTTGCGGACCTTAAAAATCATTCAGCAGCCCCCGCAGGGCACGCAGTTCGGCTGCGATTTCACGCAGTGCTGCGTCATCCACAAGCAGTCCAGCATTGGCCGAGTGAGCCAACTGATTGAGATTGTTGCCGATGCGGGACAAGTGATTGATCGACTCAGCGTCCCAGACTGGAATCGGCGGAATGATTTCGCGATCCAGCGCGGCCCGGATCAGCCAATCCGCAACGCTGAGATGGAGACCACGTGCTTTGGCGGTGATGATTTTCTTGTCGTGAGGGGTTATTCGGAGGCATAGCCTCGCTGTTTTTCTATCCATGATGAGCACCTTGTTATTATTTTTATGTCAATGCTATTGACGTATTAAGTACGCCTTTTCTTTTTCAAGCGAAGCGCCGAAAAAGCGAGCCGCGTTGGTAGGAACGAAGTGACGTACAACGCCTTTGCTCGCAATCGCGCGGCCTCAAATAAAGTATCTCACAGCTAAACCTGCGAAAAACGCCGACAGGGAAACTTGGTCGTTTTCCAGGGAAATTCGGTAAGTTGCCCCCAGGTTAGCCACCTTTTATGAGCGCACAGTCGTCGAGTGTCTTTCCCACTCAGGCCTTTCTTTTCCAAATTTGGATACCTAACGTCCGAATTCGGCCATGCCATTCCGATTTCGGCCGCGCGTGGCCATACGCGGTGGTCGTCTGCCGTATTTGGCTCATTTCCACCGAAATCGCCGAAGAAAAACCGAATTGGGAAAGGAGGTGCCAATGGCCCAGCTACGTATGATCAACGAACCTGGACTGGTCGAGCAGGTGCAATCCAGCCTTTACGAGGCCGGAATGATCTCCCTGACAGAAGTCAGGGACTGTATCTCGAACCCCAGAATCCGGGACTTCTACGTACGAGACCTCGACGTATCGGGCCTTCCACTCGCCGGTATCAGCGCCCTGAGCGAGATCAGCATGCTGGCGGACAACTGGCAGAAAACCTATGCCATCAGCCTTGACGACTGGCGAGATAGACAGAGTTCGCTTCAGCTTGTCGAGAGTTTCCACTTCCGGGATCCGGACATCTCGATCGTGCAGGTCTGGTACTGCGATCCACTGGAGATTCGCTCGCACGAGTTGGCCTGGCTGCTCGCCCTGGCAGTGTCATTCACCGATTGCGAATTGCGCCGGTGCGAACGTACCTGTGGGGCGATCAACGAAATACTCGAACGCCATGGTTTTGCACTAGAAGACTCATGGTTCTGACAGCAAAGCGCATCATGCAACTCTTGAGTGAGGGCAACCCCCATGGACAAAACCTTGGAAACCATCCTGTGCTCACGGTACCCCAAGCTTCTCCCTGCGCAGGGACACGGATGCCTTCAGTTATTCGGCTTCGAGTGCCAGGACGGCTGGTTCGCACTGATCTACGCCGCCTGCGAACTGATACAACGGCACACTGACAACAGCGACTCAGCGCAAGTCGTCGCTGTGCAGGTGAAGGAGAAGTTTGGTGGGCTGCGCTTCTACTACCGCGGTGGTGATGACTATGTGGCGGTCGTGATTGACCTGCTGGAACGGCTGTCGGAATCCATCTGCGAACTATGCGGAGCCCCAGGGCGCATCCGCGAGCGCAATGGCTGGCTCAGTGCTCGTTGCCAGGTCCATGAGGAAGAAACTGGAACGCCATCGCGGGAAACGAGCGAATGGATCAGTCAGGGGGATTCGATGGCAGCAATGCTGGAGGCCGCACTCAGACTCTTCGCCTCCAACGCAACCGAAACATCGCGCTGGTTGACATCGCCTGCAAGAGCCCTTGGCATGAAAGCCCCGCTCGAGCATCTGCAAGAGCACAACGACCATCGTGATGTAATGAACCTGATTGGACAGATCGAATATGGGGTAGTCCCCTAGACTTCAACTGAAGTGGCTTCAGGCCCCTTGAAGGAAGGCAGCGAAAATCACCCTCACTTGACGTAGATAAGATCAGAGGGCGATTAGCCCCCTGGAAACGCAGAATCTTTCTTACGTCGAGCGCATCAATAGGAACAGGTTCCTCTTCGCTCGAGTGGCTGCAACATGCAGCAAGCACCGCTCGGAAAGCTCTGTATCTTCAGTGACCCCAGCATCCTCATCACGACTGAACTGATCCGCATAGTTCGCAGCCCCCTTGTAGGCCGCCAGGATCACGACGCTGAACTCAAGCCCTTTGATGCGATGCATTGTTGCTAGGCGCACTCCCGGCATCGCAGGATCATCTGCAGTCGAGTTCTCCAGCTTCAAACAAGCCACGCCGGACTGCTGCAACGCGCGCGCGATACCATCTACGTCATCGTTGGTGCGAGCAGCGATACAGATCTGACGAAGCTCCATTCCGTCTTCCTGAAGCTGTTTCAGGATCGCCTGTACGTGAGAAACATCGTCCACCAAAGATGCGGACTCGATGATATCCGGCGCATCACCGTGGGTCAGTGAACGGTACCCACGCAGCGAGTCCGCATTGCCGTCCAGGTCATCAACAGCACAACCTTCAAGCTGAGCGCAGGCCCATTGTCGGATTTCATCAGTCGTACGGTAGTTCACCTTAAGACTGCGGCTGCGCCCTCGCACCTCGATACCCACCCGGCTCAAAACGACTTTGTGGCGATAGATCCGCTGGTGTGCATCCCCCACGATAAACAGGTCGTTTTCCGCCTCTGCTACCGCTGCACGAATCAGCTCAAAGGCAGCGCTGCTGATGTCCTGGGCCTCATCAACAACCATCGCGCGAATTCCAAGCGCCGGTTTCTCCGTGCGCAGGAGCTGGCAAGCCTCTCGGAATGCCTCCTCAGGTTCACGAAGATTCGCTGCCTGCAACTGAGCACGATACTCAGCGAACACGGGCCACAATGCTTTACGCATGGCCCGCCCCAACTGACCCCCTCGCCCTACCCGGCTCGCTCTCATGTAGTCGTCAGCGGTTTCGCAGCCTTGAGGCAAGACCACGCGTTCGTACTCGGCCCGCATGAACTGCGCGGATAGATCGATTGCAGCCGGCATGGCGGTCATGGCCGCCTGCCAGAAGCGACGGCGATCACTTTCGCTGTAAAGCAGGCCATGAGGATAGCCAAATCGGCGCAGCAGCCCTGAGGCCCACTGGTCCAGGTTCACCACCTGGATCTTCTCCAATTCCTGCGGCGTACACAGCAGCTCCAAATGCTGACGAATGTCCTCAGCAAGGGTTTTCGTGAAGGTGGTGAACAACACTGGACGCCCAGGCATCTGAGAATACTGACGAGCCAATCTTGCGGCACGATGCATGGCGACCACAGTTTTACCAGTGCCGGCACCACCGGTGACCTTCACCGGACCATTCCAGTCACGCTCGACCAGCTTGCGCTGACTGGGATGCAGGAATACTCGCCAACGCTCCAACGGAGCCGCCAGTAGCGCCTCGAGATCGCTGTCATCGGTCAAGACCACGAAGTGACGACGTGTACTGTCACGCTCCAGCGCCGCGCCGAAATCTGACTGATCGACTGTTGCGGGAACAGACTGCTCATTGATGATCTTGTCGAAGGACTCCCCCGCCGCGAACAGATAAAGCGCTTCGAATGCCTCGTCCGGCAGAATCGCCTCTAGCGCGTCCAGTTCTTCTTCGTTCGTTACCGCCCGCACAGCAGCCAGACGCTCATCCGGCACGCCCAAGCGGCGAATTTCTCGATCCTTGAGGGCATCGAATAAGCCTTCCGAACCGGCCACCTCAGGCTGGACAACAGCAGCGGAAGCCGATTTCTCCTGCACCGCATATACCTGAATACTTCCGACATCTGGGTGAATGGCAACGCGATGGCGACGAGCCCAGTGGTACGCATCGTCATGCTGATCAACCCAAAGCAGGCAGTACACGTTACCCACCTCCGGCTTGAGCACGATGCCGCGCATATTGTCGTTGATGCGCACAGAGCGCATGTTGGCGTCCGCGGCGTCACGAATCCGTTCGTAGTTAATGCCAGTCGCCATCGGGTTCTGGCGGAACTTGGCCACAAAATTCAGCACAGCCAATTGCTGTGAACGTGGAACCGCAGCAAACGACTTGAGAAAGTCATCGGACATCGCAATCTTGAGCGCTAGCGTCATGCCAGTGTCTCCATCAATAAACTCCTCAGCTCTTGGGGTAACTCACCCGATTCAGCTGCAAAACAGTGCCAGCCCTGAGATGCAAACACAGTCGCTGCCTCCAGGGTGTCTGGCAGGAAGATGGCGACCTGGACTGATGGCCAGGCGATCTCCGCTTCAGCGACAACTCGGCCCTTGCCGTCCAGAAGCTCATAGCCGGGCTCCGGCTCGGCAACTCCTGCCTTAGCCAGCACCAAACACCACACCTGCACCTCTTGAGCGGCGATCTCCATTGCTTCCTGCCAAGCCTCGGAAACGCCGCCCAAGCCGGTCTTTAGCACCGGGCCATCTTGCAGCGCAGGAAGTCCTGGCATGTCGGCAGTTCCCAGCCACAAATGGCGCAAAGGCAGCAACAGATTCATTACTTGCCATAGCTGCTGCCAGCGCTGCTTCAGCTCTTCCTCGGGCGCTCCCGTGTCCTGCCACTCACCGACTACAACAGGCTCAGACTCAATTGAACCATTCCCCGTCATGACCTGTTTGAGTTGGTCTGGATGCATGGAAGCGATCACACCCAGAGTGGCTCCCAACTGACGGGCACCTTGACGATGCCCGTTGAGGTCGACAATCAACCCTAGATCGTCCAAGCGTTTCCAGAACGCCCCCCCCTTCAGCTTATCCAGCACGGAGGGCTCACCCGGCGGCATGAGCATACCCACCGAAAGCGCAACTGAGAGCTTGCGCAGATCATCATGACTCCCCCCCGCCAAGCGCTGATGGAGCTGCATGAAGGGCGAAATTGCCGTCAGTGTTCCCAGGGCAGATACCCCCTGCGCATCGCACAGTTTCTGCACCATCGGAGCTGCCGCGACCGGCACCAGGGTGGGCCAAGGTGCGGCAACGGACAAAGACATGCCCTGCAAGGCGCACTCGATGTCATCCCACGTCAGTGTCCAAACCGAGAATTTGCCGCTCTTGGCGACTGCCATTCGCTTGGCCAGATCGGTCGAGATGATTTCTTTGTGGTACTGCCAGCCATCCACAAAGACAGCAATCGGCAGATCATCCGCCCTATCGTCCGGCCAAAATACGAAGTCCGGCTTGCACGGAATCACAACCCCATCGCCATGGCCCAGGCTCACCTGCAGTTCAATCTTCCAGCGACGAGCACCGGCCTGAAGCTGATAGCCAGCCTTGCCCTTGAACAACAGCTCGCTGAGCTTGAACTTGAGACCGGAATGCTCACGGCGCAGCGCTTCGACAAAGCGCTTCTCGAGCATGCTGTCCATAAGATGGTTGACTGGCTGCACATCAGCCAGATGCGTTACCGGCTTGAGCGCGCCCTTGTGCTGTACCACCTCTCCCAGCAACTTCTGCGCAGTGCTACGTGAAATCGACTCCCGATCATGGCTGTTGTGGTATCGGTAGACACAGCGATAACAGCCATCGGTTTCAGCATTCTGATTGCAGGTGCAGCTATTCAGCGCCTGCAGGGCAATGCCGAAAACCTCCAGCAATGGCTCCGGTGCGCGCATCAGTTCCTTCAGATAGCCAGTACCACCCGGCACGCTGTCATAGATAACCAGATAGCAGCGCGGAATATCCGACCCAGCGGCCATGCGCATATCCAAGGCAATGCGTAGATGATCCACCGCACCTCGGAAGCGTTTGGCCAGCCCCAACTCCAATGCAGCTACAAAGCTCAGCAAGGCCTCATTGGTATCGGCGAAACCGACTTCAGGTAGAAAGAGCCTGATGCCCTCGCTGGTGAATTCGCGATAGAGAAATACGCATTGCTGGGTATTGGCCTCGGGATTCTTGCGCTTGGAACACCATGTTGCATGGTTGCGGTAGAGCTCCTCGGCCTTCCGTTTCCGCTGCAAAGTGCCGCATTCGGTACAGATACTGAAACCAGGCCGATTCAGCTCCTTACCCCCGATCTCCATCGGAGCACCCTGCTCCGACTGCTCACCAAAGTTCACTTCCCGGAAGGTCACTCGGTCCAGGAACTCGAAGCCGAAGGGGAACGATTGCTCATCGATAGCGAAGGCCTGGCGCACGGCATCAGGCGGGCTATCGACCAATGCCTGGCGGACATAGAAGCCACGCTGGCGCTCGTCCGAGTCATCGGCAATACGACTGTCTCGATCAAGCGTACGAGCAAAAACAGTGGTCAAGCGCAGCATTTCGTGCACCCGTCCACTGTCTTTCCATAACCCGTCTCCACAGCGCGGACAGTTTGGATGCTGGTCACCCGAAGCCAGTGGCTCGGTGTATGAGCACTGCCGACAGAAACGCCAGTGCTCAGGCTTGACCTTCGATACATCCACCTGGTTGACCACAACCCGGCGCCCTTCGGCATAGAAGGTGTTGTTTGGCGCCAACTCGGTGATTGCTGTCGAGCCCGGTCGTTCGTACTCAAAGGTTTCCGGATCTGGTGATGAAGTGCCCGGTTTCGGATCACGAATGATGATCGAGCGCAGCAAGACTCCCTGCTCAGGAAAGGCGTAGTTCGGCAGCAGCCCTTCATCGGTCAGCACATTCAGGGTGGCCTTACCTTCGATACTACCGATCAGGCGCGAGAGCGCTGTGCGATCCTGAACCAGCCTCGTCAGCTCGTCCTCCTGCTCCTCACCGCGAACAGGCAATGCCTGCAGCTTCTCGATTTCCTTGACCGTTGCATCTCGCTTGCGCTTGATGCTCTCGACATCCGAAGCAATACCCTGCAGTCGATTGACGATCTTGTAAGCCAGGGGGCTGCCCTGCTCTCCGTCACCTTGGATGAAGCGTTCAAGCCAGGCTTGGGTGCCCTCACTCAGCGGTGTATACCCACCTTGATTGAACAGCTTCAAAAAGCGCTCAAGCAGAAGCTCACGGTTCTGCTCTACATAGCTCAACCAAGGGTAAGGGAATCGCGTTGTGCTCTGGTTGACCACTGCGCTAAACACAACCCGTATTTCCGGCGGAATCTGAGCACTGCGCCCACTCTGATGCACCCAACAATCCAGAGTGAAGGCCGTGAGCTGACGCTCCAGTACCGCGGAGGCATTGAGAAAAACCCCAGGCGCCTGGACCGAGCCAGCGATCATGGACTTGGGATCCTCCCAGAAGTACAGGTCATGCGGCTTGCTGGTGGCCAGGCTCATCAGCAACGCATTACCCGTGCTTCGACCAGCACGACCCGCACGCTGGATGTAATTGGCCTGCTGTGGAGGTACTGAGCACTGCAGCACGCTCGACAGGTCACCGATGTCGATACCCATCTCGAGCGTCGGAGTCGCAGACAGCACGTTGATGCTGCCGGGCCTTTCGACCTTCGACTTGAAGTTCCGCTCCACCGCCTCGCGGGTTTCTCGGGGTAGCAAGCCAGTGTGCTCGTGGGCCACCACTCGCTGAATATCCGCATGCAGGTACAACTTGCGGTAGTAGTCGCCGTTGGCCTTCGCGTCTTGCAGATGCCCCCAACAGTCCTTGCGTCGGCATGGCTCGCCGGCCAGATCCTCATCCGGACCGGACATTAGGGTGGTACGACAGGAATCGCAGCGCCAGCCACGTCCGCCCACCAGGACATGAAAGCCAGCAGGCTCAAGGGCCCAAACCCGGACATCAGCCTTACCCTCAGCGTCTTCATACCTTGCCAATCCGACATGCCCGAGAGCCTCGAGGGCCAGGCGATAGATCGGTTGAAGCAGCTGATCGGCACCCAATGTCAGATCACGTAGCGCGGGCAAGGCACGGAAGGCCCAGGAACGGAACAAGGCCGCGTGACTGCCATTAACCGCCGCGCAACGATGAAACTCGGTCAAGGTAACGAAACGAGGTGGCCGCGGCCCCGACAGCAGCTTGAATTGACTCGGATTCTTCTTGTACGCCCAGGGGCTGCTACCCATCCGGGCATAAAAATCTAATTCAGCATCACGCCAGGCACCCACACGCTGCATGGCCTCGATCAAGCCGCGCAGGAAAATGATCAATTCATCAAATGAAGTGGCAGCCAGCGGCTCCAGGGTGTCGCGCAACCTCGGCAGCATCCATTGTGCCGCCTCATTCAGCCCTCCACTGTAAGGCACCACGCTCGCCGTTGCGGTAGCCACCAGGGTTCGGCCGATGTAGGCATCCTGGCCAAATTCTGCCTTGATGATCCAAGGCAGCAGTTTGGCCAGTTCTTGCAGAAGGTTGCTGCCCGGCGGTAGCTGCCCTTCCGATATCAGCGTTTCGTAGTCACGTAGCCACTGCATCTGCGGCGGAATGAAGTTGGCAACGTACTGCCCGTCACCCAATTGGCCGCGCCAATACTGGTCGAACGCCGTGGGCAATTCGGCCAAAGTCAGAGCATTTCCTTGCGCACAGGCATCCGCGATCACCTGGGCCATGGCCGGGCGCAAGTTCAAACGCCAGGTTCGCGCAGCCAGGAACCCTGCCCGGTGCGCGGCATCCTGAACGGAGTCGGAGAAGGCAATCAGTTTCTTGTCGGCATTGAAGCGGGTGGCAAACAATTGCCCCACCATCACCGCCGCCAGGCTGGCCGCCTGAGAACCAACAATCGTCAGCGTCTTGTACCCTGCGCAATACGGACAATCGTGATGGGCCTTGACGAACTTCGCGCCATTGCGGGTTGCCTCGCGCAGGTTGTTCGCAACATGCACAGCCACCAAGGGCTGATCCTCACACTGAGAACATTGAGTTTGCGACGGCGGGTGCAAAGTGCCACAACCTGGGCACACCTGTTTGTGCTCAAAGACCTTGAGGTCCACGTCCTCCGTGGCCGGGAATACGAAACGAGTCGATACATCCTCGGCGAAGAACGCGCTGTAAAAACCCTGAAGATCGTGACCCAACTGGTTAGGGCTGGTTCTCTGCACCGTCGCGCCCCACCCCGTGGCATGGCACTCTCGGCAATGAATCACCGGCAGATATAATCGGGTCAAATCCGCCTTGCGCAGGTCATCGTGGTGACGCAGCTGCGGCTCCACATCCAACACGGCCACCATGCGACGCAACTCACGCAGCCAAATCTCGACCTTCACCTGCAGGAAGAAATCCTGGTGTCCGGGCTTGCGTGCATGGGCAACCAGCGACAGCAAACTGGATAGCCACAGCAAAGCAAAACGCTCGTCCTCGCTGGCGGGAAGGCGCCGATGCAACAGGCTCAGCAAGTCCTCAAGCAAAACAGACTTCGGCCCTAAACGTTCCAGATCCCGCAGGAGATTCTGGAAGGCAAAATGGCACTTCAAGCGCTCGCCCAATGAACAGCGCCAGGCGACGTCGGACACCTGCTCGACGGAGCACGGCTGACCAAACCATAGAGGTACTTGTGCGGCCAGGTAAGCGTGCAAGTCGCCATACTGCTCAGGCCCCAATACAGCCAGATCAGCAGGCTGCGGACACTGAGTAAACTCCACCAGCGCTTCGGCCAGGTAGTCCCCCACCGACTCGCGGTCCTCAGCGATCACCGCAGCGGTATCCAGGACTTCACCGAAGATGTCGCCTGCGAACGCCAGCAAGTCATCGGCGCCATCGTCACCCAGGGTTGCCGAAGTGCCCACACACACCAACTGTCCCGGCGGCGCATTGAGGCGCCCCTTAAGACGGCGAATCAGACAGGCCAGGTCGGTCCCCTGAGCACCGTCGAACGTGTGCAACTCGTCGACCACCAGATAGCGCAGAGTATCCGGCTGCTGCTGGGCCCACAGCGGCGTATCTGCCGCACGGATCAGCAGGAAATCCAGCATCTTGTAGTTGGTCAGCAGAATGTCCGGCGGATTGGCACGCAACGCATCACGATCAGTGATGACCGAATAGCTGCCATCTTCAAGCTGAGTCACCGTCTGCGACTCAACAGCCGGCGCATCGCCAACATACAAACCGGCCCGCACCCCGGACAGGGCGGCGGTCTTGACGATCTCCTTGGCTACCCGGTTGGCCTGGTCACTGGCCAGTGCGTTCATCGGGTACAGGATGATCGCCTTGATGCCGGTCCGCCCCTCCGCACGCGCCTGTCGGCAATGCTCCAGAATCGGAAACAAAAAGCACTCGGTCTTGCCCGAGCCCGTGCCAGTGGCCACCAGCGTGGACTGGGCAGACTCACCTGAGAGCCGAGTAAACGCCTTGGCCTGGTGAGCGTGCGGCACAAAGCCCGCCGGCAGCCACGAATAAACCGGCGCGCCACCGCCCTGATGCTTGCGAAACGGCAGCGGAACCGTCAGATACGGCCCCTTGAAAACATTGCTGCGCTCCGCCAGGAAGCGTTCCAGCAGGCCCTCGAATCCAGACGTGGTGGAGGGAAATGCAGTGCGCAGGAAGTCTGCGACACCCTGGATTATCTGTTGTGAAACGATCAAGGGCTGCATGCCCGTCAACCTCCTGTAAACGACTGCGGCGGCCCCTACCTGGCTAGCACCTGGCTCGGCCTACTCAACAGATACGCAAAGCGCCGAGAGAAAACACTCTCGGCGCCAGACGATTGTAATCAGTGCGAGTGCATGTAAAGCACTCGGCTTACTCCTCAACTAAGTCGCTCTCCAGCAGCGGCCAGCGTTTCACTGCAAACCTGGCCAGCTCTTCACCTCGCTCGATCAGGGCGTCCTTGGAGTAGGCAGGGCTTTTATTCGCGCCACCGGCTGCGAGGGTCTTGATGAGGTTGAACTGAGAGCCTCTGTACAGCTTGGGCTCGGTCATCTTCTTCTCGACAGAGCTGTTGCTGCATGCGCTGTTGATGCGCTTTTCCAGAGGCGCCAGGTTACCGAGCAGATGAATGTGCTCCAAATAGGATTCAGTGCTGTGGAAACCATACAGGCGCACACCAAAGGAAGCCTCCTGCGGCAGGATGTGCTCGATGGTCAGACCTTCGGTATTGACGAGCACCAGGTCGGTGATCTCCAGGCGCGGCTGTCCGGAGGCCTCTCTGGCAGCCCCCTCGGCCTCCAGCAGAATGCGTGGCAAGCCAGGGTTACGGAACATCTCCTCGTTGGCCAGCTTCGCCTCGAAACGAGCGCTCGGCATAAAGCGCTGGCAGAAATAGATCAGTCGCTCGGCAATCTGCAGTGGGCTCAGCCGTCCGAAATCGCGCATCAGGGCAGCCATATCCGCCTGGGGATTGGTGCCCTGCAGCTTGAACACGCGTAGATCCGCCAGCTCGACCAGCTGCAGCAGGGTGTAATCGAGATGCTCCGGCACACGGATATCCAGCTTCTGCTCGTTGTGCAGGCGAACCAGAAGCGGGTAGAGGGTGGCGGCCAGATCCTGCACCACCAGCAACAGATACAGCTCACGATTACTGCGGGTCGCTTCGGCCAGCTCAAGCAAGCCCTTGAAGAATCGCTCCAGATCGCAGACGTAATCCTCGATGAAGGCCGCCAGGCGCGCACGGTCGTTCCGCATCCCTTTCAGAGCCGGCTTGAGGAACGACTCCAGAACCGTTTCCGATGTCGCGCCGTAATCTGCACCCGACTCCACATCGTGCTTCTCGCCATCAAAAGCAAAGTAGTGATAACGCAGCACATCATCTTCACGGAACGGATCGCGATTGATCAGGCGAATCTGATAGCCAGGCTCAGCAGCCAGCTTTTTCAGCCGGCTGAAGCAGCGGAACGCCTCGCCGAAACGGTCGGAAACCAAGGCATCCAGTTCCCCCTCCAGGAAGCGGTTGGAGTAGTAGATCAGCAGGCTCTTGGCGATATCCATCTTGGCCAGCGGTACGCCCCTGTCATTCACCGACTGGAACATGCGAATCGCCTTACCCTCGTTGCCTTCGGTGAATTCCAGAACCTCAAGGCGACTGATCGCCAACAGCCAGTTCTTGATGGCCTCCTGACCCTGCTGGGCCCTGATGGCAGAAACCCGATGGCGAATCCACTGATAGGCAGCCAACAGCCGCTGCTGCCCATCAGACTCCGGCTCCGGGTTCTCATCATTGAGCAGTGCAGTAAAGAACGCCTGGTTGACACCCAGCACCGTGAACTTGGGGCCATGGACCGGATGCTTGATATAGGTGCCGCGGTAATGTTCCTTGATCGCCGGTTCTTCAACCGCATCCACCAGCGCATCGAGCAGCATGGTCAGGGTTGTCAAACGCTGCTGGCCATCCACCACCTTGACCGGCGCCGTCTTGGTCGACTGGGACAAAATAAACGTACCCAGGTAATGGCCACCATCCAGCTCCATAGCCTCCTCGATATCCTCAAAAAGGTCATCGATGTTGCTGGTTGCCCAGGCGTAGTCCCGCTGATAGGCGGGAATTTCCAGAGTCTTGCCGGTGAAGAACTGCTCGATTGTTTGAGTCGCCACAACCAAATTCCCTTTTAAACGATCATTGAACGCAGTCAGCCGTCAAAGAGATGGGCTGCCCTCGGTAAACCAGCTAACAGCACGAGACAGCATCAGTTGCCTACCTCTCTACACACCACCTGCTCGGATTGGCCGACAGACGATCACGACTTTTTACGCTTGCCTGATAAGGAAAGAATCACCGTATCCTTGATCTGGCACTTAGTCGGGTTGCCATCCATGCCCCAGAAATTGGACGACATACGCCCCAAATTCACCGACGCCCCTTCTCCGTCGAACACCTCCAGCACGGCATTCCAAAGGCTGGCCCTGGGAGCTTCTTGGCCCGGATCCAGACAGAGCAAATGGGTCAACTGAAAGTCTTCATCACTTTCCTTCCCCTGGTAGCCCACCACCAACATCCAGTGGGCGCCACCGCCCTGCCACTGGACGCCGACAATTGGCAGGTCTCCCATTTCAATGCCCCCCGCCACAGTCTCGAAGATTTGCTTCTTCGTCCCCTCGACATGACAGGCCTTCAAACCAACGCTCTTGTAATGTTCCGTCAGCCATAGCAGGTCGCTACCGTCTGTACCTTCGCCATTCAGTACACCAAACGCATAAAGCGCATCACGAATGCGCCCATTTCGCGAACTGCCTTTCCACCTGTGCATGTTCTCCAGAACATCGTCCCTATCCATCAACCCAAGGGTAATCAGCGCCGAAATCATGCAATAGGGGCCACAAGCCCCATCCAATTCTCCCTGACGCAAATGAACCCGAGCGCTGCCCTCAGCCGAAACCGGCCCTTTTGGCGAAACCTTTAGCAATGGGCTCACGAGCATGGTGTTCATACGAGAGATTCCTTCTCATAGGTGATTTCAGAGCTAGAGGCAAAATGCGCCCAGGCCACGCGGTAGTCGGCTTCGCGGTCGGCGCGGGTGAAGGGAGCGGTGTAGCGGATGGTGCGGTTGATCGGGCCGCCGGGTTGGGTGTCGTCGACGATAGGACGCTCGATGATGGTGCCGTCGGCGAGCTGGGGCTTGCCGTCCGTGGGCATCACGTCGTCCCAGCCGAGGCGTTTGCTTTCGCGGCGGCCGTCGGGGTGGATCAGGGTGCAGGGCTCGTCCTTCTTACCGGGTTTGCGTGGCAGGCCGACGCCGACCAGGCCCTTGCTGGCGGTGAAAACGATGCGGCCATTGGCGTCGTACCAGGTGTCGCGCTCGTACTGGCGCATGACCGGGAACTGCACGCGATAGATGGTCAGCAGCTCGTCCAGGGTCAGACCGAGGGCCTGGGCGGCGAGCACGTCGATTTCCACCAGTGCCTGACGGCGGGCGTAGTCGCTGCGCAGGGCGCAGTTACGCTGCCAGTCGGGGGTGAGCTGGGCGAAGAAGTCCCGTGGCAGGCGCGGGTCATTGCTCGCCCAGCTCTCCTGTTGGAAGGATGGCTGCCAGCACTCTCGCCAGAGTTCGGAGTAGTGCGTGGTAAGACAGTTGAGAACTAAACTTCGCCCTGTCAAGCGAGAGTCGACTTTAGGCAGTGGCATAAGTTTGGTCGTGCCAGCGGTGAAGTCTGCTTGTCCTAGCGATTTAATCAAGTAGTCATATGGAAGGGCGCTATAGAGCCCAGCCACATAGGGCACCAGCTTCGTATTTCTAAAAGCGGTGCTCTGGCACGTAAAGATATGAGCTAGGCCCTTTGGAACGATGCATGCTATCAATGTGCGTTCACCAGAGATGCTCAAGCGCTTTCTTAAGCCAACTCGGTAATGCTCTGTTACCAGTTTTGCTTCGTTTTCCCCTTTGCCAACCCAACTGACACGCGGTATACGGGCCGTGTATGTGCGTGAATCACACGCAGGCAGGTAGTTACTGCGAGCAAGATAGTCGTCTGGAAGATGCTCAAGGTCTAGACTTTCATAAGCTTTGTGAGTTTCGCATACCCGCTTAGGGGTTTTGCTGAGTGGATTACCGACATTAAAGTGTGGCCCTGACAGGACGAATTCGGTGGAGGACGCTACAAAACCGGTTGCACGACGAATGGTTCCATCTTTAACAGCGCCTGTTTCGTTCCACATTTCCAGCACGAAGTACTCCTGCTGCAAGCTCCCCAAACGATCCGATACTCCAGCCAACTTATCTAGCGCAGACATGAGTTCGCGGCTATGAACTGCGGGAAGGCGAGCCTGCGTTGCCGGCGTACCTGGAGCGTCATAAAGCTGAGCAAAGGTAGCAAGCAGGTTTGTATCTACCTCAATCACACGATTGCGATGGCCGTTTAGATCCCAACGACCTAAGTCGTTCTTGATGCCAGGAGTTACGCCCCCGCCAGGATGCCTCAGCGAAGCAAAAGTAGTTTGTGGGTGCATGATGTTTGACAGCGTGCTGAATCGCGGCACTTGCACGGCACCATATATATTGATGCTGTACTTCACCCTATTGCCGATCTCAGCAAATAATTTCAGCTCATTCTGGAACTGGTAATGCGCACGCAGACGTTGATACATCGCTTCACGCAACAATCCCCCATTAGGGTCGTCGTAAGGCCCCTCTGGATGTAATAGGGCCTGCACACCACTGCCCACACGCCATACTAGTGGCAGGAAGCATTTATACAAATTGGGCACAGTACCTTTAAGTACTGAATAGTTCTGGATGGCATTCAGAAATACTGCCAGACCCTCTGTAGACACACATTCTTCCAAATAATCGACACGAGCTTGCGGCAGCGAAGCAAACACTTTCTCGCGCTGCTTGGCAGTATCCGGTGCACTCAGTTTGCGAATGGCAAAACGCGGATCGAAGTCCGATAGCAGCGACTGCTCGTTCCATTCGACCTTGATCCATGGGGGGTTACCGAGGATCACATCAAAGCCGCCTCGCGCTTTGAAAACATCGGCAAACTCCAACGCCCAGTGCATAAAGTGCTGCTGGCCGGCCACCTGCTGCGCCACCTGCAGCTGAGGCAGGGCCTCGACCAGTGCGGCGATATCCACATGACCGTAGCGGTCACGCTCGGGGGTGAAGTCCAGCCCTTGTTGCGGCTGAGTTTCCGGGAACAGGTCATCGGCCGGAGCGCTGGTCAGGCTGGCGTTGCCGAGCAGCACGGTCTCCAACACAAACCACCAGTGCTCGCGACTGGGAAGCTCGCCAGCCTTGTCCAGCGGCCAGAACCACAGGGCGCACCAGGCATCCATCACCAACTTGAGGCGGCGATAAGGGCTGGCGTTTTTCTGCGCCTCGCTGAGCATTTCGCGCTTGTAGATTTCGTCCTTCTGCGCGGTGCTGGTGGGGGCACGGTTAGCGGCCGGGTCGGGCCAAACGTGCATCTCATCGCAGGTGGCCTTGCGCACCCTTGAGAGCTCCTCGGCATGTTGTTGCCAGAGCTTTTCTGCAGCTTGGCTCAAGGCCTGCACGCGACGGATTTCATCCTTGGTCAGTGGCGCGGCAAAGGACCTGCGCCATTGCCTGAACTGTTCGAAGGCAGCGGGCTCCAGCGCCCTGACCACCCTGTCGCTGACCATACCCATGCCTTCGGCGGGCAACAGGAAGTGGAAGATATCGGTGCCCTTCAGCGCTTGCGTAAGCGGCAAAGCCTGCGGTGCAGCAGCGCGCCAATCGCGTTCGGGCAGGCCGTTTTCGCCTCTGCCAGGGGTGAGCTGGGCGGCGCTAAACACCTCGCGGCGTGCGCCGACCAGCGAGTTGCCGTTGTACAGCTGCAGGCCGAACCAGGGCACATGGCTACCCTTGAAGATGGCGTTAAGCCAGAGCGAAACCTCGGCCAGCTCCACAGCAATGGGGTTGAGGTCCACGCCAAAGACATTACTGTCGGCGATGTACATCTTCACCCGCTGCTTCTCTTCGGTGTACTGCTCGTGGGGGATGCTCTGCCCCAACTCCTTCTGCTTGGCCTGTAGGTAGGCTTCGGCGAGCTGGTTGACGGCTTCGTTCAAGAACGCCGCACTACCCATGGCCGGCTCGCAGATCGTGAGCTGGAGAATCTCACCCGCCGTTTTGCCGGGGAGGATTTCCTTCAGCGCATGCTCCACCAGGCACTGGGTGAGCACCTCCGGGGTGTAGTAGGAGGCGGACTTTTCCCGGGCGCGACCGGCCAGGCGATAGATAAAGGTGCCTTTGGGGTATTTGCGCGGGTTACCGCCAAACAGGCGCTCGGCATCGGTGTACTGGCCGATGGCGCTGGACGGGACAAAGTAGGCGGCCTCAAGAGGGTCGAGTTCGGCGTCCTTTTTCTTGTCCTGGTCGCTGGCAGTGTCGAGCTCGGCGTCCTCTGCCTCGGCATCACCGTCTTCGCCCTCCTCACCTGTGCTGGCCTTTTTGCCTTTGGGGTCAGGGCGTACTTCGTACAGATCTTCCTCGGCAAAGAAGCCACGGAAGGACAGCAGCGACTCATACACCGCGCCAAGCTGGTTGATACCCAGTGTTCCGTAGCTGATACGCCCACGGCGGCGCTTGCCACCACCACGGGATAGCGACATTAGCTCGATCACCTGCTGCAGCACGCGGTTACGCAGCTTGACGCTGCCCAGCAGCGGAGTGCGATCGGGGTCGAACAGATGGCCTTGCAGAGGGGCGATAGTAAAACCGGCGTCGAGCAAGAGGTCGTGCCCCGCGGTGAAGTCCATCTGTCCGCTGCTGTTGTCGCGGCGCGGGAAGCCTTGCCAGATCAGGCCGAACAGCTGCTTGAGGCTTTCATGGAAGTAAGTGCCTTCCTGCGCCTCGCTGGTGGTCAACGGGGTTTGCTCCAGCTCGCGCAGGTGCTCGACGCTGTAGCCCTTTAGGTAGGCCTCTGCATCGATGGGCGCGTAGCCCAGCTCGGGGCGTGCTTCGATGTAGAAGAGGAACAGCAGGCGATACATGTAGCGCAGGCTTTCGCGGCTGAGCTGCTCGGCCAGGTCGGTGTCGTTGCGCTCGTAGACCTTTTCCTTGGCCACGGTGCGCTTGTACCAGATGGCCTCGTTGGCGATCAGCTCGATGCATTCGCGCAGGGCGTACTTGAGGTCGGTGGAAACCTCGAAGGCATGTTTGTGGGAGTTGTCGTCCAGGCTATCGAGCAACGCTACGCCGCCCTCGGCGGGCAGCACCGACTGGCTACCGACCAGCGCAGCCAGGGCACGCAGCAGCTTGTCGTCACGCGGACCGAACAGATCGGGCAGCTTGAAACTGAGCAGCGCCTTGCGCCCCCATTTGCTGCGCTCGATCAGCAGCCATTCCTCGTGGTGCACCAGCAGCACCCAACGTGGCGGGTGGTCGTCTGCGAACAGACGGCGACTCAGGGTTTCTTCCCAGTCACCGTCGGCCTGGCGGCTTTTGCCGTGACTGCTGGCCGCCTGCGGTTTGAGCTGCAGCGGCCCCAGCTCCTCATCATCTACCCCAGCGATGGCGGCGGCGATCACCAGCAGTGGCTGGTGCTTGGCGTCACGGTAGGTGGCCAGCACCGGCAGCTCGCCATCGGCCAAGGCGAGGTTTTCCGGCGCCAGCTGGTAGCCGATTGCCTGCAGCAGCGGCTGCACCAAATCGACAAACAGGCTGGCACGCTCGCTGGCCTTGCGCTCGCTGAGGAAGCGCTGACGGGCGCGGAAGTAACCGTTGGCACCCGAAGCCGTGCGCAGACGGGCAACGGGGCTGTCGGCGCCCAGCTCTTTCCACTGGTCGAACAGCGGCTTGAGGTCTTTCTCGAGGATCTCGTCCAGGTAGTGTTGGCTGTAGAACTCGTTGGCGTTGGTCAGGCCGGCAATGGCAAAACTCATGGGGTTTCCTTCCTTACGCCATCAGGGCCGCGACCACAGTGAACTGGGCGCGGTCGTCCAGTTGCAGGGTGTCGCGTATCCATTGCTGGTAGTTGTTGAACAGGTCGGCGGTGTCGCTTTCCTTCTGCTTGCGCTTGGCCGCGTTGACCTGCTCGATGCCCTTGGCGAAATCCAGCTCCAGCTGGGCGGTGTGTTTGTCCTGCAGGGTTTTCAACTTGCTCAACTCGCGGTCCAGCCGTGATCGGCAGTCGGCATCAAAGGCCTGCTTGATCGGTTTGATGTGCTGCTGGGCGGCCTGAATCACTCCAGGCAATGCCGCTTGCAAGGCGCGGACATCCGGTGCGTTGCCATCGTTGGCGCGAATGTTGGCGCCGCTACCGAGGTTGCCGGCGAGACCAGTGCGTTGCAGGGCATCCTCCAGACTGAGCACGCCCTGTACCTGCCCGACGGCATTGAGTTGCACGCCCATCCACTCGGCGAGCACCGCCTGGCCACGCCGGTTGGGCACCTGCGCCAGCACCAGCACAATGGCCTCGCCGGCATTCAGCCCTTGCGCCACGCGCAGCAATGGAGCTCGCTGACGACCGAACAGGGCCATCAGCTTGTAGTCGAGCCACTGGGCAATCGGGTGCAGCGCCCAGAGGTAGTGCAACTGCGGCCAGGCGTTGGTGTCGCGGGCCTGGCGGATGGCGGACTCGACCACGGTTTTGTCGGCGCTCAAGGCGAAGGTGTTGTCCTCCGGCCACATCTCGCTGGCCAGATCGCGCTTGAGCAGCTGCGCCAGGTCACGACTGGGCTGGAAGCTCAGGGTCTTGTTTGAGTCGTCGAATTTGACCGGCGGATAGTCGCGCGGCGATTGTTCGGCCAGCAGACGCAGCGCATCGCGCAGGTACTGATAGCTGTTGCCGAACAGGCTGGTGAGTTCCTGTGTCTGCGCGCTTTGTGGCTGTGCGGTATAGACGGCGGGTGTTTCCGATGCGCTGGCACTGGCCCAGAGCACCTCGAACGGATCGACATCATCGCCCGCCAACAACTCCTGGAAAGCTTCCAGGCTGGCGTTGCTTTCGATGGCCTTGGCCACTTCGAGCTCTTCCAACTCCTCGTCGTACAGCCCCATGAAGGCCGAGGGGTCGCCGATGTTCTTGGCGGCCTGCTCGTCCTTGTCGATGAGGATTTCCAGGTAACGCAGGTCACCGCGAATGCGCTCGTGGCGCGGCTCGGTGAGCAGGTAGGCGATCTTCGGGGCGCGGGTCTGGCCATAGCGGTCGACCCGGCCATTGCGTTGCTGGAACACCATCAGCGACCAGGAAATATCGAAGTGTATAAGCCGGTGCGCCTGGTAGTGCAGGTTGAGACCTTCGGAGGCAACGTCCGAGGCGATCAGCAGGCGCAGCGGCGAGTGAGTCTTGCCGAAGTCCTCAACGGTTTGCTGGATCTCCTGATCCGGCAACTGGCCGTGCAGGATGGCAACTGCTTCGTCCTTCAGCCCCAGCGCCTTGGGCAGTTCCTGCTGGAGGAATTTGAGGGTCTCGACCCGCTCGGTGAAAATCACCAGGCGGTCACTGGGGTTGCTGCTGTCCCAGCGCCAGTGCTGGCCATTGCGCAATTGCTCGATCAGATACTGGAACTTGCTGAACTGCTGCGGGCCGATGGCCTGCACCAAGCCTTGCAGGTCGCGCAGCCCTTCGAGGTCCGTATGCTGCGGATCTTTATTCTCCAGTTTGCGGATTCGCTCCCTGAGGGTCTGCAAGCAAGCGGCCGGCGAGGAGAACAGAGCCTTCTCCAAGACGGTGCGGAACAGCATGGCACCGTCGCGAGCGCCCGAGCCTTCACTATTCAGCTTGAGTTCGGCCAGAGCATCGAAGGCCAGGTTCTCCGCCGGACTAGCTTCGGCGGCCAGGCGGAAGACTTCACGCTCGGGGAAGTCCTGCTTCATCTGCTCGCGCACGTCTTTCTTGAAGCGGCGGATGAACAGGTGCTCGACGTCATCACGGGTGTAGTCCGCACCGGACGGCAGTACCGTGGGGTCGAGCATGCGCATCAGGCTGGCGAAACTGTCCTTCTTACCGTTGTGCGGAGTAGCGGTGAGCAGGATCAGAGCATCGGAGCGCTGCGAGAGCAGTTCGGCCAGACGGTTGCTCTGGGTACGGTTGCCCTTGTAGGAGACGTTGTGGGCCTCGTCGATGATGATCAGGTCCCACCAGGCCTTTTCCAGGTAGTGGCGGTACTCGCTGTCACGCTTGAGGGTATCGATCGAGATGATGGTCCGGTCGTAGTAGTTGAACGGGTTGTGATTGGCAGGAATGTCGCGGCGAATTCGCTGAATGCCAGCCGAATCCAGGCGGGTAAGCGGGATGGTAAAGCGGTTCCAGAACTCCTGTTGGAATTGGCGCATCATGCTCTTGGTGGTGACCACCAGAATGCGCCGAGCCTTGCCGCGGCGCATCAGCTCGGCAGTGAGGATGCCGGCTTCGAGGGTTTTACCCAAACCAACGGTATCGGCAATCAACAGGCGTGGGCGCAGCTGCTCCAGTACTCGCTGTGCCGGTTGGAGCTGGAACGGCAGCGCATCCATCACCGCGTGCTGGCCAATCACCGCGGCACCGCTCTGCAATGCCGACTGGCGCAGCCGCGCCTCAATAAACAGGCGCGAGGCGGTGAAGGTGGGCGACTTGTCGTAGATCAGCTCGGTCTTGGCCGGGTCGATCAGGGTGATGCCTTCCAGCTCGGTGAGGAACAGCGCATGACGGTTGCGCACGGTTTCCGACACACCGATACAGGAGAGCTGCCAGCCGCCGAGGTTGCATTGGTCGGCGTTCTGGATGATCCACTCTTCATCGCGGATCAGCGCACGGGCGCCGGGGGCTGGGGCTTGGGTCAATTGCATGCTGCACCCTTGTCTGATTTCGTTATTCGACGACTATGGCTAGGGCTGCCGCCAGGTCATGCCTGGCCGACAAACCAAATTTGATGGAGAAAAAGAAAGCGCTGCCTGCTCATTGCTCATCCTTGATAGCCTTTTAGTGGCCCACTGCGGAGGTCGTCACGTTAGCTACGCGCTCCCGCTCGGTAAAGCAGGGTATCGCGAAATTTTCCTCTTCCAGCAGACACTTTCAGCGACTCATCAGATCGGAGCGAACTACACTCCGGCCTTCTTTGGCCTTGGGCCCACTTCCCTACCCAACTCCTTTCGAGCACAACGGCAAGATATGTCGCCCGATTGGACACTCCAATATTGGGCGTCCATACAGGTCAACTTACAGCGCAGGTCTTCAGAGCAAGGCAGGCGATAGGGTCCACTGAAAGCTGAGCGCGGCTGCTCGTATGTAAACTTTCAGTACAAGTGAATTCACCCCATCATCATGTCGGCCACGGATTCACCGACCTGCTCCTCCCTCGGAGCCAATGCAACTGACCAATGCCCTCCCGGCTCCTGTATAGACACGAGCAGGTCGTAGGTTTTGATCATGTCGAGCAAGCCGGAGTGGCCGTACGTCTTGGGTGAAAACGCAGGGTCCGTGCGCTTGAGGTATTGCCCCAATGCACCCAATGCCACCTTTCCTTCACTGGTGTCGCTGGCAAGTAACGATACTGCCTCGACTACGAAACGAGGTCTGCGCTTCACTGGTGACTTCGGCGGGTCCTGCCTTGCTGGCTCGGGCTTCACGCAGGTCCCCGACCTGGTGACAGCTCTTCCTGCTGCAACAGTGGAGGAATCCGCCGCCGCAGGACGAATCCACTCAAAAAACTGGTCGCTTGCGTTGCGCAAAGCATCAGGCGTCTTGGGCTCACCAACAATACAGACCGTTGCGCCACGCTCGCGTAGCTTCCGACAAAGGTAGGCAAAATCGGAGTCGCTGGTGACGAGGCAGAAGGTGTCCGCCCGTCGATCGAATAGCGCTTCCAATGCATCAAGCGCTAGCGCGATATCGGCAGTGTTCTTACCAGCGGCGTATTGGTACTGCAGGCAAGGCGTAAACGCCTGGCGCACGAGTGCGTCCTGCCAGCGACTTCCCAGCGTTGCGGGGTTGCCGTAGCCACGGCGGAGAACGACGCGACCAAATTGCGCTACTACTCGTAGTGCATGTTCGAGAACTTCAGGGGAAACGTTATCGCAGTCGACCAATACGGCAACGCGAGTGTCGCTAATGGATTGGTGCTGGCTCATCCTTGCATCCTTGAACACTTCACGCCCAAAGCAGGGGACGAGTGTACTGGCTTGTGAATCTAGATCATGTCGAGATTAAGAAACGCCGCTTAGGAGCAGCGAAGAAACGGCTCATTCAATAGGTTTGCTCCATGCGACGGAGTTCCGTGAACCCTTGATGCGCAATGGATTACTCCTTCTGCTCGATCAACTCCGTCGCCAAGGCAATTGCTCGCACGCGCTCCAAGGCCAGCGATGTCGGAAGCTTTCCGGCATTGACCAAGTCCACCATTCGCCTCGCTGCGTCTTGCTCCAATACACCTGCGGCCAAGGTTAGGGCTATCAGTTGACTCAGCTCGACTTTCTCATCTAGCGGTGCACACACGGTCTCCAGCTCCATGAGGCGTTGGGTCTGCCGCTCGATGAATGCCTTGCGCAGCCGGTCCTGCTCGCTTCCGGAGCGAACCAACTTCGCGATTCCGTAGCCGGCCGCGCCCATCACGGCGGCCGAGCCGATCACCCACCCCACAGGTGTCGTGGTGACGAAGACGCCACCCAGCATGCTGGCCAGTGTCGTTGAACCAAGCAACGTGGTAGCTCCCGCCGCACTTGCAATGGAACCCGCAGCTGCCACACCAGCCGCTGCGCCTCCAGCTGCAGCTAGGTGTTCACCTGCCAGCCCGAGCCTGTCCCGCCCATGCATTTTTTCGATAGCCTGCTTGATCGCCGCCTCGTCCGGTGCGTCAGCATCCGGTTTGGCTTCTGAAAATACAGTTCCTCTCAGTAGCGCTTGCGCCTTCTGCCTTGCCTCGATGATCGCTTTTTGGCTGGTCGTGCCAGCTTCCCTCAAGCGTCTCCCCACCTGCTGAATCTCTTCACTTTCCAGGGATTGCTTGGTTTTTTCGACTGCACTGGCACAACCCTCAGCAACCGAGGCCGCTGCCTTTGTTGTCAATGCCGAGGTGGTCTCCGCCGTTTTTTCTAGGAGCAACTTCGCTCTTGGCAACTCCGCCACCAGGCGCTCTTGAGTAATCTGACGCGCCTTTTTGATGCGGTCGAGGTACGAGTCGTTCGTCATGCTCACGGCCTCAACCAACGAGGAAGTAGTCTTTGACCGACAGGAAGATCTCCTGGATCAGCTCGAAGAACTTCTTGGCCAGGTGGGCTACCGCGACATAGGGGTCGGATGGGATTCCCCCCGCATCAATAGTGGCGCCAACCGCTGCCCCATACGTCATGGAAAGCACGGTAGAAAGCGGCGCCAGCATTGCCCCAAGGAAAGGGATACCCGCAATCAGCGCACCCACCGCAGCACCAAGCGCGATTCCGATGGTGAGATTGGGATTAGCCTTCAAGAACTCGAAAATCTTCACCACGACAATTTTGCCGATAGCCACAACCTCTCCGGCGATCGTCCTGGTCATTCCCCACACGCTTTCGAGACGGGTCATTATCTCGGGCGGAATTCCGCAGTTAAGCCCGATCACCAGCACATCATCCAATTGTTCTCGACTGACTTCTGCATTCAGCAGCGTCAGCTCAAACATCCCCCGCTCCTTGGTCAGTTCCGCCATCGTCTGTTCCTATTTATTTTTTGTGTATGAGGTCAGTCAAAGCCCCATGGAATGAATCATCTCGCTTTCGCTGACCGCTTCAGGTGTCACCACAGCATCCTTGAGCATCAACTTGCCCCGTAACAGGCGATCAAGGTGCACATCAAACGAATCGAACTGCGGGTGCGTAACTGCGGGCAGGTGAATGAATACACCCTTCTGCTGCCCGATCCGATAGACCCGGTCAGAGGCCTGCGCCTCTTTAGCCGGATTCCAATGGCGCTCCAGATGCACCACATGGTTGGCGCCCACAACGGTCAACCCGACCCCAGCGGCCACTGGCGACATGATCAGCAGATTGAAGCCTGATCGTGCCTCAAAAGCCGCAATCAGCTTTTTACGAGTCATATCTTCGGCCTTAGTGGCCACAGCCTTGGTGTCACCGTTGATGATGGCCACATCCAAGCCATAGATCTGATCGAGCCACAGCTTCAGAACACGCTGCAGGCGTTTGGTCATCATGAACAGGATGACCTTCTCGCCCTTGCCACGAATCGTATCCAACTGACCCAACATCACAGCCAGCTTTCCTGACTCCATCATCAACTGACGGGCATGCTGAGCATCTCTGCTATAGAGCGATGCCTCATCATCGAGACGGGGGTGTAGAGAGATCGAGCGCAATTGCGTCAAAGCGGCCAAAGCCGTTCCGCGCATGTCTTCGGCACTGGCACGACGGGCACGATAGTCGTTGAGTACCTCGTCGTAGGTCTGCAATTGCAGGCCCCGCATAGCGGTACCCAGCTCTGGAGCAAAGTGCTGAAGCCCTCGATTCACCTGCTCCACACCACTGCGGATGGTCTTGCTCGGCAAACCCTTAAGCTGATCTTCTTTCACGCGGCGCAGCATGAAAGTACCCACCGCCTTGCGGAGCTGCTCGCCCAGGCGCGAACGAACCTCATCGCGCTCATGCTCCTCAGCCGCAAGAATGGGCTTGATCCAGGTATCCCGATACGTCTCCCAACTGCCCAGCAGCCCCGGCTGAGCAGTATCCATCAGGCACCAGAAGTCACCCAGACTGTTTTCCACCGGCGTACCCGTGGCCAACAATTTGAAGTCAGCCTTGAGGCCTTTGGCTGCTCGCGTCTGGAGCGCGTTGGGGTTTTTGATGTTCTGTGCCTCATCAAAGATCACCATCCCCCAGTCGATTCGGCACAGAGAAAACTGGTAGTCGCGCAAGGTCTGGTAAGTGGTCAGAACCAGACGTCGATCCATATCGAGACGATGGACACCCGCTTCAGGCCCGATAGTCAGTGCATAGCGGATGCTCTGCTCATCCATCATGCCGTTTTCATCGGCAAGCGAAGTCAGCTGTACCGATTCACGCTCGGCGCCTTGAACCCGGAAGCGGCCCAGATCACGCCCCGATTGCAGCACCACGACATCACGGAATGGAATGCTATTGAAGGTCTTGCCCACTTCGTCCTCCCAGTTCTCAAGCAAACTGAGCGGTGCGACAACCAGTATCGGCTTCTGAGGTTTGTCTGCCGAGCGCTGTCCTGCTAGGTACTCGCCTACGGTGACCAGCGACATGTAGGTCTTGCCCAATCCCATGTCATCGGCCAGAAGACTCCCTTGCAAGCGATAGAGGTCACCATGATCATCCTGCAAGGCCACCCTCAGCAACTTGAGCATCCACTCGATCCCCTCCCGCTGGTGCGGAAATGGCTGCCTGGCATAGGCGGCCCAGTCAGGTGCCTGAGGCAATGCCGCCCGGTTCGCCTTCTGCAACAAGGCCACGTTGATCTCGTCAGCATCCTTCAGGATGACGCCGACCTTCTCCTTGGGCTCTTCGAAACCTGTTTCGTCCGGCGTACCTGGCTCAACCGCCGCCGAATTCTCCAGGTTTTTACGCACCTGGTTGAGTTGCTGCTCTACGTGTGAGGCATCCGCAATATCGATGACCTCCCCTGCGAAACTTAGACTCGAGGCCCCGTGTTCTTTGGCGGCCCGCAGCACTTCCTCAAAGCGCTGCAGCTCCTCCGGGGACTGGATCAGCTTGCTGATGATCTCCGGCGGTGCCGGTCGCTTATCCAGGGCGAACCAGTCGTTCTTGTTGGCATCCAGGCTGCCAAAGTCCATGTGCTGCAACTTACCGATGCCTGCCACCCGCACGGAAAAGCCCACATCGAGATTGACCAGCGCAGCGTCCAGGAAAGCACTTGGCGAGGCAATGAACTCGGCCACACGCTCCGCAGGGATACGTTTGTTGCCCAGCACCTCGCGAATTCCCGCCATTCTGGCCTGATCCAACAGGACTACCCTGTTGTCGATTCGCATGACGCCACCGTCGCCATTCAGCTCCAGCTGCGCCCAGCGCTTTTCCAGTTGATCAGGCGTGGAGCCATCACCCAAGCTGGGGCAAAGCATCAGACTGCCATCAGGTAAACGCGTAGCCGTCACGCCTACTTTGTCCGGCACCACCACATCCAACCGTTCAAAATGGCTCAGATCGATTCGCATGCCGCTGCGCGCCGCAGTCTGAAGCTCTGCCATCAGTCTAAGATTAGCGGCCTCACCACGCAGCTTTGGCGCCATTGACTCATGCCGTTCCCAGGCCATCATCCCCATCAACTCGGCCGGCGTGAGCCAATAGCACTCGGTACTGGTGAGATAGAGATAAGGGCCCTTGCGGTTGAACGCCGCCACTCCCTCCGACATCTCGGCAGTGATACCTACCCGAAAGCTGCTGTTGCCAGTGCGCCCGCTGATGGAAGTCAGAAAGCGGCCAGGGAAGCGTCTGGGCAACCGCAGAATTTCGGCCTGCTCGAGATCCATACCGGCGACGTCTTCAGCACCGATATGAAAGCCATTGGCGGTCGGCTCCGCGATCCCCTGCTCAGCCAGCATGTTCAATGCGATCAGCTGGATCTTCTGCAGGGCGTTGCCCTTCCCCTCATGCAACGCCTTGAAGCTTTGCACGGGCAAGTAGAAGTTCACCCCGTTGGAGTCTGGTGTAGCCAGGAAACCATCGAGAGCACTGAGGGCTACGTCGCGCTCGCCGATGAATGACTTGAGAAAATCCAGTAGGAGCATGAGAGCGACTCACTGTTGTTGGTCGTAGACCTCAAGGTCTTTTTGTGCAGTCTTCGTCAGGTGCCATCCGAAGTTTGAATCCTGGACACACATCCCTTTGAGAGGCCCATAGAGGATCTGATTGATTTCCCGTGCCTCGACCTCCAGAACGTTTGCGGCATAGCGAACCTTATCGCCCGGGTTATCGGCAAAGTAGCGCAGGACCTTCAGAGCGGAAGGCTTGAGACTGGCAATTCGCTTGATACCGTCACTAACGGTCGAAGCCTCATTCCGTGGCGACTGATTAATCGTCGCAGGCGTTGCTGTGGAGGCAGCCAAAACCTTGTCGCCAACCGGACTATCGACCGATTCAGCTCTTTCCGATACAGGTTCAGCTGGGACAGATCGTGGTGCTCTTGAGTCCCGATCTCCACGCGCAACAGTCGAACTGGAGAAGGCAGTCTGCACAGCCCTCGGACTCACTGGGGAAGGCACCACTGTGCGCTTGGCCTTGACCACAGGAATACCGAACCTGCGCAACTGTAACTGATAGTCCTCCCGGCTCAGCAGTTGCTCGACATCCACCTCAATGCCGTTATCAGCCAGGAAGGCGAATACTTTGTTCTGCCAGGTGTACGGCGTATGCACAAAAGCATCGTAAGGCAGCCCCGGATACAGCTTCTCGTAAGTCGCCGGAATCGTGTTGATCAGGTCGAAGTGACTGAAGTTGTTGCGCTCATAGGTGCGCAGCGACTCGCCCGGCGCCGCCAGATAAACCCAGATTTTGAAGCTGTGGGAGCCCTCCACCAGGTGAAAGTCGCCGCAATCGAGGTAGATGACGGCCTTGTCGCTCATCTGTCCGTCCATGCTGGCGAAGCTGGTCTTCACCTCCGTACCGAGAATGCGCTTCACCGAATGCTTGGCCCGCGCCCCCAGCAACAGTCGGGTATTGCGGATCAGCTTCAGTTTGAACAAGCCCTCCAGGAACCGCTTGCGCGCAGGGAACATGCGCTGGAGATCGTCATTTCGAGACTCAATGCCGTACTGTTCAACCGCCTGTAGGAACAACCGCAAATCTTCCTTGGACAGCCAGCCACGCACCTTGCTGATGCGCTCCTCGCCCAGCGGCTTCCACCATTCGCGGAAGTTCTGCGCTGAGCTGGCGATGCGCGGATCGCCAGCCAGACTGAGAATGAAGTCTTGCCAGACATTGCCGGGTTCGTCCCCTGCGCGGTCGATCATGATCTCCAGTGCGACATGGCCGATGCGCTTATCGCCCTCATAGGGAGCCTTGCTCACCGAGGGCTTGAGCAGTTCGTCGAGCACCTCATCCCATTCCCCGGGCTGCAGTTGGCGTAGCACTTCGAGATAGAAGTGAGCGCGACAAATATCGCCATAGCGCCCAACATCGAACCCACTCAAACCAAAGGCTTCGAAGGTCTTGGCCAGTTCACTACCCTGCTCACGCACTGTCTTCGCCAGGATCAGAGGGCCATCCAGCGTCAGTAGCCACTCCCCTTCCCGGTTCAGGGTTGCGAGCGGGTCGGTGCCGAGTGCCTGGCGTCGCGCCGGCAAACGCTGGAGCTGGTCCAACAGATGCAGTTCCAGTCGACCACGTAAGCTGCTCTCCACCTGTTTGTCGCGCTCGTCCAGGCGATCGAAATGGCGGAAGTACAGTTGAATCAGCTGGATCATCGTCAGTCGGCTAAGGCGCGGCTGCTGGTGTTCGATCAGCGCATCGAGCATTCGCTCATTGAACAGCCGGGAGCCGATAACCTCGTCATGCAGCCACAGCCAAGTCAGCGCCCTCGCGCCAAGCCGGCGCCCAAGCAACTCCTTGAGCCCGTCGAAACGCCCGCTGCTGGCCATGTCGCGAAATCGCGCGAGCATTCGTTCGAACGCATCACTACCACCCACCTTGGCCTTCATGCGGTTGGCCTTTTCCACCAGTCGCACCCAACCCTCGATGACCGCAGGCGACCAATCACCAGGGCGGTTATCGATTGGCGGCAGATTCATTGGCCGGAATTCCCAAGCAAGGTCTTCACCGCCTCATAGTCAGCGCTCTGTGGCCGACGGATAGTGAATCGGATGTCGATGCGACGATTCAGCCGATAGTCTTCTTCACCGTCCTGCTGTTTGCTCACGGGGCGAGTCTCGGCATAGCCGCTGACAGAGAACAGCGGTTCGCCATCCTGGTTACTCAATCGGTTTAGGCGCTCTGCCTCGGGCATCTCATTGCTCCAGAACTGCCAGAGCGAGATAGCGCGAAATGTCGAAAGCCCCCAGTTGCCCTTCCCCATAAAGCCAGGAAACGGGCGGTTGTCCGTATGGCCTTCGATAAAGATGGTATCGAGGTAGTTGACTCGGTCGTCCCGGCTGATCACCTGGTTGATGACCTCACCGATCTCCAGTGCTGTCTGCTGGTAACGCGGCTGGATCTCGAAAGCGCCGGTATCAAAGCCAAGTAACTCGTTGGGAATGCGCAGCACCGTATGATTTTCGCTGACCTCCACCTTGATGCCACGCTGCCGCAACTTCTCGACTGCCTCATCGAGAATCTGTTGCCGTACCGTTTCTGCCTTTTTCAGTTGCTCAACCTGCTGATCGAAGTCCGCACTCTTCTCCATCAACTGAAGAATCAGGACAACCGAAGCGAGGATAAAGAGCACCAGCAGCGCCGACATGATGTCCACGAAGGACTTCCAGTACGGATCCTCATCCTCCATCGGAGCGTCATGGGATTTACGCCAGCGCATCAACGGGCCTCCAGTTCATCGACCACATTGCTGATTGCCTGCACTGCCGCATGCATCTGGTTGGCGAAGCTCATGGTCTCTTTGTTCCACTGGTCCATGCGCTCATGCACTTGATCGCGCACCTCACTAGAGTAGGTACGCAGCCACTGCTCGGCTTGCTGCTCGACGCCTTGCACTTGGCTACGCAGGGCCTCACCCAGGGCGGTGAACTCGCTACGCACGCCTGCGAGGAACTCCTGCTGGTGACTCCTCATCTCGCCAAACCCGTTGCGTGCCTCACTGGCGGCCTGTTCGAAGCGCTGTGCGCCATCCAACAGAGCACCTTGAAGTTGCGCCAAGGCAGAGGCCTGGCTGTGCAATTGGCTAGCCAGCTGAGCATTCTGCTCACCTGCGGACTCGATGCGCTGCGTCACGCTCTCCAGACGCTGACCGAGCAATTCGGCCGCCTGGCGAACGTTGGTCGAGAGCAGGCCGAGTTGGTTGGCGCTGCTGTCCATATGTCGGCTGCTGGCGGCGGCCGCGTCGCTGGCTTGCTGCAGGCGGCCCATCAGTTGCTGATGCTGCTCAGCCATCTGCCGGCTCTGTTGCTGAGTCGTCTGCACAGCCGTGGCAATGCCTTCCAGAAGCACCTGCTGCTGCGCGGCCATGTTCTCCAGTTGCTCATTGAAGCGTTGTTGCCGCGACTGCTCGCGCTGCTCCGCTTGCTGGCCATGACCCGCCATCTGCTCATTGAAGCTGCCCAGCAACTTGCCGACCGACTCCTCCAAGGCCCTCTGCTGCGCGGCGGCAGCTTCGGCGATGGCACCAATCTGCTGCTGGCTGGCCTGCCCAAGGCTGCCGATCAATTGCTGCTGCTGGGCCAGCGCGGCGGCCTGTTGTTGCTCGTGGCGCTGGGCGCGTTCTTGCTCCCGCGTTTCTGCCGCCCCCATCTGCGAATCCAGCTGGGAGTTCAGCGTCATCATCAATCGGGAGAACACTTTCTCCAGATTGCCGTGTCGTTCATTGCCGGCCTCCGCCATGGCCTGCAGCTGCTCACGGCTGGCACTGGCGAACTTCTCCAGCATCGCGGACTGACTCGCGCCAGCCTCGGCCAGCGTGCGCTCGAACATCGCCTGGCGCTCCTCATCCCGTCTTTGTGCGGAGCTAAGCTGTGTATCCAGTTGGCCAGTCAATCCGCTCATTAGCTCGCCGAATCGCGTCTCCAGCTGCTGCTGACGCTGATCTGACGAAGTAGAAAGTCGCTCCATCTGGGCCTGAAACTCGCCGCTCTGCTGGCGGGCAGCCTCCTGTTGACGCCCCTGTTGATCACTCAGGGTATGGAACAGCTGATTAAGCCGCTCCGTCATGCCGCCCACGGCGGCGTTCACATCTGCGGCGGCCTGTTGCATCAGATTGCCTTGCTCGCGCCCTGCCGAGGTCAGGCCCTGCGTGAAGTTGCTCACCAGTTGTTCCAGCACCTGGGTGGATTGCTGACCGGCGGTGCTGACAAGCGTCTGAATGGCAGGTGCCATGATGTTGTTCAACGCATCGGTGAGTGCTGTCTGCATCGCCTCGTTCATGCCCACGAGACTTTCCTGCAGGCGCTCGCCGATACGTTCGTGCAACTCCTGCAGGGCCACTTTGCTCTCGCGACTGTAGTCGGCGATGTGCACCAGCGACTGCTCGGCGGGGATCAGCGGATACAGCGCATCGATCCGGTGCTGCAGATCCTGTATGCGCCCTAACGCCCAGCGCTCGGTGATCTTCTCGATCAGGTTCAGTAGCAGGCTGAATCCCACACCCCATACCGACGCCATGAAAGCAACTGCTGCACCCTGGATCATCACGGAGATGCCTGCCCGCAACTGATCGACACCCGCGCTACTCTCCAGCTTCAAATTCTGCAGGCCTATGGTCAGGCCCACGAACGTCGCCAGCACGCCCAGGCCTACCAGCAAACCAGGCAGAGAACCGAAGAAGCGGCTTCCGCTCAGGCCAGGCGCAAGCGTTCGCGCGTTGAAAAAATGCTCGGCATCTAGGGTATTGAACAGCTTCTTGTGATCACTGGAGCTGACCAAGCTGTCGTCGAACTCATGCCATAGCGCACCGATTAGTTTGACCTTGAGCCCGAGTGCTTTCTGCAATGTCTCTCGACGATTCACCGCCAAGTTTTCACGGCTCTGCCCGGCGATCAGGCTGTTCAGCGCTCGCATGCGCGCCTTGAAGCTCCGCCCGCTGACTATCAACGAGATTACCGAGTAGGTGAAAAGGGCTGCCATGATCAGCCAGAACACGACACCCAGGGCTTCGGTACTGCCCCCCTTCAGCAAGGAAAAGTTGGGCAACAAGTGATTCAGAAATTCCATGACGTAGGTCCGATGGGATCAGCGCAAAGGTTTAAGCCACGGCCTGCTCGACGAGCACGCTGGCCAGCTGTTGATTGAGTTGGCAGGCGCGGGGCAGGCAGTTTTTTGGCGATGGCTGGCGAGATGAATTTGCTGCAGGTGTCTCGTTCCGAGAGCGACTTCTTGTCCATGTTCAATTCCTAAGCAGCATGAAAAGCCATGCCAGCCCATGCGGGCGATTCGGGCTATGGCTAGACAGCAGCAAGGAATGGACACGCGTCTCGGATCGCTCGGAAACGCTGATGAGGGGCCATCCCTGAGGTACTGCGGCCTGCCATGATTAGACTGCGATCACAATATCCACCAGCTTTTCATGGGTAAAGATCGGAAACCATTGAGATGGAACTTTTTGTGCAAATGATTGTTTGCCGATCAAAAACTCAAGCGACTCGTGACTCGCGATGTCGCCAATCAACTCGCCTGTAATGGCGGCTCCCTGGCTTGTTGGCGCAAAACACTGCTTGGCGATGCCCCACAGTGATGACCTGGTCGTCCTTTACTACCACGTAGCTGACTGCAACGCTGCACGGCATGTGCGCTGAGTTCCATTGCCCTGCTCCTCTGCCGATGTCGGTCCGCGGCCCGTCAGGCTGGTCATCCATGACCGGCGGGCTCCACTCTTGCCCATATCCGGCGGGCACATCTGCAAGATATGTCGCCTTATTGGACACACCAATATTGGGCGCTCATACAGGTCAACTTTTCAGGCGGGTCTGGGTGATGACCCCGGGCAAAGCCCCCCCCCGACAAGTCTTCACCGACATATGCGTCGCTCGATGTCGAATCACACCTGAGAGGATATGTCGCTCTAATGGACACACCAATAATGGGCGTTCATACAGGTCAAGTTTTCGAGCAGGTTACTTGCAATGAACGGCGGAAACGCCCGTCGTACGAGCCCTAGGCCCTAACACGTGTCAAGCTTAGGTACAGGCTCAGTCGATACTGGCCAACCAGGGATCAACGATGCGCTTGCGCTCTTCTGCCCCCAATGCAGCCACTCCATTCTTGACTAACGCCTTCTTGTCACCTGTGTGCGGATTGCTGACGTAAGTGCTGATGTTCGGCAAAGCGTCCGGATTGGCGCTCCAGCGCAGGTTGAAGGCAGCGAGCTTGGGGAACCAGAACTGGCTGGCATAGGGCAGGTTGTCGTGAATCCACCATGCCAACGGGGTCCAGTCATCGGTCTGGTCATACCAGGGCAGCAATGCCGGCACTACGATGCAGGCCGTGGCGCCGAGGTAACCTTCTGCATCAGGGTAATCCCAGATGTGCGAGGCGTAGTTCTTCTCGTTGGCGGCGCAGCTGTACTGGTTGTTGTTCTCGGCTCCCTTGGCATTCACCGCTGGCGAACGGTAGGCCGAGCGAATAACGATCCGGCCGAAACGGTTTTGCAAGGGCTCCAGCAATTGTTCACAGAGCTGTTTTCCCGCCTCGATGGCGCGATTCGGAAAGTCTGGAATATTGGGGATGCCTTCTATCTGGCTGATTTCCGAATAGAGGAAGTCGCGCATGTAAAAGTGGGTGGACAACTTTACACGCCCTAAATCTTCCAAAGTCTTGACGGTGGTGGGCTTGTTCATTGGGCACTCCTCTCGGCAAATCCGCTGGAATAAAAGATCAGCCCACCACCGGATAACAGGCATCACCCCAAAGAGTATCCGGGTTGTCCAGCATCAGTTGGATGATCAGGGGGACCAGCTTACCTAGCAGGCTGCAGCAATCACGCAGTTGATCGCGGTTGACGCTACCGTTCCACGTGGCGCCGCCGTGGATGAGTTGGTTGCGCAGGGTATAGATGCGATTAAACAGTACCCCCAACACCGCTGGCGTGTTGCGACTGGCAAGCGCTTGCTGAGCAGAACGCTTACCGTTACTGAAGCGCTCTTTCCACTCTGCCTCGCTGATCTTGCCGTTTTGATGGTCCCAGAAGCTTTGGAAGACAAAGGGGTTATCCAGCAAGACACGGATGCTTCCGGAGAACTCAGACCAGACAAGCCTCTCGATGCTGCGCGAAACGTCGAGCGAACAGAGCTTTTCCAGAAAGGCTTTGAAGGTTTCCTGCTCGGAGAGTCGACGTTGTTCGTCGATATCCGTGGCATAGGCAGCGTTAAAAGCAATCCACAGGAAGATGAAACGGCCATCGGCATCATCGGCCTGCTCGGCGCGGTTCAGCCAACTGAGGGCACGGTGAATACGCAGGCTGAGGTTGGGGTGCTGTTGGTCTCGCTCCAGGCGATGACGCTCCTTCAAGGCTTGGTACTGCATGCAACGACTCCTTGTGGCAATGGCACAACGATAGCAGCCCTGCTCAAGCGCTGGAACCGCGACGACGTGCTATAGCGCCACCAGGCATGATAGTCACGGCAGCGAATGCCGCGGATGTCACCAAACTGCTGCATGGCGCAGAGAAGGTAGTGTGCGCCGATGCAAGATATACCGAGGCCGAGAAGCGCGAAGAACATGCGGGGCTCCAGGTCATCAGGCAGATCGCACAGCACTTACAAGAAGCACGGCAAGCGCAGTACCTTGTACAAAGCAGTCCGCAAGATCGAGAAAGCCCAGGCTCAAGTGAGGGCGAAGTATCAGATGCAGCCTGTGACAACCGTGGCGAGCTGCCTCGCCAAAAGCGGCCGTGTTGTGAAGCTACGTTAACTCGATAGGCCGCCTGCGCGGCCCTGTTATCGTTGGCAGCTACTCCGCTATCTCCTCTTCTTTCAAACTCAGGCGGAAAGTGTCGCGTGCGGTTTTTCCGACGTAGGTGGTGAGCGCGTAATTCGCCGTTCCGCCGATGATGACTCCGATCCCTAACGGGATCACTTTCGCTACGGCCTTCTGAGTGAACGAAATGCCAATCTTCGCGAACAACTCCTTAATGACCTGAAGCGTCGGGCCCTTCAAATACTGGTGCACCATACGCACACCGGCCTTGCTGGCTATTCTGGTGGCGCCAGAAGAGCCCATCTGCTCCAAGGAGCCGTACAGCGCAATGATGTACGACATGTGCTTGGCATCTTCGTTGGACATCTTGCCGTTAATGGCTACCGCAAGGCACATGGTCATGTCGATCTGCAGCTTCATACATACCGAGATATCCGCCAGCCCCCCTCCCACAGCACTCACCGCGGTACCTACACCAGGAATGACCCCCGGAAGAGCCGTGGCTGCACCAGACGTCGCGGCCAACTTTGAATAACGGCTGATGATTTTGTCGACAACGGCGTCCTGAATCTTTTCGTCCGTTGCGGAGGGCGACGAGCTACGAGCCTGACTTTCGTATTGAGCAACCAATTCGCGAGCGTCCTGTGGACTAATGGCGATGGCCTCTACCATCTTCATCAATGAAGAGCTGCTTTCGTCTTTTTCTGTGCTCATACCAAATTCCGTTCAATGGTTTGTTTATCAGTTGCCTACTTGAGGCTGAGCGCTCTAAGCGAACGGGCCTTTCACCTTGCCGGCGGATAACCAGTTGTGCGGCAGTAGCTCAGCCAAAGCACAGGCCTTCTACGTCAGTAGTCGTGTCAGCACATCCTTGAGATAGGCATACGGATCATGCCCATTCACTTTCGCCGACGCGATCGATCAAGCTGAGGCTGTAATCCGGGGCTTTCGCCGTGGCTGAGCCGTTGGGCACCCAATTACGCTGGGCCAGCATCCAGACATGCAGCACGTCAAGGATCGGTGAGGCCTGTCCTGAAATTGAGGTTCTGCTGGTCTCCCTCCTGACGATGGTGATCCTTCAAGTCTTGGTACCTCCCTGTGACAATGGCACAACGATAGCAGCCCTGCTCAAACGCTGGAACTGCGACGATGAGCTGTAGCGTCACCAGGCATAAACGTGGCTACTGCGGAGTGAAGTGGCGGACCGATTATCTAGGTACTACTCAACGAACCGCTCCGCACCACTGCTTCACCCCGTCACTGATAGATCCACTGTCGGAGCTCTTCCAGGTTCGCTACCACGATCTGCTGTGCAGCGGCCTTAGCCTGGATCTTGTTCGGGTCAATCTGATAGCGCTGCAGCACGTATTGCACCAGGGCACCGCGGCTGGGGATTAGCAGTTGCTCCTGCTGCATGCCGTAGTCCTCCGCGACGATAGCCTTCTGCTCCGGTTTCAGGCGTGGGTCGGGCTCAATGATCACAGTCACTTCAGAGGACCAACCTGTGTCCTCTTCTCGTCCGTGTTCGGAGACATCCAGTACATCCGGCTCACCACGGAAACGGCTGAGGACAAAGTCGCGGTAGTCTCGGTTCTTCTCGCAGAAGGCTCGGACATGCCAGCGCATGCCGGTGTAGATGAGTGTGTGGGGAGCGATGAGTCGTGTCTCCGGTACTGGATTGGCTAGCGAGACATACTCGCATTCCAGACGCAGCCCTTCACGGCAAGCCCTTACCAAGGGGCGCAACACCTCCGGCTGCACGGAACGATCCGGCACCTTCAGCACTTCGGTATGCGCATAAGCTAGGGCCAGCCCCTCGATGTGTGGTGCCCGCTCCTTGTTCTGGCTCAACAGATGCAGGTAGGCACTGGCACTGTTATCGATGAACTTTGGTGAGAACTTCAGACTGGGGACATAGCCCTTCAGGTGCTTGTCATATGTCAGGTTTTTAGGCGCATGCTCGGCGATGTAGGTGTTGATGTCCTTCGATGCCTGCTGCCGACTGATGCCGAAGCTCTGCATCAGATGCCCCGTGGTTAGCCGGCCTTCCCACCAGGCCACGGTTTCGATCAGGCGATAACGCAGCGCCAGATCCCAGCGGACAGATTCGATCGACTGCTTCCGTTTCATTGAGCCCTCTCCTGCTCGAAAACTTTACCTGTACAGGTAAACACCATAGATATGTCGCTCAAAGCTACATAACCTGATTCCATCATTCAACAGATTCAGCAGCGAGCTGACACAAATGGGACTGAGTGCAGGTATCTGGATTGCGCTGATACCGGTTGCCTTGGTGGAGAAGTCGGCGTGGGGCGCGTGGAAACTTGCACAGCCAACTCAGCTCCGTCAGGAACTTAAAGCACAGCTCGAAGCAGTGCTCGGTGCGACAGCGCCTAGCGCGCCTACACCCAGCAGTTGCCGCGCCAGCTGGAACTTTTTCGGCGCGGCTGAAGAGATCTAAGGAGCGGAATATGAATCGTCTGGACAGGATCAAGGGCTGCCTGCTGGGCGGGGCCGTCGGAGATGCCTTGGGGGCTCCGGTGGAGTTTCTCGATTGGGCGACCATTGAAAGGAAGTTTGGCTCGTCAGGCATCCGGGATTTCGGTCAGGCCTATGGCATCACAGGAGCGATTACCGATGACACACAGATGATGCTGTTCACGGCAGAAGGACTGTTGCGCGCCCATGTCAGACAGGCATCGCGTGGTCTCTGCCATCCGCCATCGGTGATCCACCACGCGCTATTGCGCTGGTACCTCACTCAGGGCGGAGAACCAGCCACCGAGGTGGCGAAAGACGGATGGTTGATTCAGGAGCGGGCGCTCTGGTCTCGTCGAGCCCCCGGTATGACGTGTCTATCGGCACTGCGTGCATGCAAGTCATTCGGTGAGCAAGCACGTAACGACAGCAAGGGCTGTGGTGGTGTCATGAGGGTAGCGCCCCATGCGTTCTTCCCTGGACCCTTCGAGCTGGCGGCTGAGTCTGCTCATCTCACCCACGGGCATCCGACCGGGTATCTGGCAGCCGGCATGTTTGCTGACATTCTCGCTCGCCTCCTGGTGCCCTCCTGCTCGCTGGAGGAGGCGATCCAGGAAAGCCTCCGGCAGTATGGACATCGCGAAGGCATGAGCGAGACACGCGAGTTCATCGAACTGGTGTTGGGGCTCTATCAGAAGGGAATTCGACCAACTCCCAAAGTCATTGCATTGCTGGGCGGCGGATGGACAGCCGAGGAAGCACTAGCCATCGGACTGTGGTGTGCCTTGATGGCCGACGGCTTCGAGCAGGGCGTGACCTGGGCCGTCAATCACAGTGGTGACAGCGACAGCACGGGAATGATCGCCGGACATCTGCTCGGCATCCAACTCGGCCACGCCAGCATTCCCGAGCGTTGGCTCGCATCGCTGGAGTTGCGCGAGGTGATCGAACAGGTCGCCGTCGATATCGATGAGGTGCCGCGCGTTTATGGCGGTGAGTACGGCGAGTACGGTGAGTACGGCGAGTACGGTGAGTACGGTGAGGATCGCATCCACGCCGAGCAGATATGTCGACGATATCCGGGATGGTGATTTGGGTGTCGCCAATTTGCCCGATCGCTCGCCAGGATGACACGCAATAAACCTAGCGCCAGCGACAAACGCTATCGCGTGGCGCGCCTAGCTTGCTGAACAACAAGGATTGAAGGTGCCCCTATGCCTATACCACCGCCGCCGCTCACTTTTATCTGTCCACATTGTTCGTGGCAAAGAACGACCCTACCGAAAAGCGATGTGTTCGCGATTGGACTCGATTACTACATCCAATGTCCGAAATGCGGTCACGAATCAGTGACGCAGCGCAGGGCAACCACGATCGATGTGATGAAGGCTCGGCTCGAACATTTGCTTCGGCTTGATCGACGTTAAAAATTTCTGAACGCGGAGCACAGGCACATGAAAAATATTTTTGCGGTTATCGGCTTCATTGTTGTCGCCAAAAAAGGCTACGAGCTGTATCGCGAGTACAGAGAGATGAAGCACGAGCGGGAGGAGCGGGCAGCGAATCGGGAACGCCAGTCAGAGTAGCGCTCGCGGCCTAATACCCCACTGAGCCAGGGCGTTTATGGTGACAATCAAGCAAGTAAATTCGCTGCCAACATAAACGGCTAATAGTCACGCTGCAGGATACCGAGGGCCCCCACTCAGGCGATTCACACGGCCGTCACTCCTCTGCTAATGCCAATGAGTCTTTCTAGGCATAGCAAGCAGGGCTGGTACCCATAGAAGAGCCCCCCTGCTTCGTGTATTGATGGCAAGGAGAACTCACAGGCCGGCCTACCCGCTCTATCTGACTAATAGCGAGTTGCCATCCGTTAGCAACTACTGCCATTCTATCTACAGCGCATTTCCAGCTCGCCAAGGACGACGACATTGCCCACTCGCCATCAGAGAGCACTACTCAAGCTATTGCCCCGCCGCGTCTTGGGCGCTTCCTACCATGTGCGACGTGGAGACATCAGGAAGCGCACCGGCACGTGGTTGGTCTTGACTGCGACTGCCGCACATTTTTCTGCAGTCAGTAGAATAAGCTTCCTGAGTGGAAAGCTCAAATCTAACTACATAGCTTTCACTACAAATAGCCCTGACTCTAAAATCCTGGCGATGCTGGAGTCACAAGCAGAAGAGAGAGAATCAATTCAGCCACGAGCAAGAAATAAAGCATATTTTACTTCAAAAAAGTACAAACCCATTCAGCACTGAGTGAAAGTCGACAAAGCTCGCTCTGCCCGCGGCAATTGCTGCCACTGAGAAAAAATCGAGCAGCCTCTCCTTATTAAAGATTCCACCGCTGCAGTCGAAACAGTCTTGGTTAGACACTCCATATAGGGATTTACAATGCATATCGAAGGTCCGAAAAATCCGTCGCTTCAAGCCATCCTCGACAAAATCGAACAGACCCGTAACTACACGCCGAAAGTTGGTATTTTCGGAAATTCCGGTGTAGGTAAATCAAGTCTGTGCAATGCGCTCTTCGGGAAGAACGTTGCAAAGATCAGCGACGTTGAAGCTTGCACCCGTGAGCCGCAGAGCATTTTCATCGGGACAGGGAATAACGGCATTGAGCTGATCGATTTGCCGGGCATTGGCGAAGACCCAGCACGTCAGATGGAATATGTAGCTCTTTATGAGAGCCTTGCGCCCGAGCTGGACCTTGTGCTTTGGACCATCAAAGCAGACGACCGCAACTACGCCTCGGGCCTCGAAGCGTATCAGCAGATTTTTGGGAAGCGCGAAGGCTTGCCAGTGGTTTTTGTAATTACTCAGGTCGATAAAACCAACCCTCACCGTGATTGGGATTGGAATAACTTTGTCCCGAGCGAAAAGCAGATATCTAACATCGCCATTAAAGAGCGCGACGTATCTCGTCGCTTCGACATTTCCGCAAAAAATATCATCTCTGTTGCTGTAGGCGAAGAAAACCCGAATGAAAAATACAACGTGATTGAACTCGTCGATCTGATCGTAGAGGTTCTACCCAACGAAAAAAAGTTCTCATTCGCTCGGGAGGCAAAAGAGGACAACGTAAGCAACGAGTCACGTCAAAAGGCCGAACGAGGCGTATGGGATAGCATCAAAGACTTTGCAGGTGATGCCTGGGACACTGTGAAGGATCAGGTTGTAGATAAGCTGATTGAGTCAGCACCAAAAATTTTCGCCGCTGCAGCAGCATTTGTGGGCGGCTTATTCAAAAAATGGTTCTGAGCCTTCCAATGGGGAGCTAACGCTCCCCGTTTTTACTATCTGACTGTAGATAAGCATCATAAATTCTCTGAGCTATGGACTCTTCGCATGGATGCTTCCGATCCAGGCTGTGTGAAAATGTCGAAGTACCTACACCAGAACCGAGCTCGGGATGGCGACACAGTACGATGAACTGCCGGCAGACATCTCGAATGGCTTCGCCGTTGTCGTACCGGAAATCGGCAATGGCTTTGAAGTCCAGAGACAGTCGCCCGGTAAGCCATGACCCAATGACGCTTCGTCGGTAAGTATCGAGAACAAGGTGTGTAAACCCGGTAGGTTGTTCAGTGGAATGCGACTGATGGGTGGGCAGTATTTCAGGCAGCATGGCTGTCTCGGAGCAGCCCAAATACACAGATGAGTATGTATTCACAGGCTTCAGCGACGGCAGATTGATGCCCTCAGCGGGATGAGGTTTTAGACTGCCCCCACTTTTGCTCTAGTTGCTCTCTGAGATGGAGCGCCAATTCTTTATTTCTCCCACGCCCATCGAGCAGATCGAGGTACTGGATGTACGGACTGGCGAAGCAGGCGGGATGCAAGGCATGGAACTCTCGAAACTGCAGACTGGTGCCTTCACGCTCGATGATCGTGACGTTGCTGCCCTTTTGAGCAGGTTTCATATTAAGGGACGTTCCCAGAATGGCCGCATACCCAGATGGAACGATGATTTCAGCTGAATCAACACTGGTGAGCAAAGGGGCATAGATGTTTGCTGCCGCGGCCCCAGTAAAGGCCCAAGGAAAATCGACGCCAGACTCTTTCACCAAGCAGGCAAGCCGATCGATCAGCAGGTGAGGATTCTCGATGAAAACGTACCAACGGCCTCTGCTCATGCTTCTCTGTTGCCAATGTTCAGCCCAGTCATCCAGTAGCTTTCCAGGCTGAACGAGCCTGCGCCGCTTGGTTCTACCTGCGCCTTGAGTTTCGCACCACTCTCGGCGCTCCAGCTCCTGCAAAACAACTGAGCAGGTGTATGTAGACGTCTGTGATTGTTCTGCGAGGTCTGCGCCTGCCATCCATTGAAAGGCATTCTTGAGCAGTCCATGCACTGCCCCTTCACGGGCTTCTGTGAACAAATCAATTGAGCGTACGCGGGGTGGTGACTTGGATGGTCGCTCGATATTGATGAGCATTTTTTTTGTGCGCAGAAAAAGGC